>Ga0187780_10000842_pt1 | contig 22808 bp, 21 predicted proteins | sample 1015_Q2_SP10_20__FD_132429 | JGI IMG/M metagenome (GOLD analysis project Ga0187780, IMG submission 132429) | Tropical peat soil microbial communities from peatlands in Department of Meta, Colombia - 1015_Q2_SP10_20_MG | ecosystem: Environmental > Terrestrial > Soil > Wetlands > Peat | place... | reverse complement strand
CCCGACGCGATCGAGTTCGGGCCGCTGCCCAAAACCTCCACCGGCAAGGTCCAGAAATTCGTGCTGCGCGACCGCGAATGGGCCGGACACGACAAACGGGTCGGCGGGGCGTAGGCCTGTCGGCACCGGCACTACCCGGACTGCGCGCGGCGGCCGTCGGGGCCGTCGGGGTCGCGCGAATGGCGCCCACGGCGACCGAGGCGATGCCGCCATCGAGGGCCCGCGGATCGCCCATTTCTCACCTGGTGGCCAGCAGGTGCAGGAAATGACGGCGGTGGTGCGACGGATTGCCCATCGCGCCATTTCCTGACCATTATTTCTTCATCCACAAGCCGCAGGAATACGGGCGGGCCCACCGGGATCCGGCGCCAATCCATGATCTGCCGGTTAAGCTCCGCCACGACTTCGCGCACCTCGCGCTCAGAGCGCAGATCCTGCACGGTTCCGGTCAGCCGTTGGACCTCTTTGCGCAGCTTCAGCGGGGTAGGCAAGAGCTCCTCCGCCGATACGCCCTCTCTGCGGAGATACTCTCGCAACCAGGCCTGGCCATCTGCCTCTGCCCTGTTCGGTAGCGGCTTACCCGCACCAGGCAGATTATCGAAGGCGCCCCGCTCCGCTGCCTCGTTGATTTGCTGATCAACCCACGAGGTGAAGCTGATCCCCGGCGGCTTACGCTCTGTCATCCAGATGGGCCCTCCTGCTAAGGCTACCTTCCTTCCCCCGCGGGCGCACATGCCGTCACCGCTGGCCAAGCCCTCGCGTGCTGGTCCCGGTGGCCACGGCGGAGTGATCACGGGAAAGAATCTCTGGCCCGCCCGGTCTCGGGCCGACCCGGGTTACCTCAGGCACGGATGTGCTGGTAGATGTCCAGGTAGTCCAGGCCAGGCCGGGCCCACGAGTAATCGCAGCGCATGCAGTTGGCGACGAGCCCGCGGAATTCGCCTGGCTGGGAGGACCAGAGCCGCAGGGCGCGGCTCAGCGCCGATTCGAGGGCGTAGTTATCCGTGTGGTGGAAGAGGTAGCCGTTGCGGTCGGCCGACGGCCGCCCAGAGTCATCACGGTCGAACACGGTGTCGATCATGCCGCCGGTGGCCCGGACCACGGGCACGGTCCCGTACCGCATCGCGATCAGCGGGGCGAGCCCGCACGGCTCGAACAGGCTGGGGACCACGATCAGGTCCGTCCCAGCGTAGACGAGGTGAGCCAGGTCCTCCTGGTACCCCAGTTCGAGGTGACAGTCCGGGTTGTCGTTCAGGTAGCCCTTGAGGTGCCGGAAATGGCCGTTGATGGCATCGTGGTGGTGAGCGTCGCCCATGAGCAGGAACTGGCCGCCGTGGGCCAGGGTGTAGAAGAGGGCATGATGTACCAGGTGCATGCCCTTCTGCTCATCCAGCCTGCCGATGTAGGCGACCAGCGGGCGGCCGGTGTGCCGCAGCCAGAACCGGTCCCGCAGCGCGGCCTTGTCGTCCTGCTTGCGCTCGATATCACCGATCGAATAGTGGACTGGGATCAGCGGGTCGGTCTCGGGGTTCCAGGTGTCGTAATCGACACCGTTCAGGACTCCGCGGAGCTTGTGCTGGTGTTCCTTCAGGGTGCGGCCGAGCCCGGAACCGCCGTCACCGTACAGCGCCTCCTCGGCATGGCTCACCGAGACCGTGGTCACGAAATCCGAATACACGATCCCGCCCTTCATCGGGTTCAGGCCCCGGTAGCGGAAATCATCACCCAGCCGGTCCGCATCGAGGAAGTAGTCGGGCCGACCGAGCTGGGTCGCCCACAGCACCTGCTCGTCGCTGGTGCCCTGATGACGGAAGTTGTGGATGGTGTAGCACACCTTCTGGTCCGGCAGGACCGCGCCGTACTGCTCCCGGAGCAGGACCGGGACCAGGCCGGTCTGCCAGTCGTGGCAATGAACGATGTCGGGGCGCTTATTGGCCTGGACCATGAACTCGAGCGCTGCCTTGGAAAAGAACGCGAACCGCTCGGCGTCGTCGCCGTACCCGTACAAGCGCTCCCGGCCGAAGAAGTCGGCGGCCGAATGCGGCTCGATGAAGAAGCATTTCCGCCCGCTCGCGTAGCCGAACCACACCGTGCAGCGGACGACCCCGCCATACCAGGGCACCTGCAGGTCGCGGTAGCTGGGAGCCAGGCCCCAGATCTCGCCATCCCGCAGGCTGGCGTACTTCGGCAGGATGATCTCGACCGCGTTGCCCCGGATCTCCAGTTCGCGGCTCAGACCCGATACCACGTCGCCGAGCCCGCCGGCCTTAGCCGCCGGCGCGCACTCAGGCGCCACCATCACCACGTACACCGCTTACCCTCCGGCTGCCGCCGAACTCGCTACTCCCCTACCGCCGCCCCGCGATGGCTGCCGCCCTCAGCTAAGGATTACAGGGCACGCTCGCGGCCGGTAGGGCTGAACGTCCCGGGCCACCGTGGCGACCGGTGAGGAGTGCGCGGAGGACCCTACCGCAGGCGTGACTGCCGAATAATCCCGGCCGCCAGGGGCCGGATCAGGTTACCGCGGGAGGCCGGATCCGGGACGCGGCGGCCTGCAGGCTGGCGTCGTCGGCGATGACCGCCCGCAAGACGACGTCGGCGGCGGCGAGCTGAGCAGGGTCTACCCGCTGGCTGAACTCGCGGTTGAGGGCGTTGATCACCTCGGTGATGGCCTGCGCATAGGCCAGGCCAGTGGTGGTCAGGACGACGTTGAGTATCCGGGAGTCGTCCGCGTCGCGTTCGGTGCGCACGTACTCCCGCTGCTGCAGCCCGTCGACGACCTTGCGGGCCGCTTGCCGGGTCACGCCGAGTTCGGCTCCGAGCTGGCCGACCGGGACGGGCCCCCGGCGCAGCAGCCGCAACGCGGCGGCGTCGCTGCGGCGGTAATCGGGGTACCCGCACTCACCGAGCCGGGCCCCCATCTGCCGCACCCAGCTGAGGCGGGCCAGCGCGAGCAAGTCGCCGAACAGGTACGGAGAGGTTGACGTAGGTGCCACAAGACACGATGCTAGCGATATGCAAACAGGTTGCATATCTGGTTACCGGGACGGTCCCAGCACTGGGGGGCGCGATGGGTGCCTTCCTCGGGGCCGGGCAGGTCAGCTCGCGGCGTCCCCGCTGCTCGGCGGCTGCGGCGTGCTGCCCTCAGCGGACTTCGCGTCGGCTTCGATGTCGGCGGTGTCGGCCTTCAGCTCCCTGGCTTCTACCTTCTTGGCCTTCTTCATCGCCCGCTCGACCTTCGCGCCCATGTCGGACACCGCGACCACGACCAGGCCGGCCTGCCCGGCGTCCAGGTGCTCGCCGAGCTCCTTGAGGTCACGCCGGCTCATGCCGGCCGCGGCGTGACCGGCCACCGCGCCGAGGAGCGCGCCGCCGCCGGTGGTCACCGCGAGCAGGCCGCCGCCGATCGCGGCGAACGGGAACAAGGCTATGACCAGGCCGGTGGCCAGGCCTACGCCGCCACCGAGCACGCCGCCGACCCGGGTCGGCGTCTCGTGCTTCTTGGTGATCTTGACTTTCCCGTCGGCCCGCCGTTCGACCACCGCAGCGTCATAGGCGTCGATCAGGCCTTCCTTGGTGTGCAATTCCTTCACGAACTGGTAGTCGGCATCAGCATCGCGGACCGAGTCGTACACCCCGACATAGGCCATGAACGTGTCGATTGCCATCGTGGTTCCTCCCGTGCGGCGCCTGCGTCCGGGGCCAGGCCTGGCCCCGGACCCCAGGGCACATAATCGTAACGCAGCCCCACGGACCACGATCGTGACACTGCCGAAAGAACGGCGCTCCCCACCTGCCGGGTCAGCTGACGAAGGCGAGGCCGTAGATTCCGTCGCCGACCATGATCCCCCCGACCAGGACCAGCACGCAGCACAGCACGACCCTGCCGTGCGTTTGCAGCCAGCCGTTGAAGGACGTCAGATAACGAGTCGTCAGTCCCGGAACGACCATATAGAACGTGATGGGCAGCCACACCAGCAGCACGTTGATGACCACGACCATGATCAGGGCTATCGCCGTGAGCACGGCGCCGGCCGAGGAGGTAGCGATCACCTGCAACGCGGCGAGGAACGTGATCCCGGGGGCGAAGATGAGAAGGCCGACGAGGAACGCGGTCAGCGGTGCCGGGCTGGCGACCAGCTTAGACACCAGCCCCCGCTGCGGTTTTGCTGGATCGGGCGGCCGCGGCTTGCGCCTGGCCACCACGATGCTGGCCAGCAGCAGCAGGATGCCGAGACCCAGCCGCAGGCCGTAGCGCGCCTCGTGCTGGTTCGGGTGGTTCAGGTGGGTGCTGCGCAGCACCGCCAGGATGACCACCCCCGTGACCAGGCTCATGACCACCGCTCCGGCGAGGTACAACGCGGCGGTGAGCCTGGGCCGCGCGGAGCCGAGGTACACGGCGGCCACCAGCAGCGCGGTCGGGGACAACGCTGCCACCAGTGCCAGCCCGGCCGCCTGTACCAGCACCGGACCAGCCTACTGGCGAACGAGGCGTCGGCGAGCTTTCACCTGCGGAGCTGCCAGCAGCCGTCAACGGTCCGGGTGAGCCATCTCGTCCAGGGCGACCGTGACGGCCAAGATCACCACGGGGTCCTGCCCTGGACCGACCTCCACGCCGTAGGTGTCCGCCACCCGGAACCACCTCTTGGACACTTCCGCCGCCCGAGTGCGGTCATCTTCGATCGTGTATTCGTGGTCCAGGATGTTGCCCTTGACCTCCAGATCCGGGCCATCGTGTACCTGCACGGTCCAGCGATCGCGCAGCGGCGTGACCATCGCCTTCTTCACCATGGCGACCCGGCGCCCGTCCCGGTCCTCGATTTCCATCGAATCCCGGACGCGCAGCATGCGCTCCTGGATCTTGACCAGCTCCGCACCCCGGGCGTCCTCGAATATGAGTGTCTGGCGCACCCGCAGGGCCTTGCCGTCGACCTTATAGACGCGCTCGCCTCGGTCGTTCTCGATCCAGTAGTCATCGCCGATCGAGACCAGCCTCTGCCGCATCTGGTAGTGCTCGTCCCCGCCGTCCCGGCGCTCCCGCAGCCGTTCTCGGAACATCAGCCCTCCTCACGCTCCGGCTCGGCGCCGCCATGGACGGCGGCACTACCTGATTCTCGCACCGGTCACGTGGCCGGTCCGATCGGCCCCGAGGGCGGCGCCAGCCTGGTCCAGCGGAATCCGCGGTCAATCCCGGCGGCCACCTCGCCCGGCCGCGATGAAGGGCCGCTTGCGCGAGACGCTGATCGTCGGCGGACAATAGCCTTTGCTGTGAAGGACGGTAGGCATGGAATCAGGGCAGTGGCCTCAGCGGCGTCCGCTGAAACGTCACGACAGCCATGTGGCGGAGCAGATGGTGGCGCGAGCGGCCGGGCTGGCCAGGGATTCCCATGCACGGACCCGGCACGCCGCGGTGCTGGTAAAGGACGGCAGTCTGCTGGCCTGGGGAACCAATGGGGTGCCATTTCCTGGAGAAGACCACTGCTACTGCAAGTTCGGCGAGACTGGCCATCATGACCAGTGCCGGACCCATGCGGAGCAACGGGCGATCACGCTGGCCCGTGACGGCGACGGCTGGCGGATGCTGCCGGGATCGAAGCTGATATACGTGCGGCTCGAAGCGGACGACTCGGTGCGGCTGGAGGAGCCTCACTTGTGCCCCCGCTGCAGCCGCCTGGCGCTGTCCCTGGGAGTGGCAGAGTGGATCTTCGCTCTGTCGGAGGGGCTGGTCGGATACTCCTCCGCTGACTATGACAGGATCGCCCAGCTCAGGTGGTAGTGGTAGCCGCCGGTGGGGCTCGTTACGGACGGACGGCGCGAAGAAGCAGGTAATCGATGATCCGGCGTTGCCAGAGGAGGTTGACCTGGCCCAGCAGCAGGCGGGCGAGGGTGTGCTGCCCAACGGGTGCGGCGGTCGCGCTTTTCAACCGTTCTGACGTGAGCCGCAGCGCGGGCGCGATCACGCGCTCGCCGCATCGCGTGACCTGCACCTGGGTCAGGCCTGCCGCGCGGGCGGCGGCGGCGATCTGCTCCGCCGTCATGGCCATGGTGCACCGCAGCCCGAACACCCGCAACTGCGTCAGGCCCGCTAGCAGCTCGGCGGGATAGAGCGGCCATCGCTGAGCTGAGACGTCGGAAATACTGAGCACCCCGCCGGGACGCAGCACCCGGTAAGCCTCGTCGAAGAAAGCCTTCCGCGAGCGGAAGTGGAACGCCGCCTCCACGCTGATGATCCCGTCCACGCTCTGCCTGGCGATCGGCAGCCGGGCGGCGTCGCCCACCACCGGCGCGGCCGCGGCCTGCCTGAGCTGATCCCGGCCAGCCGATAGCTGCCACTCGGTGATGTTCACCGCCACCAGCCGGCGAGGCCGGGCCGTGTCGGCGATCAGCCGGTCCTGGGTGCCAAGCCCGTTCCCCGCATCCAGGATCACTCCCCCGGCGGGCAGGGCTGAGGCGAGCGTGCTGACCAGCCGACGGCAGGCCTGTTCCGCCTCCTCTTCCGCACCCGGCCCTTCCCACAACCCCAGATTCAGCCAGCCCGGCGCGACCGCCAGGAAGAAGTCCGACCCGATGCTCTCGTACACCCGGGCAGCCGGGTTGTGGCCCTGCCTGAACATCTCGGCGGCATGCCGGGCATGCTGGGTGGTCCACCCCGTGATCCACGCCGGCCTGGCTGTCATGGTCACGGGCGGACTATACCCCTGATCACCGCGGGTGGTCGGCCGGGGTGGCGGCCGGGGTGGCCGCACTCGGGTATTTCTCCCAGTTCAGCGCCTCTATCGGCCCGTTGAACCAGTGACCGCGCGGGCAGCGGATCTTCGCGCTTTCCACCGACCCCTCGATTGAGACGACGGTGTAGCAGTACTCCACCGCGGCCGGGAGTCCGCACCGTACCGCGCCGCGCTTATCCATGTACGCCGGGCAGTCCAGGAACATCACGCTGGTGTCCATGTCTCAGTCACATTCCGCCTGCGGGCCAGCCGCGGCTAGCGGCTGGTTAAGCCAGAGCCAGTTCATCTGCTTCCTCTTCGCAACGTCGGCACCGTGCTGCCGGTGAAGAGCGTGCCAGCGCGGCCTTCAGGCGCGATTGAGGCGTGATTGAACGCGGCGGCGCCAGCTGCGGAGGCTGGCTCTCGATGCCCCGGCGGCGCGGGTGGCCCGGACCCGCGTCCTAACACGAAGGGTTGGCGTCGTTGGCTGCCTCAGCCTGATCGAAGTCGCCGTAGCCGTTGAGCACGCCGTCCCCGCCCGACCACTGCCACATCAGGTGACAGGCAGCCGGAGCGCCGGCGAACCAGTCGGCGTTCGCGCCGGAATCTGAGAATCCTGACGGGAAGTTCAGTTCGGACTGCTCGTTGGTGAAGGTCCATTCGGCGGCGTTAGTAAGCCGCTCGCCGCCAAAGATGCCGATCCACGAGCCGTAATAGTCGCCACCCGCGGAATAGACGGCGGCCAGGTACGAGGAGTGAGCGTCGATGTAGTTCGCGAATCCCTGCCAGGTCGCATAGTCCACGTTCGCGGGGATGTATTCCGCCTTGATCCGGCTGCCGCACGGGCCGTTCCAGACCGTGTTCCACCCGTTCTCATCCGGTGGGACGCCGTTGTTCTCGATGTCCATAAAGAGGTAGCGGAAGTCCAGGAAAACGCCGTTCAGATCTGAGAGAGCCTGCTGCGCCTGCTCCTTGCCCCAGATCATCGCCTCCGACGTCGAGCCGTTGTAGTGGGGATCGCGGCCGGGGCCAGCCGCGAACCAGTAGGCCGCGACGCCCAGGCCGGTGCTGTGATCGACGACGTTGTCGGTAGCCATGTTGTAGTTAGCCTGGACCCAGTTGAGCCCGCTGGTCGTGCAGCCCTCCCAGTTCATGAAAGAGCCCACTTCCCCGATGTACTCCCCATACGGGCCGCGGGTGCCGTTGCCGCAGTCACCGACTGGCTCGGTATAGGGGCCGTGACCGTTGCCGCAGGCTTCCGGGGCGGAGCTGTCAGTCCCGTAATAAAAACCGGCGGAATCGCCCTGTGATGTGCTCTGAACGGGATCAGTTTGCGCCGCCGCGAGTGCTCCCCGGGCGATCGTGATCGCCCGGCCGCCGGACTGGCTGGGGAGGAACGACAGGACCCGAAGCGACCCGCAGACGCTCACCGGCGCGGCCAGGAGAGCCGTACGGCCCGGACCGCTGGTAGCCGCAGCTGGGTAGATCGTCACCGATGTCACCCGCCGGCAGGCCCGGGTTTCCTTTCCCGCCGCGAAAAGCGCGAAGGAGACTGAGCCGCCGGGCTGCAGGGTAAGCGCCGTGCTCTGGGTCGTGCCGTGCTCGTAGGTGGTCAGCAGTGATCTTCCGGCCCGGACGGCGGTGGTATCTGAGAAGATCTTCGCCACCTGGCTGGCACCGCCCGCCTCATCCACCCGCACCGTCGGCCAGCCCTCGGGCAGCACGCACGTGCCGCCGTTGTTGCCGAGCCGGAGTTCGATGATGGAGCCTGCGTGCTCCGACACGACGGAGGAGACACTGGCCTGCAGGGCTGCCGCGCTGCAGGTGGGCGGCTCCGCGCCGGTAACCGCCGAGAACGGCGGCGGAGCGGCCGAGACTTTCAGTGCTTTGATCTCGCGGGTCAGAGTCTGCCCGGCGTAAAACGGGGACAGCCGCAGCTGCCCTCCCACGCAGGGGACGAAAGGGCCGGCCGGCTCGCGTACCGCGACCGGAAGATCCGCTGCCGGCAAGGTCAGCCCGAGCGCCCACCCGGTGACGCATCCGGGCGGCGCGGTCGGGGACATCGCCGTGACGACGGCGCTCTCCCCCGGCTGCAGGACGATCTGCGCCTCCGGGACCGGATCGAGATTGCTGAACTCGACATCACTGATCCTGGTGGCGACGGTCTTTCCCGTGGTCGTGCGTACCACGATGCGCGGCCAGCCCCGCAGCGAGCACGCGGTGCTGGCGATGTCCTGGAACACCATGTTCCAGTCCCGCTTCCCCATCCCCACGGCCGGGTCTCCCGCGATGGCGGATGGCACGCTGATGCGGAGGTCACCAGGCTGGCACGCGCCCGTACCAGACCTCGCGGAGGCGGCCGGACGGGAAGCAGACGGACCAGCTGATGCCGGGCTCGCGGGAAACGCGACGACGGCCACCACGGCCGCGATCGCCCACAGAGCCTTGACCAACTTGAGCGTGCTCCGGGTCATATTCGGAAATACCTCCGGCGGGCTGGTGATGGCGGCGGGCCGCAGTGGCGGCCGCGGGCGGCTCGATAGGCTCGGTCCCGCAGGTGGCGGCGACCGGAACTCATCTCTGGGCTGTCCGGTTTCATATGCGGGAATGGCACTGCTCTGACCATCACGCCAGCACCGACGATCCGGTAATTCCGACAGTTGGTGGTCGTAATCCTTTAGAGCTGACGATCGCTCCTGTTTTACCGTGTGGTTTCCTGCTCGGTCGAGCCGACACGCCGGTGGACCTTCGTAAACCGGGGCCGATGCGGCATTTAGCAGAAGTTAGGGGCCAACTCGGGCGCTTACGCCATTGTGGTGCCGCTGCCGCGATGGAAAGGAACGTGGCGCAAGCGCTTATCACCCGCGTCAGCGGTAAATGCAGCTCCGTCACCCACGGCTGGTCACGGCCGGGCGACATTTCTCGGTGTTCTAGAGCTGGCCCGGGCGGGCGCCGAATTGCCGGAACCTTCCTATGGCACGGGGCGGGTGCGCGACCATAGGCTCCATGCGGCAACCTGTCGCTGGCCGCATCGAGTAGCCCTGGGTGGGTGATGTGATGGTGCAACGTCCGTACGAGCTGGTCCGGACCCCCGGGGGCATCGTGGCACGGGTTCGGCTGCGGGGTGGCTCGGTGCTTTCGTCTCCGATGCTGAACCGGGGTACCGCGTTCACGCTGGCCGAACGGGAGGAGCTGGGGCTGACCGGCCTGCTTCCCGATGCCGTGTCGACCATCGAGGGGCAGCTGGCGCGGGTGTCCGCGCAGTACCGGCACCAGGCGGATGACCTGGCCAAGAACCTGTATCTGGCTGGCCTACGAGACCGCAACGAGGTGCTGTTCTACCGGCTGCTGACCGAGCACATCGAAGAGATGCTGCCGATCGTCTATACCCCGACAATCGGGACGGCGATCGAGCGGTTCAGCCAGGAGTTCGGCCGTCCGCGCGGGCTTTACCTGTCGGTGAATTATCCGGACCGGATCGAAACGGCGTTCCGCAATTACGGGCTGGGACCCGACGACGTCGACCTGATCGTGGCCACGGACTCCGAGGGCATCCTGGGCATCGGCGACTGGGGGGTCGGCGGCATTCAGATCGCGATCGGGAAGCTCGCCGTCTACGTCGCCGCGGCCGGGCTGCACCCGCGCCGCGTCATCCCGGTCGTCCTGGACGCCGGGACCGACAACCCCGCCCTGCTGACCGAGGACATGTACCTGGGCAACCGGCACCCACGGGTCCGCGGCGAGCGCTATGACGAGCTGATCGACGCCTATGTCACCGCCGCGACCCGGCTGTTCCCCAAGGCGATGCTGCACTGGGAGGACTTCGGCGTGGCCAACGCCCGCCGCATCCTGACCAGATACGCCGGCGTCTGCTGCACGTTCAACGACGACATGCAGGGCACGGCCGCCGTGGTGCTGGCCGCCGCGCTGTGCGCGGTCCGGGCCACGGGGACGCGGATGCGCGACCAGACGGTGGTCATCCATGGCGCCGGGACGGCGGGGATCGGGATCGCGGACTCGCTGCGGCAGGCGATGATCGACGACGGCCTCAGCCGCGCCGAGGCGGCCGGCCGTTTCTACGCGCTAGGCAGCAAGGGCCTGCTCACCAGCGACTACCCCGGAACGGTGCGGGATTTCCAGGCGGCCTACGCCCGCCCGGCCGCGGAAGTCAGCACCTGGCGGCGCGACGGCGATGGCCGGATCGGCCTGGCCGAGGTGGTGGCCCGCACTCACCCGACCATGCTGATCGGAACCTCTACCCAGCCAGGGGTGTTCACCGAGCAGGTCGTGACCGAGATGGCGGCGCATGTCCGCCGGCCGATCATCATGCCGCTGTCCAACCCGACCTCGCACTCCGAGGCCCGGCCCGCCGATCTGGTCGCCTGGACCGAAGGCCGGGCGCTCATCGCGACCGGCAGCCCGTTCGAGCCGGTCGACTACGGCGGCGTCCGCTACCAGATCGCCCAGGCTAACAACGCGCTCATCTTTCCCGGTCTCGGACTCGGGGTCACCGTCTGCCGGGCCCGCCGGGTGAGCAACCAGATGCTCGCCGCCGCAGCCGCTGCGCTCGCCGGCCTATCCGACGCCGCCGCGCCGGGCGCCGCCGTGCTGCCCCCCGTCACCAGCCTGCGCGAGGTCTCCGCCGCGGTCGCGGCCGGCGTCGTCCGGGCGGCGCAGGCCGAGGGGCTGGCCGGGACGCCGGTCGACGATCCCGTCAGCCAGGTACGCGAGGCCATGTGGGTGCCCGCCTACCCGACGATCGAGCTCCTCTGAGCGGGGGTGGATGCGTTCAGGCCTGACCGCCGGCGGTGTGGGGGAGGTCACAACTTCTTTAATTAATAGTTTTTAATGATAGAGTTCCGGGCATGACGGACCTGGCCTCGCTGAGCAGCCTGGACGATCCGGTACGCCGCCGCCTGTATGAGGCCGTGTCCCGGCAGACCGAGCCGATGGGTCGGGACGAGGCCGCGGCCGCGGCGGGGATAGGCCGGGCGCTGGCCGTCTACCACCTGGACAAGCTGGTCAAATGCGGGCTGCTGACCGCGTCCTACCAGCGGCCGGCCGGGCGGACCGGGCCCGGTGCCGGACGGCCGGCCAAGCTGTACGCCAGGTCGGACCGCGAGTTCGCGGTCACCGTGCCGCCCCGGGAGTACGAGCTGGCCGCGCGGCTGCTGGTCCAGGTGGTGGAGTCTGATCCCAGCGGCCGCAGCCGGGCCGCCCTGCTTGACGCCGCGCGCCAGCTCGGCTCCGAGCTCGGCAGCCGGTTCCAGGGGAGCGAAGGGGCCCAGGCGGTCCAGGGGGTCCAAGGGATCCAAGGGGTCCGGCGCGGCGGCGCGCACGGCGACCGGGACGGCCGGGACCTGGAAGGAGCCCTGTCGGCACACGGATACGAGCCAAGGCGGGACGGCGATGGCGTCATCCGGCTGCGGAACTGCCCGTTCCACCAGCTGGCGGAACACCACCGCGACATTGTGTGCGGCATGAACCTGGGGCTGATCCAGGGGATCGTCGCGGGACTGGGAGTGACAGGCCTGCGTCCAGCACTCGATCCGAAGCCTCGGCACTGCTGCGTGGCCATCGGTGCTGATCAGCCATGACCAGAGCAGGCGCGCCACTGCACGTGGCGCGAAACGGCGGCGGCGTCGACATGGACGCGGCGCGCCGGGCCGCGGCTGATTTCCTGTCGGCACTCGGGATCGAGATCGACCGGGAGGACCTGCGGGAGACCCCGGCCCGGATGGCCCGCGCCTACGCGGAGCTGTTCGACGCGCGCTCGCTGCAGCTGACTACGTTCGCCAACGACGAGGGCTACGACGAGCTGGTGCTGGCGCGCGCGATCCCGTTCCGTACGGTCTGCGAGCATCACCTGCTGCCGTTCTCCGGCGTCGCGCACGTCGGCTACCTGCCCGGCGACGGCGTGCCGCGCTGAGCACGAGCTGCCCGTCCCGGCGGGCCGGAAGGATCACGAAATGGCCGATCCACTGGCTGACCCCAGCAACAAGGGCGTGTCGATCTGGCTGGATGACCTCAGCCGCCAGCGACTGGTGACCGGCAGCCTGGCCGACCTGGTCGCCCATGACCACGTGGTGGGCGTGACCACTAATCCGCCCATCTTCGCCACGGCCATCGCCGGCAGTGACGCGTACGCGGGGCAGCTGCGCGACCTGTGGACGCGCGGCGCCATCGTCGCGGAGGCGCTGCGGGCGATGACCGCGTTCGACGTGCGGTGGGCCTGTGACGTGCTGCGGCCGGCCTATGACGCCACGAGCGGGGTGGACGAGCGGGTGTCGATCGAGGTCGACCCGCGGCTGGGTCGATACCGAGGTGGACGCGCGGCTGGACAAGATCGGGACCCCGGCGGCGGCCGCGCTGCGCGGCGGCGGCCGAACCGAGAGGAGATCTGAGCATGAGCACGGCGTACGTGATAGTGGGAGCGAGCCTGGCCGGGGCGAAGGCCGCGGAGACGCTGCGGGATGAGGAGTTCGACGGCCCGGTCACGCTGATCGGCGACGAGACCGAGCTACCGTACGAGCGGCCGCCGCTGTCGAAGGACTACCTGCTGGGCAAGGCCGAACGAGACACGATCTACGTCCACCCGCAGGCCTGGTACGCCGAGCACGGCGTCGACCTGCGCCTGGGTGCCCGGGTCACCGGCATCGACCCGGCGGCGCACGAGGTGACGCTGGCTGACGGCAGCCGGGCCGGCTACGCCAAGCTGCTGCTGGCCACCGGCTCCACGCCGCGCTGCCTGGCCGTGCCCGGTGCCGAATCCGGCGGCGTACGGTACCTGCGCCGGGTCGGCGACAGCGACCGGATCAAGGCGACCTTCGCCACCGCGGACCGGGTCGCGGTGATCGGCGCGGGCTGGATCGGCCTGGAGACCGCCGCCGCCGCCCGCGCCGCCGACGTGCAGGTGACGATCCTGGAGGCGGCCGAGCTGCCGCTGCTGCGCGTGCTCGGCCGAGAAGCCGCCCAGGTCTTCGCCGACCTGCACCGCGACCACGGGGTCGACCTGCGCTTCGGCGTCCAGGTGGCCGAGATCACCGGATCCGGCGGCCAGGCCGACGGCGTGCGGCTGGCCGACGGCAGCCACGTGGCGGCCGACGCGATCATCGTCGGCGTCGGGATCACGCCCAACGTCCAGCTGGCCGAGGCGGCCGACCTGGAGACCGGCAACGGCATCGTGACCGACGCGCGGCTGCGGTCCTCCGATCCGGACATCTACGCCGCCGGGGACGTCGCCAACGCCTACCATCCGCTGCTCGGCCAGCACATCCGGGTCGAGCACTGGTACAACGCGCTGCACCAGCCGCAGGCCGCCGCCCGGGCCATGCTCGGCCAGGACGCCGCCTACGACCGGGTGCCGTACTTCTACACCGACCAGTACGACCTGGGCATGGAGTACGCCGGCTACGTCGAGCCCGGCGGCTATGAGCAGGTCGTCTTCCGCGGCGACGTGGAGCGGCGGGAGTTCATCGCGTTCTGGCTCGGCGGCGGCCGGGTGCTGGCCGGCATGAACGTCAACATCTGGGACGTCAGCGACACCATCCAGGCCATCGTGCGCGGCGCCCGTACCGTGGATGCGGCCAGGCTCGCCAACCCCGACGTGCCCCTCGAAGCGTTCCTCGGCGACTGAGGCCTGCGACGTTTTGATACAGCGCGGCGGCGCCGGCGGCTATTCACTTTTCACCCGGAGGCGCGCAGAGTAAGGGCCAGGAGGTAGGCCGCGGTGGGTGATGCGATCGTCGGGGTGGTGGCGAACCCGCTGTCCGGTCGCGACATCCGGCGCCTGGACGGCGACGTGCAGCGTGCGGACTCCGCCGCCGCGGTGGCGGCGATCGGCGGCGTGCTGGACCGCGTTCACGATCTTCGTTATCGCATCAGCCAGAGCCCCGACGCCAATGGCTGTTGGCCGCATCCGCAGCAGGTATTAGCGCGGCGGAGAGCGTCGCGACCAGGATGGTCTTCAGGTCCCGGTGAGCCAGACGAAGCTCCAGGGCGGCAGTTCGATCCGGCCGGCGCTGACGGCCAGCTGCCCGGTGGTGGAGTGCACGTGCGCGGGCTCGTACAGGCCGGCCCGGGCGATGACGCCGGCGTTTACCCACTGGCTGATATCGCTGAAGTTGGTGAGCGAGAGGAACGGGGCGCTGCGCGGGTGCGCCCGCCGGTAGGCCAGCACGCTGCGGTTCTCGGTCGGCAGGATCTCGGTGCTGCCGCCCGAGCGCAGGGCGAGCAGCGAGCGCCGCGCGTCCGCCAGTCTCCTGATCGCGGCGAACACCCGGCCTTCGAGCGAGTCCGCATCGTGGCGCCGGGCGGCCGCGGCCCAGTCCATCGGCGGCCGGTGCAGCCACCGGTTGTCATCGGAGTGGGCCGGGTCCTCGGCCCACCGGGGATCGCTGCGCAGGGCCAGCTCGTCGCCCATATAGATCAGCGGGATGCCGCCGAAGGAGAACACGACGGCGTACATCGACTCGAGCCGCCTGATCGCGGCGGTCAGCCCGGCGGAGTCCCCCGCCTCCAGCGCGGCCTCGATCCCGGACAGCGACGCGGCCATGCCGGAGGTCCGCACATCGCCGGTCGCCGGGTTGTCCTGGAACCGCGCGCCCCTGGCGAACGAGCCGGGAAACCCTCCGGCGTAGAAGTCGGACAGGAAACGCCGGTGGGAGAAGCCGCTGAGCTCGGTGGCGGCGGCGTCGGCGTCGGATACCGCCCAGCCGATGTCGTCGTGGCAGCGGAGATAGGTGACCCAGGAGGTCGGGGCGGGCGCGGGCCTGCGACGAGACAGCGCGGCCTCGGCCAGGCGGATATCGCGAGTCGCCAGGCTCGACCACAGCATCACCATGAGCTGGTTGTCATAAGCCAGGTCGCATTCCGGGCGGAACCGGCCGTGCGCGCCGAGGTAGGCGGGCAGCATCTCCGGGGAGACGATAGCCTCGGCCTTCAGGGCCAGGCCAGGCGCGGCCAGCCGGGTCAGCGCCCGGAACGCCTGCAGGAGCAGATGAGCCTCGGGCTGGTTCTGGCAGTCGGTGCCGAGCCGTTTCCACAAGAACGGCACCGCGTCCAGCCGCAGCACGTCGATGCCGCGGTTGGCCAGGGCGAGCATCGTGCGGAGCATGGCCCGGAACACCGCGGGGTTGGCGTAGTTCAGGTCCCACTGGTAGTCATGGAAGGTCGTCCACACCCAGCCCAGACCCGGCACCTGGGTGAAGCTGCCCGGTGCCAGGTCCGGGAACACCTCGTGCAGCGTGCGCTCGTAGGCGTCCGGCTCGGTCCGGTCCGGGTAGATCAGGTACATCTCCCGGTAGCCGGGCTCGCCGGCCACGGCCCGGCGGGCCCATTCGTGCTCGGCCGCGGTGTGGTTGAGCACCAGGTCGATGCACAAGGCGATGCCACGCTCGTGCAGGTCGCCGGCCAGCTCCTGCAGATCGGCCATGGTGCCGACCCGCGGGTCGATCGCGTCGTAATCCGCCACCGCGTAGCCGCCGTCGTTCTCCCCGTCGCGCGGCCGCAGCAGCGGCATCAGGTGCAGGTAGGTAACGCCCAGTTCCACCAGGTAGTCCAGGTGCCGGCGGATTCCCTGCAGCGAGCCGGCGAACCGGTCGGCGTAGCACACGTAGCCGATCATCCGCGACCGCTGGAACCAGGCCGGATCGATCTCGCGGCGGCGGTCGAGCAGCCGCAGCGCCGCCGGACGATCGGCAGCGGCCTCCAGTGCGTCCAGGACCAGCTGGTTCGCGAACGCGCTCACCTCCGTGACGCCGCCGTAGAGCTGGGTGAGCGGCTCGAGGATGTCGAAGGACAGCTGCTCGAGCCGCGCCAGGAACGCATCGCCCTCGGCCAGACCCAGCCGTGACCGCGCCTCGCGCTCCACCGCGGGATCGGCCTCGGGCACGCACGACTCCTTCATCCGGGGATCGCCGATGGCGACGATAGCAGGCTGGCGCGCGGCCGGGATCAGGGCACGCACCACGGCCCGTTCAGAATACGGATCTCCAACAGAACGACCAGCGGTTATACGAGCAGACTTTCGGTTTACGATCCACGGGCAGTGTCCTGCCGGCTCTCGTGCCGCCAGTTCTGGCCGAGTTCTTCGTCGTGGAGCCTGCGGAGCAGGTGCGCATGGTGGTCCAGCCGGTCCGCGGCGCGCCGCATCTCGTTGAAGTCCTGGCCGCTGTCCCGGGCGGGGGTTTTCTCCTCGGCTCGCTTGCGGACGATGTGCAGTTCTTCCCGGCTCAGCTCCACGATCATCTCGAGCGCTTCCTCAACGTTCACCGCATTCTCACTTTCCTGACGGAGTCATCCGGGGCGTGCGGACCGCCGGTCCCAGCCATCGCTGCCAGACTAGGACTCCAGGTACCCGAGCGCGGTTCGGAGGGGGTGCCTCAGGCGTCGTGGAAGACGAGGCCGAGGGCGCGCCGGCGACCGGAACGGACGGTGCTGACGCCGTGGCGGACCGGGGCGGCAGACCAGCCACGCGCGGTGCGCACCGGGCGGTCACGGGTGGTGAAGATCAGGCCGCGGCCCCGCTCCAGTACCGTGCTGGTGCCCCTGGATTGAGCCCGCGGGCGCTGCTCGACGAGGAGGAACTCGCCGCCGGTGTAGTCGGTGCGGCAGGCGTCCAAGCCGATGACGACCTGCAGCGGGAAGACCAGGTCGCCGAACAGGTCGCGGTGCAGGGCATTCCAGTCCCCGGCCCGGTAGCGCAGCAGGATCTGCGAGCTCTTGGACTGCCCGGCCCGGTGGCACATCTCCAGCCACTCGCCGAGGGTGTCCGGCCACGGGGCGGGCCGGCCGAGACGGCCGGCCCAGGCCCGGGCGATCGGGAGCAGGTGCGGGTAGAAGGCCTCGCGCAGGGCGCCGACGGGTTCTGGCAGGTCGTGGGTGAAGTACCGGTACTGGCCGGAGCCGAAACGGTGGCGGGCCATGTCGATGGTGGCGCGGAACAGTTCCGGCCGGTCGTACAGATCGGCCAGGTCGCGGCACTCGGCCGGAGTGAGGAGCCGGGGGGTGCTGGCGCAGCCGCTGGCGTCGAGCTCGCCGGCCAGCGCCTCCCAGTCCGCGGTATCCAATGTGATCACGAGAAGTCCCCCGTGAGCATCGGCTGCAGCGCCCCCTCGTGGACCAGGAGCTGCTGCTTGCGCTCCACTCCCCCGGCATAACCCCGCAGGCCGCCGTCGGCGCCGATGACCCGGTGGCACGGCCGGATGATCAGCAGCGGGTTCGCGCCGATCGCGGCGCCGAGGGCCTGGATCCGGTCCCGCGGGACGCCCAGGTACCCGGCGAGCTCGCCGTAGGTGATGGTCGTCCCGTACCGGACGGAATCCAGCGCCTTCCAGACCCGCTGCTGGAACTCGGTCCCGCGCGGGGCAAGTTGGAGGTCGAAGACGGTCAGCTCGCCGGCGAAGTACGCATCGAGCTGCCGGGTGACGTCGCCGAACGCCTCCGGGGCGCAGCGCCAGTCAGCCCGGGGCCCCGGGGCGTTCCGCTGCCCGGTCATCGACACCGATGTCAGGGCCAACGGGTGCACGCCGTCCGGCGTTTCCTCGCCGACCAGGAGCAGCTCACCCACCGGGCTCGGGATGGTCGCGTAGATGGTCATTTTTTCGATTCCCCATTTCCACTTGCCGAATCTTTACGAACAGCCTATGAGTCCGCGGCAGGCCGGGCTGGCGGAATTCGGACATGGCGTTGACCACTCAATCCGCTGCGGATGCCCGGGGGCTGGTACCGATGCCCGTTCGGAATAAGTTGTCTCCAAGGCCTGCCCGGCCTACGGTCCGGACAGCAGGTCCCCCACGTCACTGGAGCCGCCGAATGTCACCGACCAACCATCAGGTGCGGCTGGCTGCGCGCCCCGCCGGGCTGCCCAAGGCCACCGATTGGGAGTTCACCAGCGAAGCGGTGCCCGCCCCGGGTCCCGGGCAGTTCGTGGTGGCGGTCTCGCATGTCTCTGTTGACCCGGCGATGCGCGAATGGATGAACGCGCGCCCGTCCTACATCGCGCCGGTCGAGATCGGCGCCGTCATGCGGGCCGGCGGGATCGGACGCGTCACCATGTCCGGGCATCCCGGGTTCGCCCTGGGCGATTACGTCTCCGGCGCGTTCGGCGTGCAGGAATACGCCCTGTCGGACGGCCGGGGCGTGATCAAGCTCGACACCGAGGTCGCCCCGCTGACGACCTACCTGGGCGCGCTGGGGACGACCGGGCTGACCGCCTACTTCGCCCTGCTGGACGTCGGGCGGGTCAAGCCGGGCGACGTGGTGGTGGTCTCCGGCGCGGCCGGCGCGGTGGGCAGCGTGGCCGGGCAGATCGCCAAGATCAAGGGCTGCCGGGTCATCGGCATCGCGGGCGGGCCGGAGAAATGCCGCACGGTGGTCGAGGAGTTCGGGTTCGACGCCGCCATCGACTACCGGACCGGGAACCTGCGGAAGGCTCTGCGCGAGCACGCGCCGGACGGCGTGGACGTCTACTTCGACAACGTGGGCGGCGAGATCCTGGATACCGTGCTGACCTGTATCGCCCGCGGGGCCAGGATCATCATCTGCGGCGCGATCTCCCAGTACAACGAGGACCAGCGGCGCGGCCCGGCCAACTACATGATGCTGCTGGTGGCGCGGGCGTCGATGACCGGCATGCTGGTGTTCGACTACGCCGACCGGTACCCGGAGGCGATGGCCGAGCTGGCCGGCTGGTATCGCGCCGGGCGGCTTGTCTCGCGCGAGCAGATCGTGCACGGCAGCATCCGCGACTTCCCCGCCACGCTGCTGATGCTCTTCGAGGGGGCGAACACCGGCAAGCTGATCCTGGCCCTGGACCAGGGCTAGGGCATCCCGGGCACCCCGCCCACCCGGGATCCGTCCGCCGCACGAGGACCCGGCACGTTGCGGAAGGCACCACGGCACCGGCCAGGTCGACTGCCATCAGGACCGCTTTCCGGCCGCGGCCGTCATGGGGGCGCGGTGCACCAGGTCAAGGCCGCGCAGCAGGGCGTCGATGAGGGTGATGGCGCGGCCGATATCGGGCGCGCGGTCGGCGATCACATCGGCGTACAGGAATCCCTCGCTGACCCGCACGATCGCGTAGGCCAGCGTCGGGGTGTCCAGGCTGGCCTCGAACGAGCCGCGGTCCCGTTCGAGATCGATGAGGTTCTCCAGCGCGCCGACCATGCCCCGGTGCACGGCGCTGCGGGACCCGGTCAGGATGCGCAACGCGGTCTCCGGGTCAGACTCGAGGAACACCCGCAGCGGGCGGTCGGTTCCGATGGCGCGCAGCACGCCGCCGATCACCGCGCTGAGCCGGGCCGTCCCGGCCAGATCCGCGCTGGCTCGTGCCTGGTCAGCGAGCAGGCGGCGGGCGCGCCACCAGAGCACCTGGTCGAGCAGCTGCTCCCGGTTGCCGGCCCGCCGGTACAAGGTGGCCCGCGCCACGCCGATGCGCCGCGCGAGTGACCGCATGTCCAGCCGCTGCCCGGACGCGAAGGTGTCCACGGCCGCGGCGAAGATCTCGGCCGGGACCATGTCGGGCGCCTGGGTTCCCTCCGGGAGGACGGTGCGGGCGTCATCGTCGCCGCCCCGGACGGCCCGCGGTACCGCTCTCATCATCCCGCGGCGCGCTTCTCGGCGGCCTCGGTCAGCAAATCGAGCTCGTCCACCAGGTAACCGGCGAGAACGTCGATGTCGGGGACCAGCTCGCGACAGGCTATCAGGCCGAAGTGCAGCTGGCCGAGATACCCGATCAGGGTGATGTTCAGGCCCTGGCCGTCGGTGACCACCGAGACCGGGTAGTGGGCGATCATCCTGGCCCCGCAGAGATAGACCGGGACGTTCGGGCCGGGGACGTTCGAGATCGTCAGGTTGAACGGCGGCAGCCGGTGCAGCACGCCGGTGGCGAAGACCACCCGAGCCGCCCGCGCGGTCAGCGCCGGCGGGGAGAAGTCGCTGATCTGATCCACCAGGCCCTGCGGGATCGCCGCCTGCTGGGTCTTGGCGATCCTGGTCGCCGCATGGACGAGCTCGAGCCGCAGGCCGGGCTCGGGGACGTGGGTCGGCAGCATGGCCAGCATGGCCGATACCTTGTTGCCCAGCGCCCCCTTGCCGGCCGGGTCACGGATGGAGACCGGGATCATCGCGATGAGCGGCTGCGCCGGCAGCGCCTCGCGGTCGGCGAGCCACCGTCGCAGGGCCCCCGCGCACATCGCCATCACGACATCGTTGACCGAGACGCCGAATGCGTTCTTCACTTTCTTGACCGTGTTCAGGTCCACGCTGCGGAGCGCGATCCTGCGGTGCGGGGTGATCGGCTTGTTGAACGGCGTCGCCGGAGCGCGCCCCAGCGTGGTGGCGATGACCCCGCCGTCGCCTCGGTTCAGCCCGAGCATCTCACCGACCAGCGGCCGCACCACCGGAGCGAGGGTCGGCAGCAGCCGGATCATCTCGTTGGTGATGCGCACGGTCTGCACCGGCCGCCAGGCCAGCCGCGTGGCCGCCCGCACCGAAAGCACCGGCCAGGGGGGCGGGCTGGCCGGGTGGAACGGCGCCGCGGCGGGCAGCTCGCGCCCGGACGGCGAGAGGTCCAGCAAGACGGTCAGCAGCTCGGAGCCGGACGCCCCGTCGATCGCGGCGTGGTGGATCTTGGTGTAGACGGCGGCACGCTTTTTCGCCAGCCCGGTGATCAGGTAGATCTCCCACAGCGGACGGCTCCGGTCTAGCGGCCTGGCGTGCAGCCGGCTGACCTGCTCGGTCAGCTGGGCGTCCGACCCGGGGTGCGGCAGCGCGAGTTCGCGGACGTGGTATTCGATGTCGAAGTTCGCATCATCGACCCAGTAGGGCTGGTCCAGGCCGAGCGGCACGTTCAGCAGCTTGCGCCGGAGCACGGGTATGAGCGGGATCCGGCTGGCCAGTACTTCGGTCAGCCGGGCCAGGGTCAGCGGCTTGGGCGCACTGCTGGGGTCCAGCACGCTCAGCCCACCGACGTGGCCGGTCGTGTTGGCCGTCTCCAGGGCGAGGAAGGAGGCATCGAGCCCGGTCAGTTGCTGCATTTCCTGTTCCTTCCGTTGCCTAGCCTGCTCTGCCCGCATCGGGAGTGAAGCGCCGGTCCAGCCAGTCCCGTACCGTGCCGATGACGAGGTCGGGAACCTCGACCTGCGGCGCGTGCCCGACTCCGGGGATGATAACGGACTCCCAGTGCGGGTTCCGGGCGGCCGCCTGGCGCATGCTCGCCACCGGTATCAGCCGGTCGGCTTCGCCGCCGATAAGCAGGACCGGCACCCGGATCCTGGCCGTCATCTCCCAGAACTGCTCCCGGCGGCCGAGCACCCGCAGGATGGAACGAGAAGCCGCCAGGAACGACGCACGCCCGGCCGACGCGTCATGTGCGGGCGCGGCCTGGCGCAGGGCGGCCAGCGCGACCTCGGCCTTGAGCATCTCGGGGTCGGCCCGCGACGGGTCGGCGTAGCACAGCTGGGCGAGCTGCCGGACGGCCAGGTCCGGCGACCGGCGCGATAGCACCCTGGAGACGAACAGCTCGCCGAAGCCAGGCAGCGCGAACAGCAGAAACTGGCCGGCCACCTGCCAATCGAGTCTCTGCCGGGGCAGCGGGAGCGCGGGATCGATCAGCACCAGGCCGGCGACCGTGTCCGGGACCGCGGCCGTCTGCAGCACGGAGGTCAGCCCGCCCATGGAGTTCCCGACCAGGATCACCGGCGTCCCCATGATCTCCCGCACGAACCGGTCCAGCAGCCGCGCGTTGGCCCGCACGGTGGCATTGCTGCGCGTGCCGGGCGTCAGGCCGAACCCGTGCAGGTCCAGCGCGACGGTACGCCGTCCGACCGTCAGCTGAGGACCGACCAGGCACCAGTTCAGGTGCGAGCCGGCCAGGCCGTGCACGAATACGATCGGCGACCCCTCCCGGCCGGGATCGGGACCGGAGCCCCGGCCGGAACCGGGGCCGGGGTCCGGGCTGGAGCCGAATTCGATCCAGTGCACGGGACCATCGAGGTCGGTGACGTATCCGCGCGCGCCCCACGGAGCCGCGAAGTCCCAGGGCGCCGGGCTCGTGCGGGCCGGGCTCGTGCGGGCCGGGCTCGTGCGGGCCGGGCTCGT
>Ga0187780_10000841_pt1 | contig 22839 bp, 16 predicted proteins | sample 1015_Q2_SP10_20__FD_132429 | JGI IMG/M metagenome (GOLD analysis project Ga0187780, IMG submission 132429) | Tropical peat soil microbial communities from peatlands in Department of Meta, Colombia - 1015_Q2_SP10_20_MG | ecosystem: Environmental > Terrestrial > Soil > Wetlands > Peat | place... | reverse complement strand
TGGAGGACCCTTACAAAGAAGGCGGGCTTGCCGGGTTTCCGGTTCCACGATCTCCGACACTGCGCTATCACTCAGCTTGCAGAGAACGGCGCGTCAGACTCCACGATCATGGCAATTGCGGGGCATGTCAGCCGTCGCATGTTAGAACGGTACAGTCACGTGCGGATGGTAGCAAAGCGAACCGCGATGGAAGTCCTTGCAGTGAGCACCAAAACGGCGGGTTATGACACAAACCACGATACAAACGTCCATCCTGTGAACGCTCGCCCCGTCTAACCTGTTGAGGGAAATGGTGGACCTGGTCGGGTTCGAACCGACGACCTCTTCCATGCCATGGAAGCGCGCTCCCAACTGCGCCACAGGCCCATACCGGAAGGATGTCTTAATTTTCGCTCACGCCGACCGTGGAGTCAAACTCAGGATGCTCCTGTCTTCTAATTTACGAAGAACACGAAAATCGGTATGCTGACAGTATCATCTGCATGAAGCTCGGGTTCGCTTTTAAGTGCGTTTGCTTCGCTCTTCTCCTGGCCTGCTTTGCGGCAGCGCAAGCACCGGTCGCGGAAGCACCGCAGGCGCCGCCAGTGGGAAGCGCGGCCCCGGTCCCATACTCTTCTATCAGTGAACTGAATCTCATGCTTTCGCAGTTGGAGCAAATGTCGCAAGCAACGCAGTTGGATCTGGCGAAATTACGCATCGAAAAATGGAAGACCGACGGAAACACCAAACGAGCCACCCAGGAAGATGTCGCATCCCTTGAACGCAATCTGCAAAACGCGCTACCTGAGATTGTGTCCCGGCTGCGGAATTCCCCTGAGAACATCGCTACGACTTTTGAACTCTATCGAAATCTGGATGCACTTTATGGAGTGTTTGGTTCCGTGGTTGAATCGGCCGGGGCATTTGGCTCGCGCGACGAATTTCAATCTCTGCAAAACGATCTGAGTGCCCTGGAAAGATCTCGCCGATCCTTTGCTGACCGTATGGACGCTTTGGCGAACGGCAAAGAGGCCGAGTTGACGAGGTTGCGAACTGAGGTCCAGACTCTGCAGACCGCCCGGCAGGCCGCAACGGCGCCGCCGAAGAAGACCATCGTTGACGACACCGAAACGCCTCCAAAGCCGGTGAAAAAGAAATCACCCAAGACTACGAAACCGGTAAACCCCACTACTCAACAGAAGCCGAGCCCGGCTCCCCAATCCAACCCCCAGACACAGACGCAGAACCCACAGAATCCACCCCAGTAGAAGTTCAAGACCTGAACACGAGTATTCCTCAATGGTGAAATGCCCGCTCGCCCTTTTCATCCGAGAGGGCGACCTATGCAAGTACTTGAATTCGCACGTTCTGCACTTGGAACCTGCAATCGTGTGGTGGGGTCTATAAGGATGGGGAATTCTTAGTAGCACTATGGCCGAATCACTAGAGCACGAGCAGTGGAATCGCCCTATAATGGAGCTTACGCCATGAGGGTTATGGCGGGAGTAGCTACATTGGGTGATCTAGCCGGAGCAATTGGAATCCGCGCCCAAGAGTCGGCGGTTGTGGCCGAACTGAAGGCCGGATCCGAGGAAGCCTATGCCTGGTTGATCGGCGAATTCCAGCAGCCGATCTACAACCTGGTCTTCCGGATGGTGAGTGATCCCTCCGATGCTGCCGATACCACTCAGGAAGTCTTTCTAAAAGTCTTTCGCGGGATGAAGCATTTTCATGGCGAGTCCAGTCTGAAGACTTGGATTTATCGTATCGCGCTCCACGAAGCTTCCAATCGGCGCCGCTGGTGGTTTCGCCACAAATCGCGGGAAACTTCGATCGATCCTGCCGTGGCCGAGCACTCCGACAATACTGCCGCCGCCCTCAGGGATTGCTTGATGGATCAGGACGATTCGCCATTTGACCGGGTTGCCCAGGAAGAGGTTCGGGCTCGGGTCGAAGAGGAAGTGCGCAAGGTACCTGAGCCGTACCGCAGCGCCGTGGTTCTACGCGATCTCGAAGAAATGTCCTACGAGGAGATTGCGGAGATCACTCAGGTATCACTGGGCACCGTAAAGTCCCGCATAACTCGCGGAAGGCAGGCTCTAAAACATCGCCTCAGCGCATACGTCCGTGAGGCAGGCACGGAACTGGGCCTTGAAGCTCCACCGGAGAAGCGCAAGCCCCAAGGTACTTCACGAGCTCGCCGTGGCGAAGAAGCGTTCGAGGTCGCATCATGAATTGCCCTCAGGCCATTTCTTTGCTCTCGCCGTACCTCGACGGTATCCTCACGGGTGGCCAAATGCTCAAGCTTGGTCAGCATCTTGAGACCTGCGATCCTTGCAAATGCGAGTATGAATCGCTCCGGCGAACGCAGCAATTACTGACAAGCATCGGCCGTCGCAAGGCACCAGATGACCTCGCGCTAAGGCTCCGGCTCGCAATTTCGCGCGAAGTCGCGCGGTCTCGTCAACCGTATCTGTATGGTCTGTGGATTCGGCTGGAGAATGCAATCAACGGATTTATGGTACCCGCTACTGCGGGACTGGCTAGCGCAGTCGTGATCTTTGTGTTCCTGATGGGATTCCTTGCACTTCCCTTGCGCGCTGGTTCTGATGTTCCTATTCTGCTCAACACAGCACCCCAACTGGAGCATTCCGAGTTCAGCAATCAGCTCACAGAGATCAAGGATGACCAGGTGGTTATCGAGGCTTACGTGGATTCCAATGGCCGCGTTCAGGATTACCGTGTGCTCTCCAATCCGCAGCAGCCGAAGGACCTCCCGACCCAACTCAAGAACGTCCTGATCTTCACTACTTTTCGTCCAGCCACTTTTATGGGAAGACCGACAGCGGGAACGGCGGTGTTGTCATTCTCCAAGATCAGTGTTAAAGGCTGATCGCTCACCGGGTTGCGCCTTCCACTCTAACCAAGGTGCAATACGCCCGTTTTGTTGACCCTCCGCCCGGAAGCTCTTAAACTGACAAGTAGCTCGCACAATTCAAGCCTTCATCGGAGGTTCTCTGGGCTCCAAGTTTCGAAGCGTGACTATCGCCATTCTGCTCAGCATAGTGGCGCGGGTGGCTCTGGGAGAGAGCACCATGCCAGTCTCGCTTGATACGAGCGAGACTCTATTCACCGTTTTGACTGCGATCAACGCGTGTGGCTACGACGACGAGTTGAATGCTTCGGCGCCTTTACGTGTTCAGGTCCGAAATGAAGTCGCAAAAGCGAGCCAAACCTTCGACCAGGCCAAAGAACAGACCCAGCTCCTCTGCCGGTACTATCAGGAGCATTTGCAAGGCGACCCGTCACGAACCTTGGCGCAATATGTTTCCCTCGCCTTGTTTCTCGAGGGTCCTCCGGGGTTTCAGCTCAAGGTGAAAGAGGCAGATCTGCCGCCCGACGCTATCCAGGTGTCCGGCTTCGTTCCTATCGTTCAAAAGTTCTACGATGTCGCCGGCCTGCATAGCATTTGGGAGAGTCATAAGTACGCTTATTCGGCCCTGACCACCCAATATCATGAACCGCTCTCCAAAGTTTTGTTCGACACGGAGGTTTACCTGAAGCTGCCTTCCGCGGGTTACCTGGGGCGCGCTTTCACGGTATATCTCGATCCCATGGGTCCTCCCGGTCAGACCAACGCTCGTAATTACGGAACTGACTACTATGTAGTGATTTCACCCGGCGCCAATCCGACTGTCAAGATTGAGCAGATCCGCCATACGTATCTCCATTATTTGCTGGATCCACTTGCAATGAAGTATCCGGCAAGCATGGACCGCTTGAGGCCGTTGTTGGACCAGGTGAAGAAGGCACCGATGGACGATAGCTTCAAGAACGACGTATCGCTTCTGGTCACCGAATCTTTGATTCGCGCGATCGAAGCTAGAATCGGGTTGCCCCCCAAAACGCCCGACACCGAACGACAGGTTGCGGTTCAGCAAGCTGCAGAGCAGGGATACATCCTGGCACCCTATTTCTATGATGCGCTGCTTCAATTCGAGAAAAGTCCGACAGGCTTGCGTAACACTTACAGCGATTGGCTCTTCGGCATCGATGTTGGAAAGGAACAGAAGCGGGCGGCGCAAGTGCATTTCGCGGCTAAGGCAGATCCTGAGTTGGTGCGTTTGACGCGACCCGCGCAGCCCAAACTGCTGGTCACGGCTGAACAGCGGCTCTCTGCTGGCGACACCGAGAATGCGAAGAAACTCGCTCAAGAGGCGCTACAAGCAAACAAAGAAGACCACGGCAGGGCTTTTTTCATCCTGGCCCAGGTGGCGACCATGAATCGTGACATGCAAGGGGCCCGAAATTATTTTGAGCAAGCCCTTGGTGTTGCCAGAGAACCAAGAGTCGTCGCATGGTCGCACATCTACTTGGGAAGAATCTTTGATCTGCAGGAGAACCGTGCGGCAGCGCTCGACCATTACCGTGCGGCGCTGAACGCGAGCGTCACCCTGCCGGAGGCTAAGGCCGCGGCTGAGCGTGGCATTCAGCAGCCTTACGAACCGCCGAGACGGTCCCCGGAGACCAACAATTGAGGCAGCATTCAGTATCGGTACGCCTTAACCACATTCGCAGGCGAGGAGAGAACATGAAACGACTACCGCTGTTCCTGCTTTTGCTGGCATTGCCCGGTTTTGCGCTTGCCCAGCAAGCGCAACAAACGCCGAATCAACAGAAGCAACCGACGCAAGCAGGCAGCCAAGCCGGGACGTCTCAGCAAACCACAACCCCTCCGGCAGGCAAACGTCCACCTCAGGCCAAAACGCAACCGGAGTTCGACGCCTACCAGGCAGCCGTGAAGAATGCGAACGATCCATCAGCCATGGAAAAATCGGCGGATGACTTCGCCGCCAAATTCCCCGACAGCGAACTCCGTGTCCTTCTCTATCGGGCTGCCATGCACGATTATCAATCCACCAACAATGCCGAGAAGATGGCCCAGATGGCCCAAAAAGTCTTACAGATTGACCCGGATGATCCGGAAGCTCTCATCGGCGCAGCGGAAGTGATTGCGGAACGGACACGCGACAGCGACCTGGATAAAGACCAGCGTTTCGCCGAGGCTCAGAAAGATGCGCAACACGCCCTGCAGACCGTCGACACTGACGTCGCAATTCCGGCAGGAACCCCACAAGAAAAAATAGAAGCCTATAAGGGGTATTTGCGTTCTTCTGCGTATTCCGTTCTCGGAACAATTGCATTTAACCAGAAGAACTACGTCGAGGCTGAAAGTCAGTTTCGCAAATCGATTGACGCTTTGCCCGCCCAGCCAGATCCGGTTGTAGTGCTGCGCCTGGCAATCGCATTGGATAACCAGGGGAAGTATCCCGAAGCTCTCAAAGAAGCCAATCGGGCCGTGGATCTGACTCAGGAGAATACTTCCGCTGGAACTTTGGCACGCCGGGAGCGCGATCGATTGGTGCAGCTTACCGGTGGTACCCCGCAGGCGCCGTCCAAACCGCCTGCTGGTGCGGCTCAAAATTCCAATCCATCTTCGCACTAGCCGCGAAGTTGATTGACTGAAGTAGTGTTCAAAATTGCTGCCACTTTCTACTTTGTGAGGAGTACTTTCGCTTTTCCACGATGAAGTTCCGCAACACTGCCGAACTAGAACAAACCCTCGGTTACCAATTCTTGCGGCCGGAGCTGCTCGAACAGGCACTTACGCACAGTTCGCAGGCGCGCGAAACTGAGCTAACCTCAGCTTCGCCGGGAACACGGGCCGCCGATAACGAGCAACTTGAGTTTCTGGGCGACGCGGTTTTGGGCTTGATTACAACCGAGGAGTTGTTCCTAAGGTTTCCTCACTTCCGCGAGGGTGCATTATCAAAGCTGCGCGCGCATCTGGTCAGCGAAAAGCATCTTATCCGGGTAGCACAGCGGTTTGACCTGGGCCAATTCCTGCGACTGGGTCGAGGCGAGGAGAAAAGTGGAGGGCGGCACAAAACCGCCATGTTGGTGGATGCTTTGGAGGCGGTCCTCGGAGCTATGTATATCGACGGTGGCCTGGAAATCGTTCGCCGTGTTGTCGTAGCCCACGTCATCGCTCCCGAACTGGAGCGCATTTCCCGGAACGGCAGCAGTCTTCCACTGACCGACTTCAAATCGGCGCTCCAGGAAAAACTGCAAGCCGTGGGTCGGCCGCAGCCACTCTATGTTCTGGTAAACGAGCAGGGGCCGGAGCACAGCAAAACCTTCACGGTTGAGGCTCGTTTGGCGAGTGGCGATCCCGCTAAACCAGAGTTCGTTGGCCGGGCGCAGGGTTCTACGAAAAAGAATGCCGAGCAAGGTGCGGCGCAACAGTTGCTTGACCATTTGTGTTCGTCACTTGTAGAAGTGCCGTCGAGAGTACAGTCGCGGAGGCCTTTCCCCGAAAAATCATGACTCTGACAAGGCAGCAGACGGACTGGCTGGCGTCATTGCAATCGCTCCTGACCACGGTGGTTATCGCGATTTTCGTGATTACTTTTGTTGTGCAGGCATTTCAAATCCCTTCGGAATCCATGGAGAACACCCTCCTGATCGGTGATTACTTGCTGGTGAACAAGTTGCGTTACGGAGGTGGGGGCATTTGGGATCGCATCGTGCCATATCGCCCGGTGAAACGAGGGGACATTATCGTCTTCCACTATCCCGTTCATCCCAGTGAGCATTTTGTGAAACGCGTGGTTGGCGTGCCCGGAGATCGCATCCACATGTACAAGAGCGTGCTCTACGTCAATAGCATTGCCCTGAATGAACCATATGTAAGACACGTTTCACCGGTCCACGATGCGTTTCGCGATGACTTTCCCCGGTTGGCGATGCCAGTTCCGGACGTGACCAGCAAATGGTGGATGCAGATGCACAAACTTGTCGAGGATGGGCAATTGATTGTGCCGGAGGACTGCTATTTCGCCCTGGGAGACAATCGGGACGAGAGTCTGGATAGCCGTTATTGGGGTTTTGTCCCCCGCGAGAACATCATCGGTACCCCTCTGCTCATCTACTGGTCGGTGAAAAACGTGTCTGATGACACCTCCGGAACTGAGACTCCCGGTGATAAACTTTTTCACTTCGCTTATGCGATGACCCATTTGTTTCAAATCACGCGCTGGGACCGGACTTTCCGGCTGGTGCATTAGCGGCGGCTTACGAATTCATCATAGGAATGGTGTGATTGGCTAAAAAAGAAAACTTAAAGAACGAAAAGCCGCGGGAGACAACAGTCGAGTTTCTCGCATCGCTGGCAGCCGTCCTGGTGACGGGCCTGTTCATTATTACTTTCATCGTCCAGGCTTTCGAAATTCCCTCGAGTTCGATGGAAAACACGCTGCTGATCGGCGATCACGTATTCGTCAACCGTGAACAGTTTGCGCCCCCCACGCGCTGGTTAGGGCCAGTTCTGCGCTACCGAAGCATTCACCAGGGAGATATTGTGGTATTTCTGCACCCTGCAGAACCCGGCTTATATGTGGTGAAGCGCGTGATCGGCGTGCCCGGCGACCACATCCATTTGCGTGATGGACTGGTCTACCGAAACGGCCAGAAACTCAACGAGCCCTATGTCATTCATCAGGCCGGAGGTTATGAGGGCACCAATCCCTACCGCGATGATTTTCCCGCGGTGCCACCATCGGAATTCAACAACGTCACTCCCGAATGGCAACTGACCATGCGCCAGTATATTCAGGGAGACGACATCGTTGTCCCGCCAGGTCGATACTTCGCCATGGGGGACAATCGGGATGTAAGTTACGACAGCCGCTACTGGGGCTTCGTCCCACGCGAAAATATGATCGGCCGGCCGCTATTTATTTACTGGTCGTTCGAAACCCCAGCCGATCAATACCTGCAAAAAGGGTTGAGCCAGCGCCTTGGGTTCCTCGCCCATGTGGTGATTCATTTCTTCGATGAGACCCGCTGGCGGCGTACTCTCAGGATTGTGCGATGAGGTTCTGGCAGTCCAAGCGACGGCTCGCGACATGCGTGGTGGTTCTGCTCGCGCTTCTCTTCCTCGTCCGCCCGGGCGCAAACCGGCTGAGAACACGAATTGTGAGTTCGATCAGCCTGGCACTCGGTCGACCGGTGGAGGTCGGCTTTGTACGCTTTCGATTGCTCCCGCGGCCAGGATTTGATCTGGAGAATTTTGTGGTCCACGATGATCCTGCCTTTGGCGCAGAGCCTATGCTGCGCGCTCAGGAGGTGACCGCGTCGTTGCGGCTCAGGTCTCTGTTGCGAGGACATCTCGAAATCTCCCGGCTCGACTTTTCCGAACCGAGCCTCACCTTGGTTCGCAGTCAGGGACAGTGGAATCTGGCCAATTTGGTAGAAAGGAGCGAGAAAATTGCGGTTGCCCCCACGGCAAAGGTTAACAATGACAAACGGCCAGGCTTCCCCTACATCGAGGGTAGCCAGGCAAGAATTAACTTCAAGATAGGGCAGGAAAAAAAGCCGTACGCGCTTACTGATGCAGATTTTTCATTATGGCAGGAAACGGACAATGAGTGGGGCATTCGCCTGAAGGCACGGCCGGTAAGCAGCGATTTCAACCTTACTGACACCGGTGTCCTGCAAGTGCGCGGTTCCTGGCAGCGGGCTCCCAGCCTGCGCGAAAGTCCATTACAGTTCGGATTTGGGTTGGAGGGCGCACAACTTGGGCAACTCAGCAAGCTGGCCTACGGCAATGACGCAGGGTGGAGAGGAGCCGTAAAGCTATCCGTCTCACTCACTGGAACAGTACAGAACCTCGCGATTAGCGCCCAGGCATCCGCTGACGATTTCCGCCGCTTCGACATCATTTCCACTGAACACCTGCCCCTCCAGACCCGCTGCAGTGCGCACTACACTTCGGCTACCCACAGTCTTTCCGAGATCGCCTGCCACGTACCGATGGGTAGCGGCGAGGCCAACCTCACCGGAGAGATCGATAATGCGTTTGCCACACCGGCTTACAACCTCGAAGTGTTTGCCCGTAGCGTTCCCGTTCAATCGCTTCTGGTTTTTGCTCGCCACGCGTACGCCGGCATATCTGACGACGCGATCACAGCTGGCGAGTTGGATGGCGAGTTGCACGGAAAACTTGTTGCCGGCGCAAACCATGCCTCTTGGGAAGGAGTCGGCCAAACTTCCGAAGTGCAGTTGAAGTCTCTCCACAGCGACACTGCAGTTGCGCTTGGCGCAATACCGCTGGCGATATCGGCACAGCAGGCACGTTTGGGCTCGCGCCCGAGCTCCCAATCATCCTCTTCCCCAAAAGAGCAGCTTCAAATCGGTCCTGTCCGCGTCGCCTTTGGAAAAGCCACGCCGTTGACCGTGGAAGGCCGACTTTCGCGGGAAGGGTACGCTTTTGAATTCAGCGGCGAAGGACAATTGAAGCCACTGCTCGAGACGGCACGGCTGGTCGGCATTCACGTGCCCCAATTGAATGCCGAAGGATCAGCCAGGCTGGATCTGCAGCTTTCCGGCCAATGGTCTGGGACCGAGTCGCATCGAGTCGTCGGGAAGGCGCAGTTGCATTCGGTTCGTGCCCAAGTCAGTGGATTTAACGCACCCTTGCAAATCAGCTCCGCTAATCTCGTTCTGACCCCTGACCAGGTCGCAGTAGAAAAACTTGTTGCGTCCGCGGCCGGTGCCTCATGGCGTGGCTCGCTGATGATCACAAGGCCGTGTGCCACCTCGGCCGCCTGCGCAGTCCAGTTCAATCTCCACGCCGACGAGATCGCGATAGACCGTGTGAATCAGCTACTCAATCCGCGTGCGAAGGAAGAACCTTGGTATCGGGCTCTGTCACCTGCTTCAGGAACGCCTTACCTGATGAAGGTGAACGCCTCAGGTAAGTTAGCTGCCGAACGATTCAAGATCAGCAAGCTTGAAGCGAAAGATGTGATTGCTAATGTCGAGCTCAAATCCGGCAAGCTCGTGGCGTCCAATCTGAAAGCCGATGTCCTGGGCGGCCAACATATCGGCGAGTGGAAAGCTGACTTTACCGTGAGGCCCCCGCAATACACGGGCACCGGAACCTTCGATCGGATCGCTCTCGCCCAGGTGGCGCAGGTCATGAACCATGACTGGATCACGGGAACCGCCACAGCAACTTATCAGGCAAGTACGGCCGGCCTCACTTCCGCGGAATTATTCTCTGCTGCCGTAGCCAACCTGCAACTCGATTCCTCGTCTGGAACGCTTTCCCACCTTGTTCTCGCCTCTGCTGCGGCTCCGTTGCAGATGCGCCACCTTGCCGCGCATCTTCTATTGCACGACGGGCAGTTAGACATCCGCGCAGGTCAGCTGCAAACTGCTTCCGATGTCTTCCACCTCAGCGGCACAGCCTCGCTGACTCAAGCTCTGAATCTCAAACTAATCCGCGACGATTCCTCAGGATTCAACATCACAGGCACACTCACCGAGCCTCACGTCTCCGAGGTATCCGCCGCGGAGACTAGAGCCGCTTTGAAGCAATGAAAAAATGCAGCTGAAGCGCCGAGGTCTAACCCCCGGAACCTTTGGTGAATCTCCCGATGCTCCGCGGTGCTACCCTATTACAAGTGTCTCACCCGGAACGCGCGGTAGCTTTCAAAAAGTTAGCGCTGGCTGTTTTGGTGCTTATCGTCAGCATCTTCACGTGCGGCAGCAACCCGAGCAGGGTTAGGGCGAAGTCCCCTCACTCGTTTGTCGTGCACTGGGAACCGGCGCGCCTGGTGAATGGATCGCCAATTCTCCTTCAATTAAAGTCCCCACTTCGGCTTGCGAGTGTTTCCGGCAAGTGGATGGACCACAGTGTGTTTTTCTCGTTTGATCCACCAAGCAAAGCCTGGTTCGGCCTCGCCGGCGTCAGCCTTGAGACCCGCCCCGGGAAGTACGACCTCTCGCTCACAGCAACAACTGAGGGTGGCGAAGAGATTTCTTTCACCCGGCGGATGGTGATTGCCAAAGGTAAGTATCGCCACATTGAAGTGAGCGTCGCCAAACAATTTACCGAACCGAGCTCCGAACAACTGGTCGAGATCAAGCAAGAGCGGCAGCTCAAGGAAGACCTGTTCTCTCGTGTAACCCCGGAACGCGAATGGGAAGGCAGTTTTGCCCCGCCAGTTTCGGCGGCAATTTCCGACGTGTTCGGAACCGCCCGCGTGTTCAATGGCGAAACTCAAAGTATGCATCAAGGCGTGGATTACGCGGTTCCCTCAGGCACTCCAGTGAAGGCTCTCAATCGCGGAACTGTTCTGCTTGCACGCCCTTTGTTCTTTGAGGGCAACTGCGTTGTGCTCGACCACGGCCAGGGCCTGCTGAGCCTTTACATGCATCTGTCGAAGCTGGAAGTAAAAGAGGGGGATGACGTCACCAAAGGAGAAGAGATTGCCCTTAGCGGAGGCTCGGGCCGCGCCACTGGGCCTCATCTGCATGTCGCCGTGCGCTGGCAGGGCGTTTACCTTAACCCGCTAAGCCTGCTGGACCTGAAGTTGCCATAGTGTTTAGCCGGTCGCCACTGATTGCTGAGGCTGCATCGGCGCTTCATGATCCAGAACCGCTACGCCGTCACGAAAAGTAACTGTTCTGCCTGAGATGGCAGGCACGCGTTCCCCGGGAACCAGAATTCCCACAAGGTTCAGCGGGTCGGCCGCCGAAAGCGTGATAGTTTCTCCCGCCGGCGGCATCCTCCGCGTCGCCCGCAGGGATTCCACCGCGACCGGCAACGCAAATTGCTCGCCTAAGAACCCGTCCACAAACCTTCCTCCGCGAATCTCGCCGCGATCTTCCAGGCGCCGGAAGGAAATCTGCAACTCTCGCCACTTCGGCAGGTTCGTTTCGCGGGCCAGCAAATCTCGGAATACAATTCCGTAGCGCTTCAGCAGCATCCAGCAGGTTGCCTCCACGCAGCGATTGCGTTCGACCGCCTGATCCGCGTACAGCAACGCCCACCGCCCAGAACTGTGCCTCGGCCGCGCCGTCCGCCCACTGCCCTGTCCCGCGCGGCGCTTGGGATCGATCAGCGAACGCAAGTTATCGAAACCGTCCGCTGTGACCATGCCGGCGGCCACCAGTTCCCACAGCCCCGTTTCAACTTCTGCTTTCAACCTGCCAGTGCCCCGGACAATGTCCGCAAAGAAGGACGCTCCCCGCTGGCGTAAGAATTCCAGAACCTGCTTTGCGCCCGCACTCAGGCCACGTGCTTCGGCCTGATCTGCAACAGGATTGTGCGGGGCCATCCAATCCGCCTCTTCGCGCACGAAGAAAGTAATTGGGGCCACACTCGTGGGAATCACCCGGCGTCGCCCATTTGCCGAATCCTCCAGCGTAGCTGGATGCGGCGACAACCTTCCCCAGCCTACGGCTCCAGTCAGGCAGAGCTGATCCAGCCACTTAGGATCGTAGTTCGCAATTCGTCGGTTCAAAACTTGTCGTTCCCACGCATTCGCCGGAATCTCGAAGCCCTGCAGCTGGCGCAGAACTTCCAGGGTGGCGCGCTCTCCTTGCGCCTGCGAGCCGGGCGCGATGTTCTGCCAACGTAACAACCATCGCATAAACTGCGCTGCGGTTACCGGCTCGATCTGCTTGCGCAACGTGGCTACCGTCAGGCGATGAATTCGCGCCAGCAGCCGCCGCTCACACCACTCCAGCTGGGCGACTCCCGTGAAAGTTCCCCGTAGAATCGAACCGCTGGCTTCCATACGTAAGAGGGTTTGCTCAATTTCTGAGGACGCTAGACCAACGAGATGTGCGAATTGCTCCGCGGTGATCGGGCCCAAGTGGGAAATCCAGCCGGTGACGAGGGCCAAAAGCACGTCCTCGCGTGATGGAAGGGCAGTCTCAACATCCGCGACCGGACACACGAACCTGGCATGCGGAAACAGCAAAGCGAACCATTTCGCCCGCTCGGCTGCAATCCAGTAACGCCGCTCTTCATTCTCGGCTATTGTTGCGCGACCCTGGCGAATAAGATTTTCAAAGAACCACTGCCATCTGCTGACATCTCTTGGGCCGACCAAGACGTTCGAAGCGACGCTATCGACTGGCAAAGCAATCAGCGTATGCAACGCGTCATGCAGTTCGTCCTGGTCACGAACGTCCGGCCAAGCCTCTTCGCGTACCTGCTCAATGGCTGCCGGGTCGAGTTTCCCCACCTCCTCGAGCACGGATTCCGGCAAAATTCGCCGCATTTCCACAGCGCGGGCCCTGCGCTCCTCTAACGGCGCGTCGTCAAGGTATGCGTACGGGTTGGCATTCAGAATTTCGTGGGAGAACTGTGACGGGACCGGCGTATCTACCGCTAAAACGCGGATCGTCCGGTTCTCGATTCGCCGCAGTAGGCTCTTCAGTCCTTCCAGATCCATCGCCTCGCTGAGGACATCTTTCATGACCTCTGTTACCAGTGGGTGATTGGGAATCTGAATGTCGCCGACGATGTTTTCCTGGCATGCCGCCACATCCGGAAAGACCGAAGCCAGCAGATCATCCGAGCGTATGCGTTGAATCTGTGGTGGAACCTTCTTGCCACCCTGAAACCGGAGAAGCGCCAGCGCACGATTCGCATCCCATCGCCAGCGGGTTCCGAAGATTGGGGAGGCCAACGCCGCCTGCTCAAGAATTGGTTGCACCGTCTCAGCATTCAGGAAGTGAAAAACGTCGCCCAGGGGGAAACTGTGTTGCTCGGCCAACGCGATGTTCAGACCGTTGTCGGTAGCGGCAGCCTGCAATTCAAAATTGAAGCTGCGGCAGAAGCGCTTCCGCAGCGCCAGACCCCAGGCTTTGTTGATGCGGCCTCCGAATGGCGCGTGAATCACCAGTTGCATTCCGCCGCCTTCATCGAAGAATCTCTCCGCGATGACGGTGTCCTGCGTCGGCACGGCACCAAGCACAGCTCTGCCCTGGAGAATGTACTCGGTCATCTGCTCGGCGCCGGAATCATCAAGCCCACACTCCTTCTTAAGCCAGTCGATCGTTTCAGCTATGAGCGGCTGCGACGGCGAAAACCCAACCGGAGAAACGCTCTCCAGTCGATCGCTGATCTCCTGCCGCAAATCCGCCACGTGGTTCGATAGTTCCTGGGTTCGAGCCGGCGCTTCCCCCAACCAGAACGGCACCGTCGGAGGGGCACCATGCGCATCCTCTACCAGCACTCGGCCGGACTTACCTTCTACCCGCCGAATCCTCCAGGAAGTATTTCCAAGAAGAACGATGTCGCCCGCATTGCTTTCGACGGCAAAGTCTTCGTCCAGCGTGCCGACGATCACGCCGTCGGGTTCCGCGACCATGGTAAACAGCGCAGTTTCAGGGATTGCCCCGCCACTCGTAATTGCCGCCAGCCGGCTCCCGCGACGAGCACGCAACTTGCGATTCACGCGATCCCGATGTAGATACGCTCCATAGCGTCCGCGCCGCGCGGCAATTCCTTCGGAAAGCATTCCGAGAATTGCTTCGTATGTCTGTGGTGTCAGATTGCGGTAAGGATAGGCTCGCTTGATTACGCGAAATAGTTCGTCTTCGTCCCAGCCGGTGTCGTCATCCCTGCCTTCCGCTGCATCAGTTCCCCTGTGGTCTGCCGTCGAACGAGACACACTCGGAGTTTCTGCCGCACACGCCGCCACGATTTGCTGAGCTAACACATCCATCGGAGCATCAGGAATCATGATTTGGTCGAGATCGCCATGTGCGATGGCACGGACTAGTGCAGCACATTCCTGAAGTTCGTCGCGAGTGGTTGCAAAGAATCTTCCCTTAGGGACCGCTCCACGCCAGTGACCCGACCTGCCAACCCGCTGCAGCGCCACAGCAATCGCCCGCGGAGAACTGATCTGAATGACAAGATCGACTGTCCCGATATCTATGCCCAATTCCAGCGATGCGGTCGCGACCAGTACCTGAACCTGCCCTTCTTTGAGCTTTCGTTCGGCGTTAAGGCGCAGTTTGCGGGAAAGGCTTCCATGATGTGCAGCGACATTGTCTGGACCAAGCTTCTCCGCCAAATGATGTGCCACTCGCTCCGCCAACCGTCGAGTATTGACGAAAACCAAAGTAGACCGATGCTGCCGCACCAGCTCGACAATGCGATCGTAGATCTCATCCCACATTTCATTGGTTGCGATGGGGCCGAGCTGGCTGGCCGGGACTTCGACTGCAAGGTCAAGTTTTCGCTTGTGACCGACGTTGACAATTACCGGTGCTGGCCGGCCGTTTCCAGTGAGAAAGTGTGCGATCTCTTCGATCGGCTTTTGCGTGGCCGACAAACCAATGCGAGTCGGTGGGCGTTTCGTGAGTGCCTCAAGCCGCTCGAGCGACAACGTCAAGTGCGCTCCGCGCTTGTCGTCGGCAACGGCGTGAATCTCATCAACGATGACGGTCTCCACGTCACGCAAAATCGCCCGGCTCCGCTCCGCGGTCAACAGGATGTATAACGACTCTGGCGTAGTCACGAGAATGTGCGGGGGACATTTAAGCATCGCCCGCCGCTCGTGCATTAGCGTGTCGCCGGTGCGAACGGCAGTTCGAATCTGCGGCATCAACAGACCCCGTTGGCCTGCCATCTGCAGAATTTCGCCGAGCGGAATCTCGAGATTCTTTTGAATGTCGTTGCCGAGGGCCTTCAGCGGCGAGATGTAGAGCACTTCCGTGCGGTCGTGGAGATCGCCACCCAGCGCCTTCCGCACCAGTCGATCAATGCATGCAAGAAACGCCGCCAGAGTCTTACCGGAACCGGTCGGCGCAGAAATCAGTGTCGTACAGCCCGCGAGTATGTGCGGCCATCCCTGCTCCTGGGGCTCAGTGGGCGTTCCGAACTCCTGGACAAACCAATCCCTGACGAGAGGATGCGCCCAGTCAAGAGAGGGAAGGAGAGAAAACGAAGGCATTATTCAAATATTCTAACGAAAAATTCAACTTTCGCAAAATATTCGCCAAGAAGAATGAACCGCCTGCAAGCCCCACTATCGAAATTTCGCTGGGAAATAAAAAGCCCATCGGTTGCCTGCTTGGGGCGTGCTCGGGTCGACAACCGATGGGTTACCGTTTCTCCTTACTCACCCTGTGTTTTCAGGAGTAGTATCTCCATTCAACCCCGAAATCAGGTAAAGTTGCGACTAACCGTGTAAAAATTTGTAAAACCCAACTATTCCGGAATTGCCGGTGGCCGGGCCGCCATCAACTGCGTAAATCGAGCATCGCTGCGCAGACGTTCGAATTCGGGGTCCTTATAAACGTCCTCAATTCCCTTGTAACCCTCCTCCATCGCCCGCCTCAAATACTCCAGGGAGCGATCACTATCGCCCTCTTTGGCGTACAGTTTCGCTAAAACATATTCGAAGTGGGCCCGGTCCTCAGGAGAGGCCATCTGCGCGGATATGCCGGTATGGGATGTGCGCTCGAAGACACTTGGATCCAGGCGCACCGCCTCAGTATAAGCAGCAGTCGCTCTCTCAAACTCTCGTTTTGAGAAGTAGACCGCTCCCAAATTGCTGTAGTAAGAGGCTGAGTCCGGTCTGAACTTCAGAGCTGACTCGTACTGCTTAATGGCCTTTTCATACTTCTTTTGTACATAGTAGATGACGCCCAGATTGTTGTGCGCGTCGGCGAATTGCCGATCGAAGTGGGTGGCGCGCTCAAAGTCTTTCTTTGAGTCCTTGTAGTGCTGCAGTAGCAATTCGGTTATTCCCGTCTTATTCCAGATCTGCGCGCTCTTGGGGTTCTTTCTCTCCGCAGCTGCGTAGTAATCCAGGGCATCCAGGTAGGCCTTTTCGGAGCGCAATTCGTCACCGCGGCGCTCTAGTTCCTCGCTGCTGGCGTCCGGCGATGGCGGTTCGACGTGCCTCATCGGCGGCGGAATGACTTGCACCAGTTCAGTGCTTGTTTGCGCTCTCAGAAATCCAACGGTGAGAAAGAAAAAGATCAACAACGGGGAGAAACAGTGCCGATACATGAGCTCACCTCCTGCAAGGCGAACTATCTCGCGCCTTAGCCACTCCAGGAACCCGAGCTAATGTGGACTATCCGTGCTGTCCGCGGGCGGCTTCGACGGAGGGTTAGACGATTTGTCATCTTTAAAGATACCCGCAATCTTGCCGAAAAAACCCTTTTTCTTTTTACTGTCGTCCGCCGCATCCTGCCCCGTGGCCGGCGCCGACGCCATGTTGGCGCCTGGAGGCGGAAGGGGCTTTTCACCTCCGAAGCCAAGAATGCGCGAGAAAAAGCCTTTTATGCCAGTGCCCTGGTCACATGTGGTTGTAGGTTCGGTGCCGACAATAAAGGCGGCGGTATAAGTCTCCGGGCACGCGGGAGTGGCCAACAGGTTCGTTGTTTTGTCCAGCTGAACATCAACAACCCCGGTGGGCTGCGTAAAGGGTTGCATATTGGCGTACTGCGGGAACTCGGAGGCGCTTTTCATTAACTCCGCCCATATCGGCGCCGCAGTCTGCGCACCGCTTAGGTGCAGGTCGCTGTAGTCATCGAACCCAACCCACACCACGCAGAGCAGATTGCTCGTGTAGCCGGCAAACCAGCCATCATGGGAACTGCCCGTCTTCCCCGCTGCTGGAGCTTCGAAGCCTCGACCACGCACTGCTGAGAACCCCAGACCATTGTTGATAACCGCTTGCATCATGTCGGTCATCACATAAGCAACGCGCGGGTCCAACACTTCGCGGTGCTCCGGTTTCATCTCACTGACCACATCGCCCTCGGCGTTTCGCACCGAGTTCAACAGAACCGGCGACATACGTATCCCCGAATTGGCGAATACGGTGTAAGCTGCCGCCATCTCTAGTGGTGTGGCATCGTAAGCGCCGAGCGCCATCGCCGGAGTCGCCTTCACCGATGTGATTCCCGCGGCCTTCGCCAGGTCTGCAACTTTGTCATAGCCTACTTCCTGAGCCAGTTGCACGGTTGCGTTGTTTAGCGACATCGCGAGTGCGTATCGAGCAGTGACCTCGCCGTGGTACTCCTCTTTGTAATTACGTGGCTCATAAATCGAGTCGCCATAGGCGAAGGTGCTCGGCTGGTCGTCCACCATCGAGGACGGAGTAAACACCGGATTCGAGCCGGTCACTCCGGTGTTGATTGCCGCCGCGTAAACAAAGGGTTTGAAAATCGAGCCGGTCGGTCGCTTTGCGACAGCGTGATCCAACTGGCTGAATCCATAATTGCGTCCCCCCACTAAAGCCAGCACCTCGCCGCTGTGCGGATCCATCGCTATCAACGCCACCTGAGCCTGCGGTCCCGGCTCAACTGTAGTCTCGTACTTGTTCTTTCCAACTTTCGTACGCTTGGTGCGCCGCTTGGTCACCTGCTCATCGACCAGCTTCATCCCTGCGTCCACGGCGTGGGCTGCCGCTCTCTGAAGGTCCGGGTCGAGAGTGGTGTAAATGCGATACGACTGCTCGTTCAATTCGCGTTCGCTGTATTTTCCAATCAAGGTATCCCGAACGAGATCGACAAAATACGGCGCGTCGCTTGCCTCAACGTTAGGTGGCGCAAGCTTGAGCGGTGTAGCTTTGGCCTTGTCCGCTTCGACCCGGGTAATGGCATGGGTTTCAACCATGCTGTCCAGTACAACGTTCCGCCGTTCCAGCGCACGCTCTGGATGTCGATACGGCGATAGATAACTGGGCCGCTGAATGATGCCTGCCAGCAATGCCGCTTCGGGCAAAGAAATATCCTTCAAGTCTTTATCGAAGTAAGCCCGGGCCGCCTGTGCAAATCCGCTGATGGTGAACGACCCGCGCTGGCCAAGATCAACCCAGTTGGCGTAGAACTCGAAGATTTGCTGCTTGCTGAACTTCTGTTCCATCTCCTCGGCAATCAGCATTTCGGTCAGCTTGCGTCGGATGGTTTTTTGGGGAGTGAGGAAGAAACCGCGCGAAAGCTGCATTGTCAGCGTAGATCCGCCCTGCTCATGTCGTTCGTGCCAGAAATCGATCCATGCCGCTTCGGCCATGCGCGCAAAGTTGACGCCGCCATGCTGGAAAAAGCGCCGGTCTTCTATCGCGAGGACCGCATCCACCATCACCTTGGGAATCTGGTCATATTTCACCACCTGCCGCTTGGCGCGCTGTTCGACATCAAAGGCAGTGACCATCTGAGGCTCGATCTCGTAAGCTTGCAGAGCCCCAGATTTCCCGCTGATGCTGCTTACGGTTCCTTCTTGAATGCGAACCGTGGCGGGCTCTGGGCTGTGATAGGACTGGGGGCCCGGCTTGATCTCAATCCCGCCGCTCACCAGCCGGTATATCCCTAAGGCGGAGCTGTTGTCGGAACTATATCCGGCCCGCTGCAGTTGTGCCGCAATCTCGCGTGCGGTGATGTTTTCGCCGACTTCGACTGACCTGGGCCGCGCGTAAATCTTCGCCGAACTGCTGAACACCTGGCCACGAAAGCGTTGCTCGATAATCCGGTCGTACTTGATGTAGTAGTACGAGAACCATGCACTGACGCCGATCCCCAGAACAACGAACAGCAGCAGAGCTATCCGCACCACCGGGTCTCGGGAAACACGCCTCTCTCCGTTCTGCCCGCCGGGCGACGATCTTTTCGGGATCTTTATCTTGATGGCCACGTTGATTCGGCGGAGTTGACCGCGAAAATCCTGCTTCCAGAGCTACTCAGTGAGATGACCGGATGCTTATGTTTGTTTGCCAAAGCGGTCACACGAGTCGCTTCGATTCAGCGTAAAACAATTATCTCCGCCTTGCGACGTTTTTGCACCACTAGTGACCATTCTAAATCAACGTTAGAAAGCTCTGATTAGAAGGGACTTTTGTTCTCAGTGGAGGGATCGAAATGCAGATCTACTGGATAGCCGGGCAAATTGACATGAACGATGTACGGCGCCTGGATCGTTAGCGTTCCGACGCCCGTGTTCCCACGGCGCTGCACCTTGATTTGGTCCTTGTTCAGTGGAATGTCCAAATCCTGGGCCTTCTTGTAAATCGTCGCCTGAATGTCGGCCTCCGGCTTCGTAGTGTAGGTCTGCAGCGTGGCTTCAGTCTTGATCAGGTCCTGAAACTCGTAGTTCGCGTAATACACCGGAACCAGCGCCGCCCCCACGTAGCATGCCGCTATGATGACCACAATTCCGAAAGCCAGTTTCACCGTACCCATTGTCCAACTCCCGACCCGGCGGTGCTCGGACGCAACACTAGTGCGCCGGCAGCAAAGCATTAAAATGCTCTGTTATTGCGGCGATGCTAACATCCTGCACCTGCCGAGTCGAGCGTTGAACAACCTCTACGGTACCTTCAGTAACCTTTTTTCCCACCGTAACACGAAAGGGTATGCCCACCAGGTCAGCGTCCTTGAACTTTACCCCTGGCCTTTCGTCCCTGTCGTCTAGTAACACGTCAAATCCCTGGGCGTCCAGCTTGCGTGTGATCTCTTCCGCCGTTTCGAGCAGTTTCTCATCGGAGACATTCGTCGGGGTGACGACGATTTCAAACGGCGCAATCTGCGGCGGCAGCCAAAACCCGTTTTCATCATTGCTTTGCTCTACTGCCGCCGTCAGGATTCGCTCAATCCCGATCCCGTAGCTCCCCATGATGGGCGTCACTTCCTTACCGTTACGATCCAGAACTCGTGCCCCCATGGATTCCGAATATTTGTACCCGAGTTTGAAGATGTGCCCTATTTCCACGGCCGTATCGATTCTGAGTGGGCTGCCACAATTCGGACACCCTTCCCCAGCCTCGACATTTCGAATATCCGTGATCACGGTGTACTGAAAATCACGCCCCGGCGTGATGTTCTTGAAGTGATAGTCGAGCTTGTTGGCGCCGCAAATCATGTTCTTGCGGCCTTCCAGGGCCTTGTCCATCACAACAACCACGCTGACCGCCGCTCCCGCGGATTCTTTCGACAGAGAAGCCCGCACTTCAACTCCAACCGGCCCGATGAACCCGCCTGGGCCTCTAAAATACTTTGCCACTTCTTCGGGATGCATCGGCCGCAATTCGGTCCCACCCAGAAGGGTCGACAACTTAGTCTCGTTCACCGTGTGATCGCCGCGGAGAAACACCGCCACCGGCATCTCCAACGCGCCACCGTCGTCCCCGGCGAGTCTTTTCGCCATGTAAGCAACAGCTTTTATGTCCTGCTTCGGAGAAATCTTCAGGAACTCGGCGATGTCGGCAATGGCTCCCTTGCCGGGCGTGAAAATTTCGACCGGCTTCCCGTCACCTTCCGGCGCCAGGTCTTTCACCGGGTCTAATCGCGACGTAGCTTTTTCCAGATTTGCCGCATAGTTGCATTTATCGCAGCTTACGAGTTTGTCCTCTCCCGCCAATGCGCGCACCGCGAATTCGTGTGACTCCGTTCCACCCATCGCGCCTGAGTGTGCTTCGATCACCACATATTTGAGACCACATCGATCGAAGATCCGGCAGTAAGCGTCATAATGTTTCTTGTAGGAGACGTCGAGCCCCGCCGCATCCATGTCGAAAGAATAGGAATCTTTCATCAGGAATTGCCGGACGCGCAGCAGCCCGGACTTGGGCCTCGGCTCATCGCGGAACTTCGGGGCAATCTGGTACCAGATCTGCGGCAATTGTTTGTAGCTGCGCAGCTCTTTGCGGGCAATCTCCGTCATGACTTCTTCTTCGGTAAAGCCCAGAGCTAAATCTGCACCCTTCCGATCCTTTACGCGAAAAAGATTGTCGCCCATGACTGCCCAACGGCCGCTCGCCTCCCACAGTTCGCGCGGATGCAGCGCAGGCAGATAAAACTCCTGCCCGATCCTGTCCATCTCCTCGCGCACGATGCCGATGATTTTGTTGAAGGAACGCTGTCCTAGGAAAAGATAAGAGTAGATTCCTGCCGCCAGTTGACGGATATAGCCCGCACGGATCAGAAACTTATGGCTAGCGACCTCAGCGTCCGCGGGCGCTTCGCGCAGCGTTGGAATGAAAAGTTCAGACCAGCGATACATGTGTCTTCCCAAGGTAGAAAGAGAATTTTTGATTGTAAATGATTGTGTTTAAGTACGTGGGGCGCTCGTTTTACTCACTCCGCTGGCACGCCCCACCAAAGTAATTTGCTGAGGCGTGCGTGGCATCGGCACACTAAGGGAAGCGCCGTGCACGAGGTGCCGCGCTTTTCGCCGCGATGAACGACAAGTTTTTACAAGCCTTTGCGCTCGCCTACATGATCGGCTGGCTTCTAGCGCGGATGCCCAAGAGGAAGTAGTCAACCAGCGTAGCTTCCAGAGCTCAGATCAAAGGTCCTCTCTCCGCCAGAACATCTAAGTGTGACTTAATTCATTGACAATTTCGGGTGCAAGGTCAAAATTAGGTGTGTTCTCCAAGCAGAACTTCGCATTAGACTTGTAGTTCGAATTCGGGCCCCTGATTTCGGGATTACTGGAGGATCACATGGCACATGGGATTATCTGGTGGATCGTCGTTGGCTTGATTGCCGGCTGGGCAGCTGGAAGGATCATGAAGGGCGGTGGCTATGGCGTGGTCGCCGATATTGTGCTGGGAATTGTTGGCGGCATAATTGGCGGATGGGTCATCGGCCTGTTTGGCTTGGGTGCTGGTGGCTTTATCTGGACTATCCTAGTCGCAATTCTTGGTGCGGTCATCCTTATCTGGATCACCAGGCTCATCAAGAAAGAAGCTTGAGCGCGGAAGTGCCGCCAAGTTCAGGCCCTAGCTGTTCGGCCCCGATCTTTATTTTTCCAAACCGCCTGATGTCCAGGCGGCTTTTCTTTTGAATCACGCCGAGGGTGTTCCACGGCACGTGTTGAACCAAGCGTTTACACTCAAAACCTCACCGCAAGGGTCAATGAGTTCTATAAAAAGGGATGTCAAGAAAAAAGCTCTGCCTCGACCGGAGAGCGAGAGTGTTTCTCGAGATCCAGCCCACTGTAGTTTTTGCTTCTCTGGAGAAGTTTGGGTTTTG
>Ga0187780_10000840_pt1 | contig 22843 bp, 21 predicted proteins | sample 1015_Q2_SP10_20__FD_132429 | JGI IMG/M metagenome (GOLD analysis project Ga0187780, IMG submission 132429) | Tropical peat soil microbial communities from peatlands in Department of Meta, Colombia - 1015_Q2_SP10_20_MG | ecosystem: Environmental > Terrestrial > Soil > Wetlands > Peat | place... | reverse complement strand
CGAACGCTTCATGGAGCGCTACGCGCCCAACGCCAAGGATCTCGCGAGTCGCGACGTGGTGTCGCGGTCCATGACGATCGAAATTCGCGAAGGACGCGGCAGCGGCCCGCTCAAGGACCACATCGACCTGCACCTGGAGCACCTGGGCCCGCAGGTGATCCACGAGCGACTGCCGGGTATCGCCGAGACGGCCCGCATCTTCGCCGGCGTCGATGTCAGCCGTGAGCCAATACCGGTGCTGCCCACCGTGCACTACAACATGGGCGGCATTCCCACCAACGTGCACGCTGAAGTGATCGCGCCCAGGGGAGGCGATCCGGACGCGGTCGTGCCTGGGCTGTTCGCGGTGGGCGAGGCGGCCTGCGTGTCGGTGCACGGTGCGAATCGCCTGGGGTCCAATTCGCTTCTGGATCTGGTGGTGTTCGGCCGCGCGGCGGCGCGGCGGTTGGCGGCGACGCTCGCCCCGGGCGCGAGCCATAAGCCGTGGCGCAAGGATTCGGGCGAGCACGCCGTCGCCCGGCTCGATCGCTTGCGTAACGCCAAGGGCACGCGCCCGACCGCACAGTTGCGACTCGAAATGCAGAAGATCATGCAGGCGGATGCCGCGGTGTTTCGCACCGGCGAGAGCCTGGAGGACGGCGCCGAGCGACTGGCGCAGACCTTCGCCGCCTTTGCCGAAGTCGCCGTCAGCGACCGCTCGCTGATCTGGAACACGGATCTGGTCGAGACGCTCGAGCTCGAGAATCTCCTCTACCAGGCGGTCGCCACCATTCGCTCCGCGGGTAACCGGACCGAGAGTCGTGGCGCGCACGCGCGCGAGGACTACAAGGCTCGGGATGACAAGAACTGGCTGAAGCACACGCTGTGCTGGGTGGACGAGCAGGGCCGGACCCGGTTCGACTACCGGCCGGTGCATCTGAAGACGCTGACCGACGACGTGGAATCGATTCCGCCGAAAGCCCGGGTCTACTGAGCACAGGCATTATCCCGTTATGGTGCAAATGACACTGCCGAAGAATTCCCGCTACCGCCATACGCCCGGCCGCGTGCACCCGGCGCCGCCGGGAGCGGCGCGCGTGCGTGAGTTCCGCATTTACAGGTTCGATCCCGATTCCAGCGAAGGTCCGCGCATCGACCGCTACAGCATCGATCTTGCGGCCTGCGGGCCGATGGTTCTGGATGCCCTGATCAAGATCAAGAACGAGGTCGATGCCACGCTCACGTTTCGCCGTTCCTGCCGGGAAGGCATCTGCGGCAGCTGCGCGATGAACATCGACGGCGTGAATACGCTCGCCTGTACCAAGGCGATCGACGAGGTCTCCGGCCCGGTCAACATCTACCCGCTGCCGCACCTGATGGTGGTCAAGGACCTGGTCCCGGACCTGACCGACTTCTACGCGCAGTACGCGGCGGTCAAGCCCTGGCTGCAGACGCGGACACCGCCGCCGCCTGATCGCGAGCGGCTGCAGTCCAAGGAGGACCAGGAGCGCATCGATCGGCCGGCGGCCTGCATCCTGTGCGCCTGCTGCTCCACCAGCTGCCCGAGCTACTGGTGGAATTCCGACCGGTACCTGGGACCCGCGGCGCTGCTGGCCGCCTACCGCTGGCTGGTCGACACCCGGGACGAGGCGACCGGCGAGCGGCTCGACATGCTCGAGGACCCGTTCCGCCTGTATCGCTGCCACACGATCATGAACTGCACCGAAGCGTGCCCCAAGGATCTCAACCCTGCGCGGGCGATCGCCGAGATCAAGAAGATGCTGATCGAGCGACGGCACTGATGGAGCCCGCCGGCAGCGAACAGGCCCGCCTGCGCTGGCAGTGCCGGCGCGGTCTCAAGGAGCTCGACCTGCTCCTGGAGCGGTATGTGATGGAAGTCTGGCCCGTGGCGCCGGCCGCCGAGCGCCTGCAGTTCCTGCGTCTGGTTGAGTGCGAAGACCCGGAGCTGACCGCGCTGTTATCGGGAGCAACCCCCCCGGGTGATCCCGCCCTGGCCGCGCTGCTGGCCAGGGTCCGGGCCGGCTGTGTTTCGCCCAGTTGCTAGAATGAGTCCATTTCAGAGCCCCGACCGATGCCCCAGGACCTCGACCGTCGTCGCATTTCGTCAAGATCTGTCGAACTTTTCGACGGGGGCCCGGTCTACGCACACAGTCCTGGGGTGGGCCGCTGCCCTGGGGCTGGATTATGACGGCGGACAGCGATCTGGCACTCGTGCAGCGGGTGCAGCGCGGCGATAAGGCGGCGTTCGACGTGCTGGTGCTGCGCTATCAGCACAAGGTTCTGAAGCTGATCATGCGCTACATCCGCGACGCGGCCGAAGCCGAAGACGTGGCCCAAGAAGCATTCATGAAGGCCTATCGGGCGCTCCCTGCGTTTCGCGGCGACAGCGCGTTCTACACCTGGCTTTACCGGATCGCGATCAACACTGCCAAGAACAGCCTCGTGGCGAGCAAGCGCCGGCCGCTGACCTACGACCTCGACCTGCAGGATCCCGAACAGTACGATCTTCAGGCGCGCCTGCTCGAGTCGGAAACGCCCGAAGGGCTGCTGCTGACCGAGGAGATCCGCCGCACAGTGGATGCGGCGATGGAGGCGCTGCCGGAGGATTTGCGCACCGCGATCATGCTGCGCGAGCTGGACGGGCTGTCGTACGAGGAAATTGCGGCGACCATGGATTGTCCCGTGGGCACTGTCCGCTCGCGCATCTTCCGGGCGCGCGAGGCGATCGATAAGCGGCTGCGACCCATCTTTGCCGGCGGCCTGGGCCGGCCCGAGGAATGATCTGCGTCATGACGAGTCGAACAACACGGGCGTTGCCATGACCGAACCGCTCAACGAACAGCTCTCGGCCCTCCTCGACGGCGAACTCGCTCCCGAGGAGACGGAACTCTTGATGAAGCGCCTGGCGCGCGACGCGACGCTGCGCGCGACCCTGGGCCGCTACGCGCTGTGCGGGGAGGCGCTGCGCGCCAGTGCCCCTTTCAACCGTCCACGGGCTGACCTCGCGAGCCGCATCAGCGCGGCGATCCTGGCGGGTGAGCCTGCGATGCCGGCACCGGTCGCAGAGCGCGCGCCGATGCGCGCCTGGAACTGGCTGCGACCGGTCGGTGGCCTGGCGGTTGCCGCCACCGTCGCCGCGATCGCCGTCCTGATACTGGGCCGCTCGCCCGAGCGTCCGAATCCGGTCGCTCCCGTGATCGTGGCCCATAACCCGCAACCGGCACCGCTGCCGGCCAGCCTGCCTTCGGCCGCCGCTCCGTTCGGCGCGGGAGGCAGTCAGCCGGCGAGCTACACGACGCCGCCCGCGCGGCGGCCCACGGTTGCCTCGATTCCCCCCGCCGAGCTCGCCAATTACGTCGTTGCCCATGCCCAGTACAGCCCGCTGTTCGTGCGCCGCGCGGTCGTGAGCAGCCTGATCGATGGCACGCCGCCGGCGCAGCCGGTGGCAAACCGGGACGCCTCGCCCGCGCCATGATTCGATCCGATCTCGGCTTGGGCGCAGTCGCCGCACTGCTGGCAGGCGCGCTCCTCAGTCCAACGGTTCCCGCCTTCGGCGAGGAACTCAGTGCCCGGGAATGGCTTGCGCGCATGAGCGACGCGCTCAGCACCCGCTCCTACGAAGGCGACTTCCTGCACCTGGTCAACGGCCAGGTCGAGCCGATGCGGATCCTGCACCGGGTCTCGCATGGCCACGTGACTGAGCGGCTGATCAGTATGTCCGGCTCCGGACGCGAGGTGATCCGCAACGATCACGGCGTTTACTGCTATCTGCCGGACCATAAGAAGGTGCTGGTCGAAGCGCGCGACGAGCACGAGGCGCTCCTGGGTGCGCTGCCGGTCGCGAGTGCCGAGCTCGACGATTCCTATCGGGTCGAAAACATCGGCCGGCGCCCGAGCACGATTGGCAGGCCCGCGCGCATCGTGGCGGTGACGCCCAAGGACGGGTTCCGGTTCGGACACCGGCTGTGGATCGACGAAGCGAGCCACCTACCCGTGCGCACCGACCTGTGCGACCGCGAAGGGCACGTGCTCGAGCAGGTGCTGTTCACGCGCCTGGTGGTCGACAAGCCGCTGTCGGAAGACGCACTGAAGACTGGCGTGGATGCCACCGGCTTCAGCTGGATCCGCCAGGGGCCGCCGCCGCATGTCTTCGAGATGTCCGCCTGGCGACTGTCGCATCTGCCGCCCGGCTTTCACGTGAGCGCTACCGCCCAGGAGCTGATGCTGGGCGGCAATCGCCCGGTCACGCACATGGTCGTGACCGACGGATTCGCCTCGGTGTCGGTGTTCATCGCTGACCCGGATGGCAAGCCGACCGAAGGCCAAGGCCAGCTCGGCTCCTCCTACGCCTACTCGACGGTGATCTCCGGCCACCAGGTGACGGCGGTAGGCGAGGTCCCGGCGGCCACTGTCGAGGCGATCGCTTCCGGCGTCGAGGCCAGCGGCGATCCACACTGATTTCCGTGCACACCCTGACGCTGTACACGCGCCACGGCTGCGCGTTGTGCGACGAATTCCTGGCCGAACTAGAACCGTGGGGCGCTCAACGCAACCTGCCGGTCGTGGTGCGCGACGTCGACGATGACGAGACGACGCGCCGCCGCTACGGCCTCAAGGTGCCCGTGCTCGAACTCGACGGCATCGCCGTCTGTCACGGCCATCTCGATCTCGCCGAGCTCGAGCGACTGATCCGACCGCGCGCCAGCAGCCGCTGACCGTCGGCGCGGCGCCGATCGGCCCGCTGGTATGATAGCCGCCACCCGGGCTCCTGCCGCCCAAAGGGGCCCGTGCGCGCATGCAGTCGATCCGTAACTTCTCGATCATTGCGCACGTCGACCACGGCAAGTCGACGCTGGCGGATCGCCTGATCCAGCTGTGCGGCGGCCTTGCGCAGCGTGAGATGCAGGATCAGGTGCTCGATTCGATGGATCTCGAGCGCGAACGCGGCATCACCATCAAGGCACAGAGCGTGACCCTGCACTACCGGGCCCCGGACGGCGGCGACTACCAGCTCAATTTCATCGACACGCCGGGTCACGTCGACTTCTCCTACGAGGTGTCGCGATCGCTGGCGGCCTGCGAAGGCGCGCTCTTGGTCGTCGATGCGGCTCAGGGCGTCGAAGCGCAGAGTGTCGCCAACTGCTATACGGCGCTCGATCAGGGCCTCGAGGTGCTGCCGGTCATCAACAAGATCGACCTGCCATCCGCGGATCCGGCCCGGGTGATCACGGAGATCGAGGAAATCATCGGTATCGAGGCCAAAGACGCAGTGCGCGTCTCCGCCAAGACCGGAGAGAACGTCGATCTGCTGCTGGAAGCGATCGTGCGGCGCATCCCGCCTCCGCGCGGTGATCCGGAGGCGCCGCTGCAGGCGCTGATCATCGACTCCTGGTTCGACAACTACGTGGGCGTCGTGTCGCTGGTGCGGGTCATGAACGGGCGACTCAGGCGCGGCCAGAAGCTCCGTGTCTGGTCCACCGGTCGCGGCCACGAGTGCACGCGCTTGGGGCGCTTCACGCCCAAGCGCGTCGACGGCGACGAGCTCGCGGCCGGGGAAGTCGGCTGGGTGATGGCCGGAATCAAGGAGATCGACGGCGCCCCGGTCGGCGACACCATTACCCTCGACCATCAGCCGTGCGCGGCGCCGCTGCCCGGGTTCAAGCGCATCCAGCCGCGGGTATTTGCGGGGCTGTTTCCGGTCGCCTCGGACGACTACGAACAGTTTCGCGACGCGCTCGCCAAGCTCAAGCTCAATGACTCGGCGCTGCATTACGAGCCGGAGGTCTCGACCGCGCTCGGTTTCGGGTTCCGGATCGGGTTCCTGGGGCTGCTGCACATGGAGATCGTCCAGGAGCGCCTTGAGCGCGAGTACGGCCTCGATCTTGTCACCAGCGCACCGACGGTCGTGTACGAGGTCGCGACCACCGACGGCAAGATCCAGTACGTGGACAATCCGGCGAAACTGCCGCCGGTCGACCGCATCGAGGAAATGCGCGAGCCGATCATTACCGCCAATATCCTCATGCCGCCGGACTACGTCGGGCCGGTGCTCGCGCTCTGTACCGAAAAGCGCGGCGTGCAGAAGAAGCTGCTGTACGTCGGCAATCAGGTCTCGCTCGCCTACGAGCTGCCGCTGGCGGAGGTGGTGCTCGACTTCTTCGATCGCCTGAAGAGCGCCAGCCGCGGCTATGCCTCGTTCGACTACGAGTTCAACCGATTTCAGGCGGCGCCACTGGTCAAGCTCGACGTGCTCATCAATGGCGATCGCGTGGATGCCCTGTCCCTGATCGTGCACCGGGACAGCGCCTACCAACGCGGGCGGGAGCTCGTGGACAAGATGCAGGAGCTGATCCCGCGCCAGATGTTCGAGGTGGCGATCCAGGCGGCGATCGGCAGCCAGATCGTCGCGCGCGCCACCGTCAAGGCGCTGCGCAAGAACGTGCTCGCCAAATGCTACGGCGGCGACGTCACCCGCAAGCGCAAGCTGCTCGAGAAGCAAAAGGAAGGAAAGAAGCGCATGAAACAGCTCGGTACCGTCGAGATTCCCCAGGAAGCGTTCCTGGCCGTGCTCCAGGTCGGGAAGAAGTAACGATGATCCTGGATTTCTCGCTGCTGCTGGTGGTCCTTTTGGCCTTGTCCGGCGCCATCTGGGCTCTCGACGTGCTCGTGCTCAAGCCGCACCGGCCGGCAGGGGCGCGCGAGCCGCTGCCGGTGGAATACGCGCGCTCGTTCTTCCCGATCATCCTGATCGTGCTGGTGGTGCGCTCGTTCCTGATCGAGCCGTTCCGAATCCCGTCCGACTCGATGATGCCGACGCTGCAGGACGGCGACTTCATCTTCGTCAACAAATTCGCCTACGGCCTGCGCTTCCCAGTCCTGAACGTCAAGTTCCTGCGGGTTGGCGAGCCCCAGCGCGGCGACGTGATCGTATTCCGCAAGCCTTCGGAGCCGTCCGTGAACTACATCAAGCGGCTGGTCGGGCTGCCGGGCGATCATATCGAGGTGCGCGACGACGCGGTTTGGGTCAATGGCCGGGCCGTGCGGGCCTGGGGCACCGGGTTGTTCGGCGAGGACTCGTGCTACCGCAACTTTCGTCAGGGCGAGGAGCAGCTGGGCGAACACGAGCACCGGATCATGTACTGTCCGAGCGAAACCCATCACTACTCGCACGGCTGCGGCAAGCGCGACCTCAATGAGTGCCTCGCGGATCCAGGACTGAACCTGCCGCCGGCCGGCCCGAACGTCGACTTCTCGACCACCGTGCCGCCCGGACGCTACTTCTTCATGGGCGACAACCGCGACAACAGTGCCGACAGCCGCTTCCCCGATCTGGGATTCGTCCCCGAGGACAACGTGGTCGGCAAAGCAGTGCGCATTTGGCTCAATATCGGCAATGGCTCGGGCCCGCAATGGCGACGCATCGGCAAGTCGGTGCAGTAACCGCAACAGGGCGGGCGCAGTAAGGAGCGCGTATGCGTGAACGACAGCGGGGCATGACGTTTCTCGGTCTCCTGATTCTGCTTTCCTTCATCGGCATCTTCGTGTTCGCGGGCATCAAGCTGGCGCCCGTGTACCTGCAGGGCTACAAGGTGATGAAGGCGGTCGCAGATCTCAAGAACGAGACCGAAGGCGCGGTCACCCCGGCCACAATCCAACGAGCTCTCGAGAAACGCTTCGACATCGAGGACATCACCGAGGTCAAGCCCAAGGAAGTGGATATCGCCAAGACCGAGGGCGGCTATTCCGTCCACGCCGCCTACGACGTGCAGGTACCGTTCTTCGGCAACCTGTCCTTCCTCGTGCACTTTGAGAAGACCGTCAATCTCTCCACCACATGAGCCCTGGGCGGCATGTCGCTCGGGGATAAGGACGCTGCCGCCTGGGTCGAGGCCCACACCGGCTACCGGTTCGCGGACGGCTCGCTGGCCGAGGCTGCGCTCACCCACAGGAGCGCCTCCGGCCGGCACAACGAGCGGCTGGAATTTCTCGGCGACGCACTCCTGTCCTTTGTGGTCGGTGAGCTGCTCTACCGTGCGCACCCACAGGCGGACGAGGGAATCCTGAGCCGCGCACGGGCCGCGCTCGTGAACGGCACGGCACTGGGCGAGCTCGCAGCCTCGCTCGAGCTGGGCGCAGCGCTCAGACTCGGCCCGGGCGAACTCAAATCCGGCGGCTTCCGCCGCCGCTCGATTCTTGCCGACGCGCTGGAAGCGTTGATCGGTGCGATCTACCTGGACGGCGGATTGCCGGCCGCCCGTGCCGTCATCGAGCGGCTGATGGGCGAGCGAGTGCGCAGCTTGCCGCCGGCGCGGCTGCTGTCCGACCCCAAGACCCGCCTGCAGGAGTGGCTCCAGGGCCGCGAGCTGGGGCTGCCGGTCTACGCGCTCGAGGCCGTACACGGCCAGCCGCACCAGCAGACGTTCCGTGTCGCCTGCAGCGTGCCGGCGCTCGAGATCCGCACTGAGGGCGAGGGCGCCAGCCGACGCGCCGCCGAGCAGCAGGCGGCCGAGGCCGCACTCGCGAAACTCGGCCTGACCTCGACGCTGGAGCGCTGATCGTGGCCGCCTACCGTGCCGGTTCCGCCGCGCTGATCGGCCGGCCCAATGTCGGCAAGTCAACGCTGCTGAACGCCATCATCGGGCGCAAGCTCAGCATCGTCACGCCCAAGCCGCAAACCACCCGGCACCGCATTGCCGGCATCCTGACCCGACCGGAATACCAGATCGTGTTCGTCGACACGCCCGGTCTCCAGGACCGGCACCGGCGCGTGCTCAACCAGTACATGCACCGGGCGGCGGTCAGCGCGCTGCACGATGCCGATGTGCTGGTGCTGGTGGTTGAGGCTCTGGTGTTCGGTGACGAAGATGCCTTCGTGCTCGAGCGCGCGCGCCGCACCGGCCGGCCGCTGATCGCCGTGGTCAACAAGGTGGATCGGGTGCGACCGAAGTCGCGGCTGCTGCCGTACCTGACATCGCTCGCGGCGCGCGCCGAGTTCGCGGCAGTCGTGCCGCTCTCGGCATTGAAGCGCACCCACGTGGCGAGCCTGGTGGACGAAATTGCGAAGCTGCTGCCCGAGTCGCCGCCCTTGTATGCCGCCGATCAGCTCACCGATCAGACCCGGAACTTCCGCGCCGCCGAGATCATCCGCGAGAAGCTGATGCTGAGGCTGCAGGCCGAGCTGCCCTACGGTGTTACCGTCACCATCGAGCGCTTCGCGGAAGAGGGCGGCCAGGCCGAAATCGACGCGGTGATCTGGGTCGAACGCGCGAGCCACAAGGCGATGGTCATCGGCGCGGGTGGCGCGCTGCTCAAGGAAGTCGGACGCTCTGCCCGACTCGCGCTCAACCGCGAGCTCGGAATCCGCGCGCACCTGAACCTGTGGGTCAAGGTCAGAGAGCGCTGGGCTGACAGCGAGCAGGCGTTGGCCGCGCTCGGTTACCACGCATGAGCCGCGCGCGGATCCAGCTCGAGCCCGCCTACATCCTGCACCACCGGCCGTATCGCGACACCAGCCGGATCGTCGATTTTCTCACGCGGGACCACGGCCGAATCACGCTGTTCGCGCGCGCCGTGCGCGGTGTCAGCACGCGCTTCGGCGCGGCACTGCAGCCGTTTGCCGCGCTGCTGATCTCCTGGTCGAGCAGCGGCGACGGCGGCACTCTGACGGGTGTCGAAACAGGCGCGGCGCTTCAGGCACTGCCCGCGGCGCGGTTGATGAGCGGCTTCTATATCAATGAGCTGTGCCTGCGCCTGCTCGGGCGCGAAGACCCGCAGCCAGAGCTTTTTGAGTACTACGCGCAGGCGGTCGCGAGCCTGGTGAGCAGTGAATCCGAAGCCGCAGCACTGCGGCTTTTCGAGAAACGGCTGCTCGAAGCGCTGGGCATGGGCGTCGACTATGCCCATCAGGTATCCGGCGCACGGGTCGAGCCCGATGCGTACTATCATGTACCAGCCGGGCGCGGTGTGCTGGCGCAGGTGCGCGCACCCGGTCCGGACTGCTACCGGGGGCGCCACCTGCTGGCGCTCGCCGGCGAGACGCTGGAGGACGCCCAGGCGCTGGCAGCCGCCCGCCGGCTGCTTCAGGAGGCGCTGGAGCACGCCCTTGAGGGACGCGAGCTCGCGAGCCGCGGCGTCGCGCGCGCGCTGCGTGCCCGGCAGGCCAAGACTCCGAGCAAAGGAGAACCATGAGCGCCGTCATCGGCGCCGAGGTCGCCCTCGGCGTCAACATTGATCACGTGGCGACCGTGCGCCAGGTGCGCCGCGCCCGCTATCCGGATCCAGTTCTGGCCGCGCTGATCTGCGAGCAGGCTGGCGCCGACAGCATCACGCTGCATCTGCGGGAAGATCGTCGCCACATCCAGGACCGTGACGTCGAGAGGCTGCGCGAATGCCAACAAACCCGCATGAACCTCGAACTTGCGGCGACGCCGGCCATGGTCGAGATCGCCTGTCGTCTGCGTCCTGCGGATGTATGTCTGGTTCCGGAGCGGCGCGAGGAACTGACTACCGAAGGTGGCCTGGACTTGGTGCGCACCAGTGCTGCGGTCGGGTCGGCCATCGAACGGCTGGCCGCGGCCGGCGTGCGCGTCTCGCTGTTCATCGATCCCGTACCGGCAGCGATCGAGGCCGCGGCACGCCTGGGTGCCCCGGCCATTGAGCTGCACACGGGCGCCTACGCGGAAGCTGACGGCGCGGAGCGCGCCGAGCGGCTGCACGAGCTTGCAAGCGCGGCGCGCGCGGCCAGTGCTGCCGGCCTGGTGGTCAATGCCGGGCACGGCCTGCACTACCACAACGTGGTCGAGGTGGCACGAATTCCCGAGATCGTCGAGCTCAACATCGGCCACTCGATCGTCGCGCGCGCGCTGTTCGCCGGGCTGCCCGAGGCGGTGCGGGAGATGAAGAAACTGCTGCGGTCAGCGCGCGGATGATTTTCGGTATCGGTACCGACCTGGTCGAGATCGCGCGGGTCGCGGAGATCTATCGCCGCTACGGCGATCACTTCGTCGACCGGCTCTTGATGCCCGAAGAGCGGCCCGGTTTTGAGCGCCAGCGAAGTCGCGAGCCGCGCGCGGCGCGATTTCTAGCGCAGCGGTTCGCGGCCAAGGAGGCCACGGTCAAGGCGCTGGGCACCGGATTCGCGCACGGCATGTGGATCAAGGATTGTGGCGTCGTGCAGAACGCCTGGGGGCGCCCGGAGATCGTCTGGTCCGAGCGCGGCCGGGCCTTGTGCGCACGCCTGGGTGCGGGATCCGGCTATGTCACGCTTTCCGACGAACAGGGGCTGGTGGTTGCCGTTGCCGTGCTCCTGAAGTCCGCGCCTTGAGCGCGGGCGCCGAGGCCGAGCGCGTCACCGTCGAGGGCCTCACCCACGACGGTCGTGGCCTGACTCGCATCGCCGGCAAAGCCGTGTTCGTGCCGGGCGCGCTGCCGGGAGAGGAGGTGCTGATCCGCCGTCGCCGGCGCCGCAATCGCTTTGACGAGGCGGAACTCGTCGAAGTCGTCGCGCGCTCCGCGGATCGGGTGGATCCGCGCTGCGCGCACTATGGAGTCTGCGGGGGCTGCTGCCTGCAGCATGCCAGCGCCGATCTGCAGCGCCGTGCCAAGGAAACGTCGCTGCTCGACGAGCTTGAACGCGCCGGCCGCGTGCGCCCGGACCGCGTGCTGCCGGCGCTGACGGCGGAGACGTGGGGTTACCGACGCCGGGCGCGGCTCGGCGCCAAATACGTCATCAACAAAGGCCGGGTTCTGGTGGGATTCCGCGAGCGCGCTTCGCCGTTCGTGACCGATTCCCGTCGCTGCGAGGTGCTGGTACCCGAGGTCGGGCCGCTTTTGGGTGCGCTCGCCGACCTCATCGGCCGGCTCACCATCCGCGACCGGGTGCCGCAGATCGAGGTGGCGGTCGGAGACGGAGCAGCGGCTCTTTGCCTGCGCGTGCTCGCCGACCCGTCCGCGTCCGACCGCGAGAAACTCGCCGCGTTCGGCGCCGAGCACGGGCTTGACCTGTGGCTGCAGACCGGCGGCACCGACTCGGCGCGGCCGCTGACGACCGCCCGCCCGCTCAACTACCACCTGCCCGATTTCGGTCTCACGCTCGAATTCGGGCCGCTGGATTTCATACAGATCAATGAACACCTGAACCGGATGGCCGTCACGCAGGCGGTCCAATGTTTGGCTCCCGATCGCGGCGACTCGGTCCTGGACCTGTTTTGCGGTATCGGCAATTTCACCCTACCGATCGCGAGGCGCAGCGCCCGGGTACTCGGGGTGGAGGGTGCAGCGGGCCTCATTGAGCGCGCGCGCTCAAATGCTGCCGCCAACGCCATTACCAATGCCGAGTTCGCGGTGGCCGACCTGGATCAGGATTGCCGGGCGCTGCCGTGGGCGCACCAGCAGTACCACCGTGTGCTCCTCGATCCGCCCCGGGTGGGGGCCCGGAGCGTGCTTCCGGTCATCGCGGCGGGGGGCGCGTCGCGCGTCGTGTATATTTCCTGTCATCCGGGCAGCCTGGCGCGCGATGCGGGATCGCTCGTGCACGACCACGGCTACCGCCTGGTCCAGGCCGGAATCATGGACATGTTTCCTCACACCGCGCACGTCGAGTCGATCGCGGTCTTCGAGCGCCGCTGATGGTACTGGGTCCGCTCATGGTGGACGTGGCCGGGCGATCGCTCTTACCCGAGGATCGCGACGTGCTCGAGCACCCGGCGGTGGGCGCGGTCATCCTCTTTGCACGCAATTACGAGGGTGTCGAGCAGCTGGCGGCACTGGTAGCAGAGATTCGCGCGCTGCGCCGGCCGCCACTTTTGGTCGGCGTGGACCACGAGGGTGGCCGGGTCCAGCGTTTCCGCTCGGGGTTTACGCGCTTACCCAGCATGCGACGTGTGGGCCGCGAGTTCGACATGGACCCGGGCCTGGGTCGCGAGCTCGCGCGTCAGATCGGCTGGATCCTGGCCGCGGAGTTGCGCGCCGTCGGAATCGATCTGGCATTCGCGCCGGTGGTCGATCTCGAGTTCGGAGTCTCGGAGATCATCGGCGACCGCAGCTTTCACCGCGACCCGGACGTCGTGGCGGTGCTGGCCGGGGCGCAGGTGGCGGGCATGCGGGAAGCCGGCATGGCGGCGACCGCCAAGCATTTCCCGGGCCACGGTGCCGTGGTCGCCGACTCGCACGTTGCGCTGCCCAGCGACCGGCGGCCGCTGGTCGATCTCGAGCCGGACCTGCGCCCGTACCGGCGATTGATCGCCAACGGGTTGCCTTCGATCATGGTGGCCCACGTCATGTTCCCGGCCGTCGACGCCCGCCCGGCCAGCCTGTCGCGGCCCTGGATCGAAGGGATACTGCGTGGGACCCTCGACTTTCGCGGTGCAGTGATCACCGATGACCTGAGCATGGCGGGTGCCGCGGCCTTCGGTGACATCGTCGAGCGCGCGCGACTCGCGCTTGAGGCAGGCTGTGATCTGCTGCTGGTGTGCAACGACCGCGCCTCGGTGCTCAAGTTGCTCGACTCGGGAGCCGTAGCCCCGGAGCCGGTGCGCTCGTTGCGGCTCGCACGGTTACACGGCCGCGGCGCGGTCGGGCTGGATATCCGCGCTGAACTCTTGACTTCGCCTGAGTGGCGCCGCTGCGCCGATGCAGTCGCGCGGGTTCTGGGCGCACCACCCGATCTGGCGCTCGACGGCGAGGTTCAGGCGTGAAAGCGCCGTCGGGGCTTGCAGTCGCCCTGCTCGAATCGCTGCCGCGCGGTGTGGTGATCATCGATGCGGTGGCAGCAGAGCGCCCGGTCGTGTACGCAAACAAGGCGTATTTCGAGCGCGCTGGCTACACGGCAGAGGCGCTGATCGACCGTCCGCTCGCTGACCTCATGGCTTCCGGTGCCGCCGTCGATCGGGTGGCGTGGTCTGCGGCGCTCGATCGTGGCGAGACGGTTACGGTGCGGCTCGCGAACGCGAAGGAAGGCGACCTGGAACTCGATGTGTGCCCGCTGCGCGGCGCCGCACCGAGTGCCACTCACTATGTCGCAATCGAGCGCATCACTCCGGCCGCCGCACCGAGCGCGGCCGCGGCCCCGGCCATGGAAGGCCGCGCGGTACCGCGCGAGGACCGGCTGACCGGCCTGTGCCACCACGACTGGTTTTCGGAGCTGTTCCGGCGCGACTTCGCGGTCGCCGCGCGCGAGGGCAATCGGCTCGCGTTCTTCGTGATCGACATCGACGCGCTCGGTGCCTATAACGACACGTTCGGCCGCCAGGCAGGAGATTCGGTGATCAAAAGAGTCGGGCGCGCGTTGTTATCGTCGCTGCGGCGCGCGGGCGACGTGCTCGCGCGCGAGGAGGGCGGTCGCTACGTCGCCCTCACGCCGGGTGCGTCGCCTGACCAGGCCCGGCGCCATGCTGAGACGTTGGCGGCGCGGGTGCGCGAACTCTACGTCCATCATCCGCGATCAGGTGTCGCCAAATTCGTGACCGTGACCATCGGAGTCGCAAGCGTCACGGTTGAACCGGGTCAGACTCCCGACCTCTTGCGCGCAGCGGCGCTGGGCGCGCTCGGGCGCGCCCGTGCCGAAGGCCGCAACCGGATCGTCGCCGTCGAATTGCCGCCGTAGCGCGCCGATTCCCCTTATTTGTGGAACAAGACCGTGAGTCCGAACGTTCGCGGCCGGAACGTGAACTGGCGCTGGAGGCGGTTGTCGCCCGGGTTGGGCGTGTCAGTGTAGTCGGTCGGAATGCTCCAGTTGTAGTTGGTGACCGTGTGCGAGTTGAGCAGGTTGTCGATGAACAGCTGCAGCTGCCAGTTTCCGAACGTCGTGCCACCGCGCATTGATACCCAGTTGGTGGCAGGCAGCACGTAGTTGGCGGGATCAAATTGCAGAGTATTGGGATCCTGGCCCGGCGCGAGCCACTTGGCCCTGCCCTGGTACTCCCAGTCTGCGCGCACAAACGATTCGTGCTCGGACACCGCGAACGCGTACTCGAGACCGATCGAGCTCGTGAACGGCGGCGCCGGCTGAGCACTCTGCCCCTCGATGGCGTCGCCGTCGGCAGCGAGTATGCTGCTGCCGAACCCCGCGTTCGCCGTATAGCGCGCATCGGTGTAGCCCATGGCCAGCTGCGCAGAGAACCCGCTGCTCAGACCGACGTCTAACTGAAGATCGGCGCCCTTGGCTTCCGCTTGCCCAAGGTTCTGAATCCAGGAAATGGCGCAGATCGGCGGTATGACGGTCTGCTGGATGTTGTGCCACTTGATGTAATAGATGCTGGTCGCGAGCTTGACCCGGTTCTCGAAGTTGTTCTTGGCGCCCACCTCGAAGCTGTCGACCGTGTCCGAATTGTAGGTCGCAGGCGAAGACGTGATGCCGAAATTCTTGAAGTCGGTGGCGCAGGCGGCCTCCGGCACCGGATTGTTGGCGCCGCCGGGACGGAATCCCTTGGCGTAGGTGAAGTAGTAGAGATTATTGGGATCGTACTGGTAAGAGACATTGAACTTGGGCGTGAAGGAATTTTCCTTCTTGGTGTCTGCATTCGACTGTGTTGCCAGGAACAGCTGCGGCCCACCGGTCAGGGTGTTGAACGAGAATTGCGTGCGCGAGAACCGCAGTCCGACGTCCACTTTCCACTGCTCGGTAAACGCATACGCGTAGTCGGCGAAAAACGCCGCCTGGCCGTCATGAGAGTTGGTCTGCAGGAAGTACGAATCAAAGGGGAAGCGCGGATCGTAAAGGATGGCGTTGCCGTTCGGGTCCGTGAATATAGCCCCATAGGGCGCGCCCATGGTCGCTTCGGTAAATGCGTTCAGCATCGGATCGTGGATCTGTTCCAGATACGTCTGCGTGTTCCAGCTGACGAAGATGCCGGTAGTCCAAGTTGCCTTGGAGGTCGGATCATTCGACTGCAGGCGGATCTCCTGCGCGAAGTTCGCCTGGCCGTTGTCGACCGAGGCGGGAGCCCGGTAGTTGGCGATGCTGGCCGGCAAATGGATACCGTTCGCATCCAGCAGCGGCCAACGCACCCCGGGAAGAAACGGGAAGAATCCCGACGACAACAGAATCTGATTTTGCGGTAGCGCCGGCACCGGCACTGGGCTGCTGTCGAACGACTGGTAGAAGCCCAGGTTGTAGAGCGTTCCGTCGTACCCGGTCTGGTCCTGGCGGTGATAGTACGAGGTGTTGGAGATCAGGCGCGTCTTGCCGAAATCGGCCTCGATCTTCAGCGACGGCAGGAAGAACTTGTCGGGTGCTTGGCGCGCCTGCGGATTGCCGCTTACGAAGCTGTCGCTGCTCGGATTGGAATAGAGCGGCCAATAGTTATCGACGTCACCTTTGTTGCGGTCCTGGTAGATGATGCTCGGCGTCATCGACCAGGTGTCGTTGATGGCCCAGATTCCAGCCAAGCGCATCATCACGGTATCGCCCCAGTTGGCGTTCTTCTCCACGACCGCGGTCGCGGGATCCGGCGCTGTCGGATCGACCCGATCAATCCAACCGCCGTCGCGCCGGTACCAGACCGTGAGGCGCGCGCCAAACTTGCCGTCAACGAGCGGGCCACCGGCGGCAATGCCCAGCTCGTAGCTCGGGTCGCCACCCTGTGTGAAAGCAAGCTCACCGCGGCTGTAGATGCTGCTCTGAGTCAAGCTGGGCGGCGTGGTGATGTAACGGACGGTGCCACCTTCCGAACCTGCGCCGAACAGGGTGCCCTGCGGGCCGCGCAGGATTTCCACCCGATCGATGTCAAACGATTTGGGCAGCGCCTCGTCGGGATTGAAGGCGAGTGCCCGCATCTGAATCGGCGTGTCGTCGATATAGATGCCGGTGGTGCCGGCGCCGCCGGATGACGCGATGCCGCGAATGGCGATGTTGTTGGTGCCGGAGTTGTCGACATTGACGCCCGGGGTGTAGCGCGCGACATCGAGAATGTCTTTGACGCCGCGAATGTTCATGGCCTCCTGCGTGAGCGCGGTGACGCTAATCGGTACCTTGCTCAGCGATTCCTCGTGGCGTGTGGCGGTGACGACCACCTCCTCGAGTCCGCCGGCCGGGGCAGCGGCCTGAGCAGGGGCCTGGCCTTGCGCCTGCGCCTGGGTCTGCGCCACGGTCTGCGCCTGCGCCAGGGCGGCGGCGAGCACGCCGCATGCGAACAGGGTCATGGCGCCGCCGCAGCGGCCCGGCCACAAATACGACGTCCTCGCAGTGGTCCGCATGATTTCTCCCCGTGATTCGCGGCCCGCCGGGAAGGGCCGCATGTTGTGATCACACCATAACGCCGGCCCCGCGCGATGGCAACCGCCATGCCGTTGCCGAAACGCGCCATTGCAACTGACTCGTGTTTACCAGCGTGTGCCGGCGAAGCGCCGTGTGCGGGCAAAGCGCCGGGCATTGCGCCAATCTGCTATCACAGATTCTTGACGCACCTGGCGCCGCCGCGTAGCCTCGGCGAACTAAATCTCGAACGACGCCCGTCGCTGCGGTTGGAACGCGCGCGGCTCGGGGAGCCGGCCATGGCCAAAGACCCGCAACGGACCCGTGACGACCAACTGGGCATGGGATGCCCGATCACGCGCCGTGACTTCCTGCAGGGCGTGGCGATCAGCGCCGGGGCGCTCACCGGTTCATTACTCGAGGGCTGCCATCAGGGCACATCGCCGCCGGCCGCGGCCACTGCTTCGGCCGCGCCGCCGCCGGCACCGCAGGACGTGCCCGGCTACTATCCGCCGACCCTGACGGGCATGCGCGGCAGCCATGCCGGATCCTTCGAGGCTGCGCACGCGTTTCGTGACGGCGCGCCGATTGCAGCGGTCTCCGACACCGGCGAGCACTATGACGTGGTCGTGGTCGGTGCCGGCATCAGCGGGCTGGCCGCCGCCCACTTTTACCGCGAGCGCTCGCCGAACGCCCGCATCCTCATCATCGACAATCACGATGATTTCGGCGGTCACGCCAAGCGCAACGAATTCGATCTTGGCGGCCGGCTCACGCTCATGAACGGCGGCACCTTCGAGATTGACAGTCCGCGCCCGTATGGCCCGGTCGCTGCCGGGTTACTGGTGACGCTCGGCATCGATGCCGAGAAGCTCGCCAAAGCCATTCAGCATCCCGAGTACTACCGCGGGCTCGGGCTTCAGGGCTCGACGTTCCTTGACCGCGAAACCTTCGGCTCCGACGCGCTGATTGTCGGTGTCGGCGGCTGGCATGACGACGTCAAGGCTGCCGCTGCCGCATTGCGCAAGGCGCCACTGTCGGCCAAGGCCAAGTCCGATTTCATCCGGATACTGGGGCGCGACCGTGACTACTGGCCGGGGCTCTCTGCGGCCGAGAAGAAAGACAAGCTGTCGCGCATGAGTTACCAGGACTACCTCAAGGAGGTGGTCACGGCCGATCCCGCCGTCATCGCATTCTTTCAGCCGCGCACGCACGGCGAGTGGGGGGTGGGGATTGACGCGGTATCGGCACTCGACTGCTGGGGCTTCGGCATGCCGGGATTCGCTGGGCTCAAGCTGCCGAAAGGGTCGATTGCCCGCATGGGATTCACCCCGGCCGGGTACGAGGACACCGGGGGCTCGGTGGTCCTGCATTTTCCCGATGGCAACGCGACCATCGCGCGGGCGCTGGTCCGAAACCTGATTCCTGCGGCCGTACCCGGGACGAGCATCGACGATTTGGTGACCGCGCGCGTTGCTTACCAGGAGCTCGATCGGTCGAGCGCACCGGTGCGCCTGCGCCTGTCTTCGACCGCGCTCAAAGTCGAAAACGACGGCGACCCGGCCAGCGCGCGCAGCGTGCGCGTGACGTATTCGCGGTTTGGCAAGGCGTATCGGGTCACGGCGGGCGGCTGCGTGCTCGCCGGCTACAACATGATGATCCCGTATCTCTGCCCGGAACTGCCGGCGGAACAGAAGGCCGCGTTGCACGCGCTGGTCAAGACCCCGCTCGTCTACACCTCGGTGGCGATCCGCAACTGGCAGTCGTTCAAGAAGCTGGGCATCTACGGGGCGTATACGCCCGGCGGCTACCACACCTATTTCTATTTGAACCAGACGGTCGACATCGGCGACTACCGGTCTACGCGCTCGCCCGACGAAGCGACGCTGGTGCACATGGTGCGCACGCCGTGCAAGCCTGGCCTTCCCGAGCACGAGCAGAACAAGGCCGGCCGGCAGGAACTGCTCGAGACGCCGTTTTCGACTTTTGAGCGCAACATCCGCGAGCAGTTGGGGCGGATCCTCGGGCCGGGCGGCTTCGATCCCGCGCAGGACATTACCGCCATCACCGTCAACCGCTGGCCGCACGGTTACGCGCCCGAATACAACCCGTTGTTCGATCCCGACGTGCCGGAAAACCAGCGCGCCTACGTGCGCGGCCGGGTGCCGTTCGGCCGCATCACGATCGCCAATTCCGATTCCGGCGGCGGCGCCTATACCAATATCGCCATCGAGCAGGGCTACCGCGCGGTGGGCGAACTGTTCCCCAGCTGACGACCCGACAGGTAGATCTCATGAGCAACGCACTCACCGACGCGCAGATCGCGGAACTCCGCCGGCTCGATCTCGCGCACCACCTGCCGGCGCAATCGGACTACAAGCTGCAGGCGGAGCTGGGTGGCAGCCGGATCATCACCCGCGCCCAGGGTTCCACGATCTACGACGCCCACGGCCAGGCGATCCTGGACGGCATGGCGGGGCTGTGGTGCGTCAATGCCGGTTACGGCCGAGTCGAGCTCGCGCAGGCGGCCTACGAGCAAATGCTGGAGCTGCCGTACTACAACACCTTCTTCCGCACTGCCACGGCGCCGGCCGTGCGCCTGGCTGCGGAGGTCGCCCGGCGACTCGGCGGCACACTCAAGCACGTGTTCTTCAACACCTCCGGCTCGGAGGCCAACGACACGGCATTTCGCCTGGTGCGCCACTACTGGGCGCTGGCCGGCCAGCCGCAGCGGCAGATCTTCATCAGTCGCTGGAACGCCTACCACGGCTCGACCGTGGCCGGCGCGAGCCTGGGCGGGATGAAGGCGATGCACGCACAGGGCGGATTACCGATCCCGGGCATCGAACACGTCATGCAGCCGTACGCATTCGGCGAAGGATTCGGCGAGAACCCGGAGAAGTTTGCTGCGCGCGCGGCGGATGCGATCGAGCAACGGATTCTGGCGGTCGGCCCGGAACGGGTCGCGGCATTCATCGGCGAGCCGGTGCAGGGCGCCGGGGGCGTGGTGATCCCCCCGCCCGGATACTGGCCGCGGGTGGCGGCGATTCTCAAGAAATACGGCGTGCTGCTGATCTCCGACGAGGTGATCTGCGGCTTCGGCCGGCTCGGGCGCTGGTTCGGATTCCAGCACTTTGGTGTGGAACCGGACGTCGTCACCATGGCCAAGGGGCTCTCTTCCGGCTACCTGCCGATTTCCGCGACCGCGGTGTCGGAGAAGATTGTCTCGACGCTGCGGGCTGCGGGCGGCGATTTCGTGCACGGCTACACCTATTCCGGTCACCCCACCTGCGCGGCGGTGGCGCTCAAGAACCTGGAGATCCTCGAACGCGAGCGGCTGGTAGAGCGGGTGGCGGAGGACCTCGGGCCCTATTTCGCCCGGGCACTGGGCCGGCTTGCCGATCATCCGCTGGTCGGCGAGGTGCGATCTTTGGGACTCATTGCCGGCATCGAGATCGTCGCGCGCAAGGGAACCAACGAGCGTTTTGCCGGCAAGGAAGGCACGGCCGGCCCGTTGGTTCGCGATGCCTGCATCGCCAACGGTCTCATGGTGCGGGCGATCCGCGACACGCTGGTGGCGTGCCCGCCGCTCGTGGTCACGCACGCCGAGATCGATCGGCTGGTCGAGATCGTGCGTAACAGTCTCAACGAGGCCGAGCCGCGCCTGCGCGCCTTGCCCAAGGCAGCATGAGGGCGATGGCGCAGGCGGCCGCGCCGCGCCGGCGCGAGCGCGCCGCGACCCCACTGCGCGGCGCCGCTGAGCCGGCGTTGTCTGCGCTGCACGCGAGCGTCTATCGGGAACTGAGCCAGCGGCTGATCACCGGCCGCATTACCCCGGGCAGCACGCTATCGACGCGCGGCATCGCCCACGAGCTCGGCGTCTCCCAGATGCCGGTGCGCGAGGCGCTGTCCCGGCTGGCCGCCGAAGGCGCAGTCGAGATCCGGTCCAAACGCAAGATCGTGGTACCGCTCATGACCGAACAGCGGTTCCAGGACCTGCTGCGTTGCCGCGTGCTGCTTGAGCCCGAAGCCGCGGTCGCGGCGCTGCCGTACATCGATAGCGCTCGTCTGCGCCGGCTCCGTGCCGTGGACGATGCGATGGGTGTGGCGCTCGAGACCGGCGACGTCAACACCTACATGGAAGGCAACTATCAGTTTCACTTCCTGATTTATCGCGCCCAGCCACGGCGCACGCTCAACCAGCTCATCGAGACGCTGTGGCTGCAGTTCGGCCCGTACATGCGCGTCGTCTACGGCCGATTTGGCACGGCCAAGCTGGTCGACCAGCACGAGGTGGCACTGCGCGCGATCCGCGTCCGCGACGCCAAGGCTCTGGGCCGCGCGATCCTCACGGACATCCGCGATGGCATGGGCTTGATTGGACAAAGCGGGTTTGAACCGGAGTAGGCTAAGGCTGCTGAATTCGGGGGAGGGGACACCATGTCCGACGTCCGCGGCATCGGCCGGCGCGAGTTTCTCAAAGTGACCGCGCTCGCGGGCGGCGGTCTGCTGGTCGGAATCTCGAGCGCCGGCTGTACGCGCCGCGCTCCAGCCAAGACCCTGTCCGCCAGCGCGTTCGTGCGCGTCGACCCGAGCGGCGCCATCACGGTGACCCTGCCCAAGGTTGAGATGGGGCAGGGGACCTATACCGCACTGCCCATGCTGGTGGCCGAGGAGCTCGAGGTTCCGCTCAAGGACTTGCACCTCGAATTCGCGCCGCCGGATCCGGCGGTCTACGGCTTCGACGGCGACCAGTCGACCGGTGGATCGACTTCGGTGATGGTGTGCTGGGAGCCGCTGCGCAAAGCAGGTGCCGTGACCCGCACGCTCCTGGTCCAGGCTGCTGCGCAGATCTGGGGCGTCGACGCCAAGGAGTGCCGCGCCGAGGGCGGCGCGGTCCTGCATACCGGCTCGGGCCGCGGGCTAGGCTACGGGGCCCTGGCCGGAACCGCCGCGACTCTGCCGGTGCCGAAGACTGTGCCGCTCAAGGCCGCCAGCGACTTTCGGATCATTGGCCGCGCGACAGCGCGCCTCGATCTGCCGGAGAAGGTCGACGGTCGCGCCCAGTTCGGGATCGATGCCCGGATGCCGGGGCTGCTGTTTGCACGCATCGCCATCGCGCCAACCGAGGGCGCCAAGGTCGGTGCGCTCGATGAGGCCGCGGCGCGCGCGGTGCCGGGCGTGCGCCAGGTGGTGAACCTGGGTGATGTGGTCGCGGTGGTCGCGGCTCATACGCACGCCGCCAACCAGGGTCTGGCCAAACTGGCCGTTCGCTGGGACATGGGCACGAACGGCAAAGTCAGTCAGAAGATGTTGGTCGAGGCCCTCGACCAGGCGAGTCAGAAGCCGGGCGCGCTCGCGATGCAGTCGGGAGACGTCGCGGCAGCCTACGCACATGCCAGCAAGCGTATCGAGGCGATCTACCATCAGCCGTTCCTGGCGCACGCGACGCTCGAGCCGATGAACTGCACGGTGCACGTGCGACCGGAGCTCTGCGAAATCTGGGTCGGTACCCAGGCGCCCGACCGCGCGGTGGCCCAGCTCGCGCCGCTCGGGCTCAAGCCCGAGAGCATCCGGCTGCACAATTATCTGATCGGCGGCGGCTTCGGTCGCCGGCTCGATGTCGATGGCATCGTGCTCGCCGTCCGCGTG
>Ga0187780_10000839_pt1 | contig 22885 bp, 21 predicted proteins | sample 1015_Q2_SP10_20__FD_132429 | JGI IMG/M metagenome (GOLD analysis project Ga0187780, IMG submission 132429) | Tropical peat soil microbial communities from peatlands in Department of Meta, Colombia - 1015_Q2_SP10_20_MG | ecosystem: Environmental > Terrestrial > Soil > Wetlands > Peat | place... | reverse complement strand
GAGCGTATTCTCCCCGTGTACAAGAAATACTGGGATAACTACTACGTATCCATCAGTAACGCCGACAGGACTGAAGGCCTAAACTACCTCGCAACGGTATATAACGGAGTTGACGTGGCCTCATATGACTATAGCGATGCTTCGGATGGGTATCTCCTATTTTTTGGACGCGTATCTCGTGACAAAGGAACGCATCGAGCGATTGAAGTCGCAAAGCGGACCGGCCTGACGCTAAAGATCGCGGGGTTAGTCGCCAGCGAACATCGGACGTATTTCGAGAATTGTGTCAAGCCTGAAATTGACGGGGAACAGATACAATTTCTCGGGACGGTGGACGAAAAAACGAAGCGTGAGCTCTTCAAAAAGGCGTACTGCACCTTACACCTGATATCTTTTTCCGAGCCGTTCGGCCTTACCATGGTCGAATCCATGGCTTGTGGCACGCCAGTTATAGCGACGGGTAAGGGAAGCGTGCCTGAACTTATCGCGGATGGGAAAACAGGGTTCATAGTTCAAAGCGTGGACGAGGCGATCGACAAAGTGAGTCAAATTGACCGCATTGCGCGACGGGATTGTCGAAGCCGCGCGCGTCTGTTTGACGTTGACCATATGGTCGAAGGATACATTAAGGTCTATGACATCATCATGGAACGAGAAGCCAAGCAGTAGAGCACCTAGGCAATGAACTTCGACACGCTACGCGACCTGTACAGATACATACTGCCGAACGAAACGTCCACCCTATTTTTCTATGCATCGTTTACATTGTGTGTTGCCCTTTGGAACGTCAACATCTTCATAAACGACGAGGTCACGCTCACGGCGCAGCTTCTGAATCTTTCACACGGGACACTTGCGCTCGAGACGATGCCTGCACGGCTGTATGAGGGCTTAAGCTTTGGCGCATCGGCTCCTGTTCTGGGCTTCGCTTACGAAGGCCAAACTTACGCCTTTTACACACACGCTGTTCCTGTGTTCGCGACTCCCTTTTACGCGTTACTGTACCTCATCAGTATGACGGTCGGCATCAGGCTCTTCTTTGCGTGGCTCTGGTCATTCTCCGTGTTTATGGTCTGCTGGCTCTTGGGGCGGCGCTACAATAGAGAGCGAGTTGGCCGCAACATCGGCGTGCTCGTGGCATTCGTCCTCCTCCTCGTTAACGCATACCTTGACACTCGCCTGCCGCCTCTCCTCTTCCAAGATTGGGCGGCCCTTATGGCCATTCAGCTGTTTAATATCCTCGCGACGGCGGTAATTGTCGTACTCTCACTTCGGATCTTCACGCGGTACTTTGCTGATGAGCGCATCGCTGCATTTGGAGCCCTCTACATACTCATTGCGACCCCTCTCACGTTCTGGGCGGTCTCTGCAAAAGATCATACCGCGTCCATCCTTCTTATTATGGGAAGCATCTGGAGCCTCTACGTGTACTTTCTGGATGGAAAAAGGCGATATCACTACCTCTCATACATTCTCGTTGGCCTTAGCTTCTGGGTGCGGATATTTGATGCCATCCCTCTGTTCGCGGCTATATTATCGACCGATATGGTGCTATCGACTGAGCGAATCAGAAACGCCCTTACGGCGGTAGCGGGCATATCACTCGGGATGATACCATACTTTTTCAATAACTACCTGCTCTTTCGTAATCCGCTCCTGTCACCCGTTTATCTGAGCGCTCATCAGGAAATTGGACCTCTAACGACCAGCTCGGCCGCAGACGGTGGTTCAGCCGTCTTTGCAACCTTTCAGTGGCTCCCCTCCCTCCTAGTCAGCACGTGGAATCCACAGAGCCTTCCGGACCTGCCGCAAAACCTCTATCACGCGTTGTTCTACGTCAACATGCCCCTAACTCTGTCGCTGTTTCAGCTCTGTCCCCTCCTTATCATTCCTCTCTTTGCGGCTGTGCCGTACGTTACGCGGACGCTCAGGGCATACAAGTCGGGTACCAAAAGCCTAAGAATAGGGAAGCAGCACGCCATCGCGCTGCTATTTTTCATCTACGTAGTTGTACACCTTATCATCTACGCTCCTTTCCAAAACCAGGGCTTCGGGCTTGATATGCGGTACTTTTTACCCCTGTACATCCCCCTCTTGTTCTTCACCCTTGCCAGCATACGAGGAGTCATTGTTCACACGACGCGTATTGAAAAGGCGTTCAGCGGCGCGTGGCTCATTCTTAGCGCCTCAGCACTTGTCTACATCGCCCTTTTCGCTCCTATGAGTGTGAGTGATCTCTGCGCCCAGTTAGGCTTCTCATTGAATCGTTGGCTTGGGACCGTCACCGCGCTCCTCATGGGAGTTTTTGTGCCGTACTTCATCGGGTACCGAAAGAGGACAAGAGAACTCGCGCTCCTCGTAGGGTTTGCCACCTTCGTCTCCTCATATTGGCTGCTCATCGCCTGTTGGGTTTGGCAAAAGACCCCGCTTGGGATCCCTCGCCCCGGCATGATGCTTCCCTTGATGGAGGTCGTTCATAGGCTACTCATCGGTCTCTGACACGGTGAGCAAAACGGTCACGCTGCGCTGTGAACGCTTAACGTTCGCCTTTTCTCCGCTCCCTATAGTGCATCGCGCTGCGCTGTGAGCCTTTTTTCACCGCTTCGCCATCTACGTAATCATAGCGATCGAGAAATCGGTCGAGTTTGGAGACGAACCCGTCAGGGGACCTGTACTGCGTTCGACTCTCCTGTCTTGGTTCTGAAGAACGACTCGGCGGAGCATAGAGCGAAGCAGGAGGGGGTTGCACCACGCGTTGTCTCTGCTCGGTAGTCTCCTGCTCAGGTCGCATAGGCTGAGCAGGCGTCAACGAACGAGCGTTCTGCGCCGGGGGGCCGGGACGGACGACGCGCTGTGGGCGTGGACCACGCCGCTTTCTTTCGGCTACGGAGCGATTGAGCCCTAAAACGAAATAGAAGGCAAAAAGGATCAATCCGCTCAGTGCGACAAGCGGCGGCGAAGGCGGTACGCGAAGGACAGCTATCCCACCAAGGACGAGCAACGGATAGGCCAACACGATTACCGTGTGCGCTACACTCTTGGTGAAATCGAGAGCGATGTATATCAGCAGAGCTGGGAGGAAAAAGACGCCGAAAAAAGCGAGAAGCTGGAAATAGAGTGAGAGCTTGTAGAACCCGAATAACGTTGGTTCAAGGGGATTCGCACTGTAAATCGCGAGTATGACGAGAAAGAACAGGAAATATATGAAAGCTGATAAGCTCGCTAGGTCTGATAGGCCGAATAGTGAATCATCTTGCTGATATCCTCGGTGCTGAGGTGGACTATTGTAGCGCTCGCGCATTGGGTTACATAGTGTTTGGTGTATAAGCTTATTTAAATAATTTCGTCATCGCCGCAGCACGCCGTTTGCGATGAGTAAAACAGAGCAGCGGGATAGCAGGCGGATTAAAGGGTACTAGCGGGACGGTAAAGGGTCGATAACAACGCAGGTTGTTTAGAGAAGAGGCGCTCGCCCATCCGGTCGCAAACGTGAGGGCCCTCATCAGTGAAGGAGGTAGCCGAAGCCGCAGCATGTAGGATAGCCTCCTTCTCCGAAAAACTGGAGAGCACATAAGTGCGAGGAGGAATGTCTGACGTCCGTCCTCGAACTAAGCGGTGAAGCGATGTTCGAGCGGTGTGGAGTGATTAATACTCCAACACTTTCACTCATCGCTTGGATAATTTGTATCGCACTTCAAGAAAGCAATGAAAAACGGTGTGATAGTATCGGAGAGTGCCGCTTCTGTATGAATTGAAACTAATCCCCAGATTAATGGACAAGAAATGAGTCCGACGTCCGATCAACGTAAGAAACAACCGCGCGAGCAGTTGTTTCGCAAAAATATTCGCCACCCGCCGTGCATACTCTCTCTTTTGCGTCGGGGCCCTCCCTCTGATATGACGTACGGTGAGGTGTGTACGATCATTGCGCGGTACGCAATTGCTAGGGGTCTCGCTGACGCGCACGTGGAGGAAATGGTGCGGACGATGATGCGCCATGCTATCTCTTTTAGAGTCATGGAGCAAGAAGCTGATCAAAAGTTCGTGCAGCGCCTTTCACTGGAAAGGGAAAGTCATAGAGCGTGCATCTGGAATTGCGGAGAGATACTAGCGAGTAAGAAGCTCAGAGAGCGTGGAGTGTGTGCTGGCTGGCACTGTGAGTATTACAGTGTGGATCTTGACTGGGGGCCGCGCCGCCAATGCAGCGAGAAAGAAGCGCAGTTAGAAAAAGACCTCTTGACGTATGTGCTGCACGACCCAGAGGGGACAGAAGAGGGGCTGCGTTTGGGCATCCTTTCCGAAGGATTCATCGATGAGTATGCATGCAGGCAAGGCACGCGCTTACTCCTCAATAGGATGCTGTGGCACACGTGTCGTTACCTTGCCAATCACAATAAAGCGATACGGGTGAGTTCTTTGTTGGCGCTCCTCTCTCGAAATCCTCAGATACAGCCGCACAGTAAGGAAATCGGGCGATATGTGCAATATTTGGCAGGGCGCTCGCCGTGTCACCATGATACATTTGTAGAGTATTTGAAGCAAGTAAAAGAACGTGGAATGCAGCTTCGTACGCAAGAACTCGTCCATCACGCTGACGCTGCCTTGAGAACGCGTGTTGTCCCCCCCGACATCGTCTTGCAGACGCTGAGAAATCAGTCAGATGCATTGTTGTTTGCGACAGATGGTACAACTCACAGTCTCAAAGGAGACCTCGACGACGTAGTGAGGGTAATTTTTACCAAGTGGAGCGGTGCCATACCTACCCCTTCAGCATGGCTTAATAGAGCTTTAGGAGGGGGTTGGCAACAGGGTAGAGTGTACGCGGCGTACGCCTCGTGCGACAACGAGGCAACCGACTTCGCCGCCTGGTGTGCTGATTGTGCCGCACAACAACGGTTCGCCACGCTATACGTAAGTTTTGACACCAGCAGAGAGGACTTATGGATAAGTGCGCTGGCTCGGCACAGCGGGGTTGGTATGAACGAATTATCAAATTATAGAAGACACGCCTTTGATTCTGAAACCGCCGTAACGATACAAGAACGAGTTATTCAGGCTGGAGAGCGGTTGAGCGAGAGGATAGCTCAGCACCTCACCGTAGTCGAAGCAGATGAAGAGACGACGATTGTGCATATAGAGCGAGCCGCACGCGCGGTACAAAATCAGATCGGTGCAAACGATGACAGGCCGACATTGCTGCTCTTTGACCATTTACAGATGACCTCATCTGCTGAGGAATCGGCACAGGGTGATAGAAAAGACGCTTTAGATGGACTCTTAACATTAACACGTCTCACACCCCTCATGAGAGATGCCAAGATAGCAATCATCGTCGCTCTTGCCAATACGACGCCAAGCGAATCCATCCTTGGAGAAGACGCAACTTGTCCCGCGTCTTGCACTGCCGACTACACGCTACGGCTCCACTCAGATCTTGCGGTAGTGTGGGGTCCCGCACACAAAAAAAGCATTGATCAACTCCATATTGCGCGGGAGTGGTATAAAAGGCATCATCCTCAGTATCGTAGCTACATTGAAGATCGTTTTGATGAATTGCGGGCGAGCCATCCCTTAGATGAGACGACCTGCGCCTATACTCGTATACCGCTCTTTAAAAGAGGCACAAGGGTGCTAGCCAATCCGGTCATACTCTATGAGAGACCCTCGCGCATATTTAGGACTCTAGGCGCGGAACCGACAGATCTAGAAAAAAAGATGACTTGACAAAATTGGAGGTTATCATAGATACATGAGCCGCAAAGACGGTAAAAGTCACAGCTGGCGATAATTATCCAACTCAAGCTTCTTGGACTGACGCTAATCCCCTAGCAGTCGCACGTAGCATTATATAACCGACGGAGCTCTTGAATTCGAGAGTTGCTCCCGTCCTATCTCTTGCCCACAATTACTGCTGTTCCATAAGCCAAAATCTCTTGCATGGAGTCAGAGATCTCCGAGGAGTCGAAATAGGTGCTGATCACACCGTTTGCACCGACGGCCTTTGCGTGCTCTACCATTCGATATAGCGCCTCATCTCTCGCGTGCTGCATCATTTCGACGTACTCGCGGATTTCACCACCTGCCAGTGAGCGCAGCCCAGCTGTGATATTTCTCCCAAGCCCTCTGCTCCGTACGGTAAGACCGTAGATGAACCCTCGCGTCTCTTCGATGGTATACCCAGGCACCCAATTTGAGCTCACGACGATCACACCTTTTATATTAAGCGGAGAAATCGGAATTGTGGCACCTGTACCAGAACCGCCCGTGGACGCGTTTTCACCGACTCCTGTCCCGCACTGAATGCAAAACTGCGCGTTGAGGGGCAGCTGTGCACCACAAGCTTGGCAAGATTTTTCTTCGTTCATACTGATCCTCCGGATGTCTCACGCTCACCCGTGTTTGTCTTCGAAGTGATCATAGGGTCTTAAGACTTAAACTTTTATAACCTGAATACCCGTACCAAAAGCGAGCACGTTCGCATGACCACTTCTCTAAGCATTCTCATCCCTCTCTGAAGTTTCTTACCGCGAGCCGCTCAAACGTCGCTGAACGCTAGCCGTCGATCCAAAGTTTTAAAGCAGAGCACCCTAATCACAATGCACGGCGGAGTAATCTTCGTGTTCTTGGCAGAGAACGGCTGACAGCGCCCACTGTGTGTGCCGCCCGTACTATGAATCTCTGCACAAAGCTTGTTACCGATCACCGAGCGATCTTGTCACGCTATCGGGGATAGACGGAACGCACTACAAGAAGGACTGAACAATGACATCGGATGAGAATAAGCCGATCCTCGTTACATGTGGCCTACCCTACGCGAATGGACCGTGTCATATCGGTCACCTGAGAACGTACATCCCCGCAGACATTTACGTTCGGTGCCTGCAGAAGCTACAGCAGAACCCGCTCTTTGTCTGCGGTTCGGATACACACGGAACGCCCATCGTTATCAGTGCTGAACGGGAGGGAACTACACCCGAGAAGTTTGTTGCGTATTATCATCGCTACTGGAAAGAAACGTTCAAGATGTTATCGGTTGATTTCAGCCACTATGGTAATACCGATTCGCCCACAAATCACTTCAGAACGCAAGAGATAATAAAAGCGCTACAAGAAAATGACCTCCTCTACCCGCTGGTCATTAAGCTGGCGTATTGTCCTGAATGCGATCGTTTTCTGCCAGATCGATATGTGGAAGGGGTTTGCCTCTTTTGCGGCATGCCTGCCCGCGGAGATGAATGCGACCAAGGATGTGGGCGTCACCTTGAGTCGGAGGAGCTCTTGGAGCCGACGTGCAAAACGTGTGGAGCTCGTGCTGAGTACCGGGAGGAAAAGCACTACTTCATCAGGCTTTCTGCGTTCAAAGACTTTTTGCTGAGATACCTCGAAACGCTGGGAGGAACGGCCAATGCCCGTAACTACGCCCGGGAGTGGGTACTTCATGAGCTCAAGGATTGGTGCATCACACGAAACCTCCCGTGGGGAGTCGCCTTTCCTGGAACTAATCTCGTGGTTTACGTATGGGTCGATGCTCCTATCGGATACATCTCGTTTACCGAGGAAGCCACAAGCGCGTGGAAGGAGTATTGGAAAAACGATGCGAATATAACCCACTTTATTGGGGTCGACATCGTCTATCATCATTGCGTCTTCTGGCCGGCGCTTCTCGAAGGGTCAGGTTACGCGCTACCGTCTGCAGTCGTTGCATCAGGAATGGTGAAAGTCGATGGCAAGACGTTCTCAAAAAGCCGCGGCTACGTCGTCTGGATAGATGACGATTACCTCGATCAGGGATTTCACCCCGATCTTCTCCGCTACTATCTCGCTGGGTACACATCGCACACGAAGGAACTAAACTTCTCGTGGAAAGTCTTTGGAGAAAAGGTCAACAGCGAACTTGTTGGGTCACTCGGAAACTTCATTTATCGAACTCTACTCTTTGCGTACAAGAACTTTGGGGGCATCCCCGAAGATCCCGTTGACACGGCGATATTCGAACAAATAGCTGATGCACGCGACAAGATGATAAGCGCGCTGAACGAGTATGAGTTTAAAAAACTCGTCGATGCGGCTATGTCCTTATCGGACTTCGGCAATGTGTACTTCCAGTCTAAGGCCCCTTGGGGTCTCATCAAGTCAGACAGAGCCGCTTGTGCCAAGGAGCTCAAGAACTGTATACAGCTCGTAAAGGCGCTTTCGATACTCTTGGAGCCGATCATGCCGTCTACCATGCGACACGTGCAGCTACAACTCGGTTTGACCACGACACATTTCGCTGACGCAACGATAGAAGTTGAACCTCTTAGCCTCTCGAAACCGACGATTCCATTCACCAAAATCGACGAGAAAAAAATCACTGAGATGGAAGCGGTGTTGAACGAGCGCATCACGCGAGCTGATCATAAAGTGCCGGCTAAGCACGCTGCAGCTCCGGTTAGCACGGTCACTATCGACGATTTCAACAAGATGGACTTACGGATAGCCCGTATTTTGGATGCTGAAAAGGTGAAAGAATCCGAAAAACTCTTGAAAATCACTGTGCAGCTGGATGACGAACCCAAACAAGTCGTGGCTGGAATAGCACACGAGTACGCCCCGGAGGATATTATCGGCACCGATGTGGTAGTTCTTGTGAACCTGCAGCCCACAAAACTGATGGGAGTTGAATCCCAAGGGATGGTTCTGGCCGCCGACCGTGACGGGAGACCTGTCCTTATCGCACCCTTAAAAAGAGTGCCAGCGGGCACTAAAATCAGATAGAAGAGCGTGATCGGTTTTGGTTGACGACGAGCATACAGAGCGAATTATCATAACGGTAACAGGATCGGATCATCCGGGGATCGTGGCGGCGGTGACAAATCTGCTCGCAAATGCTGATGCCAACATTGAGGATCTGAGTCAGACAGTAGTGGCGGGACTCTTTACTATGATCATGATAGTTAATATCGGCGGCACCAGTTTTGACGAGTTAAGAAAGGGGCTCGAATCGATAGGAAAGACTCAGGGCGTTCAAGTGACTGCCCAGCATGAAAACATCTTTCGCTACATGCATCGAATTTAGTGATCTCCAAGATCTGTTGTAAGAAACACGGTATGCCCCGTTTTCGCATCTGTCCGATTGCGGCTACTACCCGGACAGTCTTTGCGTCAGAGATCGAGTCTTGGTCGCCTCGGAACCATCCGACGTGCAACAGACCGACATGCAACGGAGGGGCAAAAGATAACCCCGCACGGAGTTCGTCTCGTGTTGTATCACTTGCGTGCGACGGTGATCTCTCGCGTAAGACTCTTATGCACATATTGGGCATGACGCTGTTCAATGGCAAAGCCGGCACTGGCAAGCTCGTCTGCGATCGGGTCATGTGAGATGAGAACGGCGCGCCGCCCTCCTTTCAGCACACGGAAGATCTCGCGGAATGCCTCCTCTTTCAGCTGATTCAGCGAAGGAGCACATATGCTGACAGAACGGCCGTACGGAATGTCCGTTACGACGGCGTCAATGCTTTTATCACTGAATCCTAACTGTTTTGCATCTTGAACGAGGAGCTCGCCTCCGACGTGATAGTAGTCGAGATTTACTCTCGTTCCCCAAATCATTCTGCTGTCAACATCTGATCCTACCACCCTTACCCCTGTCAGCGCAGCTTCGAGTAATATCCCCCCTGTGCCGCAGAAGGGGTCGAACAGGAGTTCACCGGCATTTACTCCAGTTAGATTTACGGTGGCTCTAGCTACGCGAGGCAGCAACACTCCAGGATAAAAAAAAGGTCGCAGATGCGGACGCCGGGCTTCAAAGCCAGAGCGATTAGCCGAGAAAAGGGTCGTGCCTATTATGCACACATCATCGCTCAACAGAGCTTTTATGACAAGGTCTGGGTTCGTCAGATCGATTTTGTATCCACGCTCACACAGTGCCTGCCCTATCATCGCTTCGACGGCAGTGCTCTGCAAACCGAGCCCAATTCGCTTTGCCCTGACCGCAATTTTCACGTTGGGAAGCTCGATATGCCGTGCTGCTCGATAGATAGAAGCTAATTCCTGTGCACACACATCCTTGATCTCGATAGTCGTGTGCGTCATCGCAAGTCGATCTCCAAGCTTCGCATCGTAAGAAGGCACATCCATAACGAGAACCCTGTCTGTCTGTAGGATCACCGTACCACTGAAAAGGGCCAGAATCTCTGCCTTCGGAATGCTGTTGCTCTCTCCTGATAGTTCAAACGCTAATCTCATATCTCTGACGTTTTGTGAATTTCAAGTGAAGCTGGCGTGAGGTGACTCGTGCACGGCTATTCGCTGCACGTGTATCGATGCTGTCCTACGTGTTGGCTGGAGAGTGAACCTCGCTTATGTCGCGAAGAATCGCGTGAAGCGATGCGACTTGTAAGCCGTACCGCCAAATAACGACGTGATCAAGTCGTAAACCTTTTGCGCGCCTCTACAGTGCGATCAACAAAGAGGACTCCTCTCATAACACTTGGCATGGATGTATAATATAGCCACCAGTAAATAAAATTGCCGCGCAAACCGAAAAACACGCCGTGTTTACCGTGTTTGCCCGTAAAAAAACAGCCAAAACGCACCTTAATTGTTAAATAATAAAAGTCTTTATAAATCTACAGGAACGGGGGGACGTATTATGGAGCCGAGAGATACTATTAAGATCGAAAACGTGGTGGCATCCACCGGTATTGGGCAAGAGATAAATCTCAAACAAGTAACACTTGCATTAGAAGGAGCTGACTACGATCCCGAACAATTTCCAGGCCTCGTGTACCGGACGAAGAATCCAAAAACGGCCGCACTGATCTTTCGGTCTGGAAAAATTGTCTGCACGGGAGCGAAGAGCATAGATGACGTTTACAAAGGGCTTGAGAACGTTTTCCAGAGCTTACGAAATATTGGAATAGAGGTAAAGGGAACGCCCGAGATAAAGGTACAAAACATAGTCGCATCGGCAGAACTCGGCTCAGTACTGAATCTAAACGCCATTGCCGTCGGCTTGGGGCTCGAAAATATTGAGTATGAGCCAGAACAATTTCCAGGCCTTGTGTATCGATTATCTGATCCAAAAGTAGTTGTTCTTTTGTTTGGCTCGGGTAAGCTTGTTGTCACTGGTGGAAGGCAGCCTGAAGATGCGAGCAAAGCAGTAGATCGAATCGTAAAAGAGCTCAAGAGTTTAAGTCTTTTATAGATTCTGGTTTATCCTGTCCTGCCAAAATGATCATTCCGGAAGCAGAACGATCAAAACTGCCACTCATAGGGGAGCGAGTCTTCGCCCACCCTGATATGGTACGCGCAAACGAATATGTGCTCCGCGAATATTCACCACCCCTACGCGAGGTATGTATTTTCGTGCCGTGTGCAAAGGTTAAGCCCTATCATAAGAGTCCAAGCCACCAAAACTACGATCAAGTGATCTTCAACGTACTAGCTCCGGAAAACGTGCACATCGTCGCGTTCGGTACCTGTGGCGTCACCCCTCGGGAACTTGACACCGAATACCCTTTTGCGAATTACGATTTCGTGCTTGGCGATTGCAACGTCGTGTCGGTGAAGAGGAGATTCATTGCGCTAGAGAGCGAACGGCTCCGTCGATATTTAGAAAAGACACGGAGCAACTACACGCACAGGATCGCCTATTGCACCGGAGACTTCCGAAAAGCCATGGAAAAGGCCCGTGAGATGACGGACATTGACATCGTCGTCCTCCCGCGAAATGAGACGCTTGAGCGCTGTCGCGTCGGCGGAAGGAAGTTTGAGTACGGGAGCCTAAGCAAGACCGAGTACCTAGTCGAGTTAAGGAGCGAGTTACGTAAACTTACGCGTGATGGGCCGCAGGAGCTGCAACGGGAGGCGTTTATCAAGGCTCCGTTTGACCACGATTGGTACTTAAGGTAGAATTATCATCAGTAAGAGCCTTTAAGAATCACGATGAAAGAGATGGCGTCTTTTTATTCTGAGTATCTCGAAAGATCGATAATGGTCTTCGTCGAAGATGACATGGTGTATGGGGTCACGCTTGGGTCGCAGCGACCTAAGAACGGCACGCGCACTATGAAGGTAGCCACCACGGCCGCTAGCAACGCGTGTCAATCATACTTAGCCGGAGAGGACATCGACTTGAACGCCTACCCGGTCAGCCTTAGGAGCGGATCGGCCTTTGCACAAGCCGTGCTGCGCGCCGTGCGTGAAATACCGCGAGGCCACGTGACGACGTATTCAGCTCTCGCAGCGACGATAGGGCGCCCTCAATCTGCACGGGCAGTTGGTAACGTTTTGAGTAAGAATCCTATCCCCCTTTTCATTGCTTGCCATCGAGTGGTAAGAAAATCGAGCATCGGCGGCTTCTCGTGCGGCGTTGACCTTAAACAAAGGTTGCTCCAGCTCGAAGGCGTGCAATTCTAGCCTCTCGGCCTCTTAATCAAGCGTATAAAAGAAGAGAAAAACACTCGGAGACTCGCTAAAAAACATTAGAGAGCAACCAGCACGATCTCATCTCCGATGCTCAGATTGAGCTCTTTGGCGGCATCTCCCTTGTTCAAGGCGATCTCGATTAGATCAAAGCTTCCGATTGTCAGCAATGGCTGCGCTTCTGTTGCTTCATCGTACGTCCTGACAAGGCGTAGTCTTGTGGACCCGTTCAGCAGATGAACGCTCCCGTAGTCGGATCGTGCGATCATTAGGCCACCAGGAATATTCGTGACACAGTTCCCAAATCGATCGACAAAGACTATTGTGGCGAAAAGCGCATCCCCTCGGTGCTGTGCCTCTCTCAAGCGCAGGTCCACAAATGTGGGCGAGTCCTCCACCTGCGGTATTCGTCCCCTTAATATGTGTGCTCCGACCGGAGCGAAAATATCTCTTCCGTGGAATGTGCGCGATTTTGCCGCCATCTGGATGCGTAGGACTTCAAAATTGCCTAAACGGCGTGCTGCAGGGATGAGTAGCCCGTTGTCTGGGCCGATGAGGTACTGCCCTCCTGCAACTACGACCAAGCCGTGCCGCTCCGTTCCGACGGTCGGATCAACAACGGCGATGTGCACGGTGCCGCGAGGGAAATATTTGACTGTCTCACGAAGGATGAAAGCGCCCTCTCGCACGCAGTGCGGGGATATATTGTGCGTGACGTCAACAATGGCAGCGTCGGGAGCGATGTTTAGGATCGCGGCCTTCATAATCGCGGGGTAGAAACCTCCAAAATCAGTTATCAGGGTGACAATCCCCATACACTACGGTAGCGTCAGATGAGGTTTAAATCCTTCGCAACGAGCAGGGCCTGACGGCGTTCATCATCGCTTACATAACGGTCGATCTCTGGAAACTCCTTGACGTTGTGAGGCGTGTACTGAAACATAAGGTTAAACTTGGCTTCAGGCATCGTCTCGTGGACCCACTCAGCGATAGGCCGTGTGCAACATTGAACATGCCCGGGCATGACGAGGTGTCGTATCATGAGCCTCTCTCTTGATGCGAGCAGGTTCCTCTTTATCGTCTCAACGTACGCTCCGGCCCGTGAATATCGTTGGGCGCAGGTATCATCCCCATACTTGAAATCGCTCAAGTAGATGTCAACCACGCCGTTGAGTAGCTTCATCGCCTCGACGGAATAGTAAGCGTTCGAATTGAACACAACAGGGATATCCAAGAATCGCGTATCGACCTCGCTTCGTTGTCCTAGATCAACAAGCGCTTGCAGGGTCTTAAAGATCGTGAGAATATGCGGCGTTGGGTCCCCACCTACCCAGTTCACGTTGCGCGAGCCAGTGATAGCGCGCGAGCAGATTTTAAACGCAAGCGCTTCGGGAGTACTGCTCACTCCGTTCTGAGGATGACGTGCGATCTCCCAATTCTGGCAAAAAACGCATTTAAGTGTGCAGCCGGTGAAAAAAATTGTATGAGACGGTATAAGCTCTCGCTCTTCCCCATAGTGGAGGAATTCGGAGGAGTATTTTGATTCCTGCACTCCGCAAAACCCAGGCATTTCTGCTCTATCGGTGTAACACCGCCGTTCACAAAAGTGACAGTTGTGATATACGCGCTGCGCAAGCTCGATCTTCAGGTCGAGGAGAGATGTGGACGGGGCTGCTCTATCATCCCTCTCATTCAGTCCCGTTTGATCATGAATCCGCCACAGTTCTGCAGTCGACGCGCTAAGATCCGCCTCTGTCTCTATTGCGCATGCAGTTCTATAGAGTGGGGGCGTTTTTGCACCCATGGCGCACCGCCGCAGGCTACGATAGATACAGCCACTGAAAGGATAACGTCAAGAAGATCACTGGGGAATCGCGCTCGGGCGATTCTTCAGGTCGTGCGAGTTAAGCGTGAACTTCTTGAGGTGCTCAAGCAAGCCATCGCGCTTTCGACCCAGGAGGCTGTTTTCGAGAACCTCGCCGATGGAACTTACGGGGATGATATGCACTTTATCCCTGTATTGCTTCTCTATTATCACATCCCCCTCATTGTCTCTTGGAATAAGGATGCGTGTGATGCCCGCCTTCGCTGCCGCTTCGACCTTAGGCGTGACACCTCCCACGGGCAGTACCTCTCCTCGCACCGAAAGAGAGCCTGTCATCGCGACTGATTGGTCCACCGGAACGTCTTCAAGCGCTGAAATCACAGCAGTAGCGATTGAGATCGAGGCCGAGTCTCCTTCGACTCCCTCATACGTGCCAATGAACTGGATGTGTACATCTTTGTTGGTTATGTCTTGGCCTGAAAATTTCTTAATAAGGGCTGAAACGTTCTGCACAGCTTCGAGCGCTATTTCCTTCAGCAAACCGGTTGCTATAACGCGGCCTTCTTCTTTCGATTGCGCCGGCGTTATCTCAGCGACGATTGGTAGCACAACGCCCGAGTCATCGCCCATCACGGCCAAACCATTAACACGACCGACCTCCGCCCCGGTATTTCGGAACATCTGATAATCTCGGCGGCGCTCGAGATATTGGTCGGTCAGCTGTTGTTCGACTGATCGCGCCATCGTTTTTGCCTCTATGACGTGCCGTGCAGTCGTAAATTGGGCTGCCTCAGCTCGAGCGATGTCTCCGGCAACGCGTATTAGGCCACCGAGGTCTCTGAGCATCAGAGTGACATGTCCCTTCCGTCCAGAGCGTCTACGCGCTTCTCTGACGATCTCCTCGACCGCCTCAGCGGTGAAATGGGGGATCTTCTCATCCTTTTTCACCTCTTGAGCCACAAACCGCACAATTTTTCTCCGATTTTCTGGGGTATCCTCGATTGAGTCACGCATGTATACCTCGTATCCGTACCCGCGGATACGCGAACGCAGAGCGGGATGCATGCCCTTGACTGCATCGAGATTACCTGCGGCGATCATTACGAAGTTGCACGGAACGGGAGACGTCTTAACCATTGCGCCACTTGAGCGCTCCGATTGACCCGTGATTGGAAACTCCCCCTCTTGGAGTGCCGTAAGAAGGTGTTGCTGCGACTCAATTCTCAGCGTGTTGATCTCGTCGATGAAGAGAACGCCTTTATTGGCCTTGTGGATTGCTCCTGCTTCCACACGATCATGGGATGGTGTTTCGAGCCCTCCAGACTGGAACGGATCGTGCCGAACATCTCCGAGAAGCGCTCCTGCGTGCGCGCCGGTAGCGTCAATGTAGGGAGCAGTATCTTTGCCGTCGTTTGCGACGAGGAGCTTTGGTATCAGAACATCGTCACGCGGCGAAATATAGCGCAGCGCGATAAAAAGCATTGCAGCCGCAATGATTCCCATGATAGGTTGATTTATCGCAAACGAATAGCCCACGATCGCGAAGACCAACACCATCGAAAGCATGTTCCTGAATTGTATCTTCTTTTGCGCCTCCCGTTTATGGGACTCAACAATTTGTCTGCCTTTACCGGCGGGCACGGCGCGCACCTTTGGGTTGTTGCTATCCTCGACGTTGTGATAGATCAGGACATCTTGTAGTTCTTCTTTTGGAAGCAGTTCAGCCATAGCGCGAGCGAGCATCGATTTCCCTGTACCCGGTGAGCCGATAAGCATGACGTGTCTACGCTGCTTAGCTGCTTTTTTTATCACCTCAACAGCGTGTTCTTGTCCGATCACTTGGTCAACGAGCATGGGTGGAACGGCAATTTCATTAGTCACCGTGATATCCATGCCGCCGAGTAGGTCTGATGCTTTGTGCTCGGTCACTGTTGTTTCCGAGTTATTGCTTGCTTCTTCCACCTGCGACAATAAAAAAAACACTCCGTGGACTTATACTTGTTAATATCCCGTTGATTAATTAAATATTTTCTGCAGCCTAATCAATTGAAACGGTGTTATTTGAAAAGAAGCGCTTGCATCTCCCTTTGAGTTTACGTGAGCCTCTAGTTATTCTCTTTTAGGAATTGATGGATCGCACGTGCAGCACGCTTTCCTGCGCCCATTGCACTGATCACGGTCGCTGCGCCCGTCACGATATCGCCGCCTGCGTACACGCCTTTTCTTGGAGTAGATCCTGTTTCTTCGTTTGCAATGAGGGTGCCTTCCGTAGTTGCGGCTAACGATGGGGTGGCGCTCCTCAGCAGTGGGTTGGGGCTATTGCCTATTGCGACGATGGCAACGTCGCACGAAATGGCGAAGTCAGACCCTTCTATTGCTTGTGGTCGGCTTCCTCCTGATTCATCCGGCTCGCACAGCCGCATGCGAACACACCTAATCCCACTGAGCTGACCGTTTTTTCCAACAAACTCGATGGGGTTTGTGAACAACTGAAACGCGACCCCCTCCTCTTCAGCGTTCTCAATCTCTTCCCGTCGCGCTGGCATCTCGTCTTTCCCTCGTCGATACACTACGTAAACGTTCGTAGCACCGAGTCTCAGAGCCGTGCGTGCCGCGTCTATCGCAACGTTTCCTCCCCCGATAATCGCCACATTTCGTCCCCGTTTGATGGGCGTGTCGTACAGAGGGAACATGAAGGCGCGCATAAGGTTTACACGGGCGAGGTACTCGTTCGCGTAGTAAACGCCGTTGAGATTCTCTCCCGGAACCTTGAGCGATTGCGGAAGTCCGGCACCGACCGCGATAAACACCGCTTCAAAGCCTGAGACGAAGAGCTCGTCTATACTTATCGTTTTACCAACGAGAGTATTGAGCTGGATATCTACGCCAAGTTGTCGCACGTATTCTACTTCAGCGTCGACGATTCGTTGAGGCAGTCGAAACTCCGGAATGCCATAGGTCAGCACGCCACCCGGCTTATGGAGCGCCTCAAAAAGAGTGATCTCGTAGCCCATCTTGGCTAATTCTCCGGCGGCTGTCAAGCCTGCGGGACCTGAGCCGACGATAGCGACTTTCTTTCCCTGCTGTGGGGCCGTTTCTGACGTTTTGCTGCCGTAGCCGGCAGCAAAACGCTCGAGTTTTCCTATTGCCACAGGCTCACCCTTTTTGCCGAGCGTGCAAAGACGCTCGCACTGCGTCTCCTGCGGGCACACCCTCCCGCATATGGCTGGCAGGCTATTTTTCCGCCTTAGGACATCTGCGGCTCTGTCGAAGTCCCATTGCCGTATCAATTCGATGAACTCGGGAACTTTGACTTCTACAGGACAGCCGTGAATGCACAGGGGCTTCTTGCAACCAAGACAACGCTCGGCCTCGTGCACCGCCTGTGTGGGCGTAAACCCGGATGTGACCTCATCAAAGTTCCGGATTCGTCTCTCTGGGTCCTGTTTCCGCTCTGCCTGCCGCTTCCGCTCTAATGGCACTGAGTCCTCCGCTCTGTTGCAATGGCCTCCTCCTCCGTGTAGAATCTCAACCTTTGCGCAAGCTGGTCGAAATCTACTTCGTGGGCGTCAAACTCGGGTCCGTCTACGCAGGCGAACTTCGTTTGCCCTCCTACAGATACTCGACATGATCCGCACATCCCCGTTCCATCGACCATAATCGGGTTGAGACTCACTAATGTTGGCACCGCGAATCGTTTCGTAAGCTCTGCCACTGCGCGCATCATTGGCAACGGCCCGATTGCAAGCACTCTGTCGACGACAGAGGACTCCAAAAGTCTCTGGAGCGGTAGAATGACAGATCCACGCTCTCCCTGCGTGCCATCATCGGTCGTCACATAGAGTTCATCGCTGTACACCTTGATCTCGTCCACTTGGACGAGAAATTCGCGTGAGCGAGCGCCTACTATCGAGAAGACGCGATTCCCTTCGCTTTTGAGCTCCCTCGCGATCATTTCGAGCGAGGCTGCACCGTAGCCCCCGCCGACTAGAACGACGGATCCCCATTTCTTCATCTCGGTCGGCGCACCGAGCGGTCCCAGGAGATCGGCAACTGCGTCTCCGACTTTTTTGCATAGCAGCTTTTTTGTGGTGAGCCCTACCTCTTGAAAGACTATCTTTATACGGCCCTCTTCCGGGAAGGATTCGGCAATCGTAAGGGGGACGCGCTCACCCGGTGTATCGACTCGCACGATGACGAATTGACCTCCTCTCGCCTTTTTAGCAATTTGCGGTGCGTCTAGCATCATCATAGCGGTACGAGGGGCAATCTCCTTCTTTTGTACGATGCGATACATGTTACCACGAGACTCATTAGAAAGAAGAGCTGACGACAAAGGACAAACACCGCGGACAAGTGATTTGCTTGAGATTAAGCGTGTCGTGCAAAAAACCGCCAAGAGAAGCGCTCTCAACGAATATGTTGGCTGAAGTACCATAAAAGAATTGCGCAGCTGAGTACCAATGACCTATCACGGTATTTTTGACTACTTGGCTCGCTGTCGCCGCAACCACCTTAACGCCCAAAAACAGGAAGATCAAGCCAGCATCGAGACATACGGGAGAACAAGGTAGATCCCCACACCTATGAGCACCAAGCCTGCAGCACGTTTTATCCAGATCGTTTTGGATGATTTGCCGGCGAGCGACGATGACATTCGTGTTGAATAAGCGATGCCGAGCATAGGAACCGCGAAGCCGATAGAATACACGATCAAAAGCAGTCCACCCGTTAGAACATCACCTCTCGCAGCAACCCACGTGAGTATTGTGCCCAAAACAGGTCCTGTGCAAGGGAGCCACACGACACCGAGCGCTAATCCCAAGACCAAGCCACTGGCTATACCCTCAGTGGGAAGGGCGTACGTTTGCTTTGAGATCCTGTCTATAACGCCGAGCCTCGGCGTATTATAGGGAAGATGGAGATCGAAGAGCATCCAGAAGCCCATGACTATGATAAAGACGATCGCAGCCGCAAAGATGTAGTCTCTGTACGCCATGAATGCGGCGCCAAAAGCCGAAGCAACAAGTCCCATGCTCGTGAACGATATCGCGAGGCCAAGCACGATTGCGAGCGGCCGGTACCTGCCACGGTCCGTTGAAGAAGCAACGATCGCTGGAAGCAGGGGCAGCACACACGGCGAAAATATACTGATAACTCCCGCGCCAAACGCGATCAGTGGATTTACTTCCATTGTCGCGCGTCCTCTACGGCGCTTTTCAGCGTGCCCGTATCAAAATCACCGACGAAGATCGCGGCGGCCCCATCTTTACGTATAACAATGGTGTTGGGTGTCGCGGTGACGCTATAGGCTTTGGCGACGTTAAAGGACGTCGCATTATCGTTGATGTTGAAGTGCGCGAACGTCACGTTTGTACCGCGATACTGCGCTTGGAGACCGGCGATTTTTGGTTTGACTTGTTCGCAAGTGGGGCAGTTATTCTGCGTGACGAAGAGAACGACCGTTCTGTTATTCTTCATCAAATCGCTGACTGCCTTCGGGGGGGTTATGCCGCCTTTAAACTCATAACCCGCCTGATTGATACAACCAGTTATGCCAACGCTCAGTAAGCACACCGTAGCGATTATCGCTACATATCGAATACTAGTCCTCTGATTCACCACTGACTCCCTCTACTGATTCTTTTACTCTAAAAAGCTTACAATGGCACATACCAAATTTTTTGAGCTCTTCTTCTTGATAAACGCACGGACAGATGATCTTTCTATCCTCTTCCGTATCTCCTGTGATGATACGACACGGACAGTAGCGCCTTCCAAACTTCTCCTGCCTGACGGCTAGACCCTTTGCCACTTCGTCTACCCGCTCTTCGTCAGGGTTGAGCCGGACTCCTCGTTTTTCTGCATATCGTTTGGCCCACTCTTTTATCTTTTTAGCCTTTTCATCTACGTCCATAAAATCACCGCAGGCCCCTTGAGCTGCGCGGAGAAGTGCGAGACTTACTCGTCTGTTATGTTATATTATTTTTCCTCTTTAGCGGGTACGCGCGCGATTTTTGCACCTCAGATTGCGCTCTAAATCCAAAAAAGAATCCCTCTCGAGCATTTGATAACTGATAAATCATGGAAAGCCCTCCCATCTGTCTTGACTTATCGGAGATATGACAGGTGGTGGCCGTCTACACCATCACTTCCGAAAAACAATCGAACGTGAATTTGGATCTTAAGTCTTCACGAGAAACAGTCGGTGCGCTCCCTATCGGTGCCCTCACTCCCCTTCCATGGATACTTTCTCAAGTTGACTCGCGACATTCCAAATGAGAGTTCGCGTATGTAGCGGCATGTTGGGGTCATTGCTTACATCATCGAGTATTGATATTACATATGCCGCTCTCACCGCTTCTGACTCCGTCTTGTTCTGGAGTCTGTTTCTGGCATCGTCTGCAGCGCGACGGATATTTCGTGGTACCGAGTCATCCTCTACTATCCTGGTGAGGATTTCGATGCTCTGCTTGATTATGTTGTCTTTACCCGACATCGCACCACCCTATACAAAAATTCGTCGGTTGCACACGTCGGCGCAACCGTCAGTTGCGACCCACCTATCTCTCTCATAACTCACACAATATATAACGTTTTATAAATTGCACCCTTTACGTCGGGAATAATTGCTTCCAACCATTTTATGCGCCGTTTTAATGTAATCCTCTGATATGCAACGTCCCATCCGTTGAAGTTCAAGCCTCGTTCGCCTCGAAGCGCACGTCCGCCGGGCGAAGCTATCGATGCCACGTTATCCCATGATGCACGAGGAGCGTGATAAGCGTCTTCTCGCACGTAACTTCACACCGCCTCGTCGCCGCCTCTGCTGAGTTCAGCCGCGTCCTTTCTATCTCCAGACCTTTTTTCACTCGTGTTCGCTTTTGAAAAGGGAATAAAAAAGAGCCGCGATAATAAGCAGCAGCGGTATAAGCGCTAAGACCATAAAGGGCGAAATACTGCTTATCACCTTATCTAAGCCTGGACTTGTCTGCTTAGCAATCGGTGCTATTGTTGTAGTATTACTTATCGTTGAGTTTGACAACGTCGGTGCGGGGCTGGGGCTCAGAACTGGTAGTTCTGGAGACGGTTCTATTGAGGGCGTGAGAACCTGCGGAATATCAGACTGCGCGAACGGCACATGGTCTGCGGTGGAGAAAACTTGGTGGCTTGTGAACATTGTGGTCTCTCTATCCATTAAAGACGACGATACCTGAGGCAGGATCGACGTCGCTATCACGAGATCACAGCACGCAAGGGCTAACGGTGGCTGCCCGTGACTCGCCCCGCTGTACCAGTGAGCATCAGCTCTCTCCATAGCTTGGATTACGGGAGTCGCATTAAGCACGATAAGGGAAACGACACTCATTATGACACAGATCCACTTGAGTCGCATCATATGTCAGCTCGCTTTGTTGCCTTGATCGCTGTCAGGACATAAGGATTTGGATTGCTTCTGTGCGCGAAGGTGCACTCTAGCGCGACTACACGGAGAATCGTGTGGCGTCCGTCTCCGTTGCATTGCCATGCATGTAACGCTTCCTTTTCGCACATGCGCGACGATTAATCTTCCTGAGTGGATCGGCATCGGCGTAGATCGGTATACAAGAATCTAAGAAACGGGTCGCGTCGGTTCTCGATCACTTGAGCCAAGCCATCATGGCTCGGAGCTGTTCTCCCACGGTCTCGATCGGATGTCTCTTCTCCCTCTGGCTGAGGGCATTGAAAACGGGACGTTGCGCTTGGTTCTCCAATATCCACTCACGAGCGAACTCGCCTGTCTGGATATCTTCTAATAACTCTCTCATCGCCTCGCGTGTCGCGTCGGTGATGATTCGCTCGCCTCGAGTGAGATCGCCGTACTCAGCGGTATCGCTTATCGAATGACGCATCCACGAAAGCCCTCCCTCGTAGATAAGGTCGACGATAAGCTTGAGCTCATGGAGACACTCGAAATATGCAATTTCAGGTTTGTATCCAGCCTCGACAAGCGTTTCGAAGCCTGCTTTGATCAGCGCCGTGGTTCCGCCACACAGAACAGCTTGCTCGCCGAATAAATCGGTCTCGGTCTCTTCTTTAAAGGACGTCTCAAGCACACCGGCCCTGGTGGCGCCTATACCTCTTGCATAAGCAAGTGCCGTATCGAACGCATTGCCCGTGAAATCCTGATATACGGCTATCAACGCAGGAACTCCCTCGCCTTGCGCATACATCCGCCTTACTAAGTGCCCTGGGCCTTTCGGGGCAACCATAAACACGTCTACGTGCTTAGGAGGCACGATCTGATTATAGTGGATGTTGAAGCCGTGCGAAAACGACAACGCGTTCCTCTCTTGCAGGTAAGGCTCGATCTCGTTCTTGTATACCTGCGCCTGGCGCTCGTCGGGAAGAAGTATCTGAACGACGTCCCCTCGACGCGCCGCCTCTTTAACGCTGAAAACTTCAAATCCATCTTCTGCGGCTTGATCCCACGATCGTCCCTTTCGCAAGCCTATAATGACGTCGAGCCCCGAGTCTTTAAGGTTCTGCGCTTGTGCGTGTCCCTGACTGCCGTACCCGATTATCGCAATTTGTTTATCGTCGAGATACCGCAGGGCGGCATCCTCGTCGTAGAAGATTTGAACCATCTTTGCACGCCTCCACTCATAT
>Ga0187780_10000838_pt1 | contig 22894 bp, 23 predicted proteins | sample 1015_Q2_SP10_20__FD_132429 | JGI IMG/M metagenome (GOLD analysis project Ga0187780, IMG submission 132429) | Tropical peat soil microbial communities from peatlands in Department of Meta, Colombia - 1015_Q2_SP10_20_MG | ecosystem: Environmental > Terrestrial > Soil > Wetlands > Peat | place... | reverse complement strand
TACGTCGCCGGACTTTGCATTGGAGCGGTGCTTGCCTTGCGCCTGGCAATTGATCGGCCCCATCAGGTCGCCGGGCTGGCCTTAGTGTCCACCACTTTAGCCTACGATGGCTGGCAGATGCCGTGGTACCGGATCCTTGCGCCGCTAGCGTACTACACGCCGCTGCGCCGGATGATCGCCTGGCCCGAGCGCCATCCCTTTGGGCTAAAGAATGCGCGCCTCCGAGAATGGGTCGAACGAGCAATGCAGACTCAGGGCCTCTCTGCGGCAGGAGCCGCGTACCTGCCGCTTTCGGGGATTCACCAGGCGCATCGATTAATTCGAGCCGTGCGCCACGATATTGCTCGCGTGACCGCTCCTACGTTGATACTGCAGGCCATCGAGGATGACGTAACTAGCACACGCAGCGCCGAGTTCGTGGCGCTGCATGTTCGCTCCCAAAAGGTGCGTACCGTCCTATTTCGCGACAGTTACCATCTGCTGACAATCGATAACGACCGAGAATCGGTTGCCGACGAGATGATTGGGTTCTTTCGTGGGCCAGCGGGTGCGACCGCGCGGCAATTTGATGTGCATGGCCAGCGCCCAAGGCTCCAGCATTTGTCTCTTGCGTGAGGTGTTATGAATGCCGCTCTAACCCAAAAGATCAAATCGCTGATCTGCGAACACTTCGGGATCGACCCGGACAAGGTCACTCCTGCAGCGGAAATTGCCAGTTTCGGTATTGATTCGTTGAGCATGATCGAATTCATGTTTCAGATGGAGGAAAAATTCAACATCCGTATGGCCGATTCGCGAGCGCCCCTTCTGACCGTGGCAGACGTAATCGCCGAAATCGAACGTGCCATCCTGGGCCAAAAGGCGGCGCAGGCAGCGTAGTTCGCTTCGCAAGCCATCGGTTGTGAGTCGAAGATTGCCAGGTGGCGCAAAGCGGGCGACCGCGGCTTTAAGCCCCGGCGCTGAAACCTGGACCATTGGCATCGGACTTGCACCCAGCGATCACCGGAGGCCTCATTGCCCGGTTGTGCTCCGAATGCACGTCCTGACTTGGGCTGCGCCTTTTTCGCGTGGTGACTGAACGGCGCTTGATACCGTCTTAACTGGCAGTGGCCCGAACAACGCCCGGCAACTCGATCGCGATTCCCGCCCCTTTATCGATTCCGGGGATTAGTCGTGCCGTTCCGCAGTGGAGCTGAGCAATCCGAAGAACCAAGGCGAGGCCCAGACCGGCCCCGTCCGACGGCTGTCCGCCCTCAGTGCCACGAAAAAATCGATGGAAAGCCCTTTGGGCACTCTCACCGCTGAAGCCTGGACCGTCGTCCAATATTCGCATCGATACTAGCTGATGATCTCCGCAGATCTGCACGCGGATCTGGGAACGAGCGTAGCGCAGGGCATTGCTCAAGACGTTTCGCAAGGCGATCGCAAGTGCATCATCATCGCCCAAAACTTTCGATTCGTCCGCCTCAACGCTGATGCGAATTGCGCGCGATTCGGCCAGCGGGACGAATTCCCGGGCGACCAGTTGTGCAAGGACGCGCAGCCCGACGGCCCGCGCGCCGATCTGAAGCTCGCTGGTCGCGTCCAGACGGGCTAGCGTCAGGATCGACTCGACCATGCGCGCTGCGCGGTCGGCGCCTGTCAGGAGCTCTTCGAGCACCGCATTTCGTTCGACTCTGCGTGTCGATCGATAAGCGACTTGTGCTTGCAACCGCAACGCCGCCAAAGGCGTGCGCAGCTCATGAGCTGCATCGGCCGTCAAAGTGCGTTCCCGAAGCAGCGCGTCGCGCACGCGGGCTAGGAGTCTGTCGATTGCTCGGGCCACGGGCTGCAATTCCTTGGGCAGGCGTGATGCGTCCAGGGAACTGTTCGCTTCTGGCGGCAGCTCATCTAAAGCGTTGGCGTAGCGAGCAACCGGATCGATTGCTCTGCGCACACTCCACGCGACGGCAAGCATCAGTGCCAGCATCAGTGCAGCCGCCGGCGCCAGAATGCGCGCGGCGTAGGCGCGCGCCGATTCAATTCGCCGGGCCAATGGCTGCGCGACATGGATGGTCGCGGCATCTAATTCGGTGGCAAGGGTAAAAACCCGAAAGTCTTTTCCATCGACCCGAACCGATTGAAATCCTCGGTCGTGTGCTGCCGCCAGCATTGCAGTAGGTGCACCATGCGAGCGGAAAACCAAACCACCATTGGGTCCGAGGATCTGGTAGACGATGTCATTTTGGTCGCTATGGTCGATTTGTGCCAATTCAGTTCCGAAGCCTCCCTTTTCTTCGTTCAATTCCGAAGCTTCATTGCGAACCACGGCGAGGACCGCATGCGCCGTGTGATCCAACGCAGCATCCAACATTTGGTCTGATTCCTGGACGGCCGTCACATAGATCCATGCGCTGCTGACGCACCAGAAGATCAGCGCGGCGACACCCAAGGAAACCATCAGGCGGCGCCGCAGCGACCAGGGCGCCGGAGTCATGACGGCATAGGCGCGACCAGGCGATAACCGAGGCCACGATGTGTTTCGATGGTTTTTGCTCCGAGCTTGCGTCGCAGATGATGAATCTGTACCTCGACCGTGTTGCTTCCGATCGCGCTGTCCCAGTTGTACAGGTGTTCCTCGATCCTGGACCTCGAAACAATTGCACCCGGACGCCGACCAAGCGCCAAAAGGACTGCGAATTCTTGCGCTGTCAGGCCGATCGGTTGATTGTTCAGCGTCACCGCGTGGGCCATCGCATCGATGGCCAACCCGCCAAAGACATAGCGTTCGGTATCGCGTCCGCTTAACCGGCGCTCGACGGCACGAAGTCTGGCGGACAGTTCGTCAAGATCGATGGGTTTGACCATGTAGTCGTCGGCGCCAGCATCGAGTCCCGCGACGCGTTCGGCAACTTTGCCGCGTGCGGTCACAACAAGAACCATGGCTTTTGATCCGCGCGCGCGTGCCTGGCGAATCAGCTCGATGCCACTGCCATCGGGCAGACCCAAGTCGATAATTATGGCTTCGTAAGGCACCATCTCGACTGCTGGCGCGATCCATGAGGAATGCGCTGCCGCCGCCGTTAACACCCAATCGACGGCATGACGGTCCTGCGTCAGGCCGACCTTCAATGCCCGGCCGACCATGGCATCATCCTCGATCAACAAAATGCGCATACGCTCGTCTTACTTATGCAGATCGGTCGCGACAAACCGATTTGCAAAGCCCTTGGTTTGACCGCCCAAGGCGTCTTGTGCGCATCGCGATCGCGCGCCTGCAACCGGCCGTGGGAGTCGATCGATTTTCCGCTGTCAAGATGAATGCCGGCTTATCGGACTGCGCGGAGCTTAGCCGAGAATGACAATGATTTCGCCTTGGTGCAGACCCGTAAGCTTGCATTTTGGTACGGCTCGCCAGCACTGAAGTGGCAATTTGGAAAGACGGGAAGATGCTTTTACGACGCGACTTTTTCATCGCACTTGCTTCGGTTTTCTTGCCGTTCGCCTCCGCGCAGTGCGCCGAACCAGAGTTCATCATTGAAATCAGAGATCATAAATTCATGCCCGCGGAGCTACGCATCCCGGTAGGAAAAAAAGTCCGGATCGTCCTTGATAACCAACAAGAGACGCCGGAAGAGTTCGAGAGCTATTCCTTGAACCGCGAAAAACATATCCCTCCAAAATCTCGAGTGACATTGTTCATTGGTCCGCTCGATCCCGGCCGTTACGTATACGAAGGAGAGAACGACGTTGGCTCCGGCGGCGCAGCGTTGGGCATGATCGTCGCACAATGACCGAAGTACGTTTGCCAAATCATTGGTGAGGCTGTCGCCTTGCGGCCGGCGGTTTTGAATTGCGGAACACGCCGCGTCAAAGTGCAAGCTCAGATTTGCCCGCGCCTTGTTGTGCGCCTCGTCGCCTGCTTTTTAATGATGCCAGCGGGCCAAGCCTCCGGCGCGGGGAACGCAAGCTCGGTGGACGCTAGCACTTACGTTCTAATCCCGCTGGTCACTAGGGGCGAAAGGGAAATCGATTGGCATTCAGGTATTGGCTCATCTGGTTCGTTGACTGCACACGAGGTCGATTCGGCGCTCGGCCTTGGAATGGGAGTGACGGACCACTGGTTCACAGAAGTGGCCTTGCGGTATCGTCGTATGGCAGGCTCAGGGACGGCTCTTGATGCCGCAGAGTGCGAGAATATTCTGACCTTTGCAGAGCCAAATGAATGGCCAATTGATCTAGGTATAGCGATGGAGATTGAGGTTCCCCGCGATCCGCGAGAAGGCAAATCGGTTCGAACTGGCCCATTGTTGCAAAAGGAGCTCCACAACTTCCAGGTCAATTTCAACGTCTTGGTTGGACGAAATTTTCAAAGCACGCAGTATTCGGCCACTCAGCTCGAATACCAGGGCCAGGTCAAATATCGCTACAGCCAGCCGTTCGAATTAGGCATGCAGGCGTTCGGCAGCATCGCCTCGCCAAACCAGACTTGGGCCGCATACGAGCAACAGGCGCACCGCTTCGGACCAACGGTGTTTGGCCGCTTTGTGCTTCCACGGGAACGATCGATCTCTTACAACGCTGCCGCACTATTCGGAACCACAGCGCATTCGCCCAATCGAACGGTGCGCTTTCAGCTGGAATACGAATTTTAGGGCCGCAGCAAGGTCGCCGGGGCAAGCACGAAACGGGCAGAACGCAACGGTTCTTCGACGCCTTTGCGGTTGCCGCGCCCGCGCTTGTGTTGGCCGCCGAGATCACCAATTTCTTTCATCGCCGCACACCAACAATTAAAGTTGCTCGTGGCCGTTGGCGACCTCATGGCTACGCGAGAAATTGGCGACGCTTTGGTTCGTCACGCAAGTTTTCGCAGCTTGGCTGTGGCTAAATCGTGGGCGCATTGATCAAGGGTAAGATAGATCGTGCCTGGAGGCCCGTTTGACCGCGGTCTGCAACCGTTCTTCGGCAGATCCAGCAGGCGGGTCGTTGCATGGAAAATCGATCGTTAGCAAACGCCACCGCGGTCAACGCCTTCCGATATAGGGCTCCTTCCCGTGTACTTTACGCATCACGTCTTTTTCTGCCTTAACGAGCGCCCTGCACCGGAGGTGTGCTGCGCCAAGCATCAAAGTGCCCAGATGCAGGCCTACGCCAAACAGCGTGTCAAGCAACTTGGAATCAGCGGGGTTGGCAAAGTGCGAATTAACAAGGCCGGGTGCCTGGATCGGTGCGAACAGGGCCCTTGTCTGGTCATCTATCCGGAGGCGGTCTGGTATACCTACGTCGATCAACGGGACATTGACGAGATTATCGATCAGCATCTTGTGGGCGGAAAAATCGTCGAGCGCCTGCGACTGCCGTGAGACCAATCAGTGAGCGCCGCACCTTGGAAGGTCCGGCCGGTCGAATTGAATGTGTTTTGGAGCGGCCCGTAGGCAGTGTGCGTGGTTTTGCCTTTATCGGTCATCCGCACCCTTTGTATGGCGGTACTCTCGAGAACAAAGTGACAGCGACTTTGGCGCGCGCCTTTCTCGCGTTGGGCTGGGTCGCCGTGCGTCCGAATTTCCGCGGGGTCGGAGACAGCGAGGGCACACACGACAACGGCATCGGGGAGACCCAGGATTTTGTCTTCCTCGTTGAGCAGGTACCTCGCATGGCACAATGGAAAATGCTTCTTCCTACGCCGGTGCCCATCGCGCTTGCAGGCTTTTCTTTTGGCAGCTATGTGGCCGCCCGGGCCGCCCAGCAGCTCGCCGAACAGGCACGGCCCGTGCAGGCACTGGTGTTGGTTGGTACAGCCGCTGGCAAATGGCCGGTGCCAAAGGTCGATGCATCGGCCCTGGTGATCCACGGCGAAATCGATGAAACCGTCGCGCTGGCCGACGTTCTTGCCTGGGCGCGCGAATCGGAGGTGCCGGTAATCGTGTTGCCGGGCGCTGATCACTTTTTTCACCGGCGATTGACGACGCTCAAGAGGCTCGTCATGCAGAACTTGGCAGGTGCCGCGCAGCTCGCAACGTTCGGCGGCGAGGACGCGGCCCGGTCGCTCGAGTGGCGAAGTGGCAATGAGTAGCGACAGCAATATTCCGGCGCCAGATGATCCGCCGGCACGCGGACTTGTTTTTCCAACCGATTTTCCCATCAAGATCATGGGCCCTAATCGGCTCGAGTTTGAACCGCAGATGATCGCAATCGTGCGCAGCCACGCACCCGATCTTGACGTCAGTATGGTAGAAGTGCGTCAGTCGCGCGCCGGCAATTATCTGTCTGTGACCGTAACGATACGCGCGCAATCTCGCGCCCAGCTTGACGCCATTTATCTGGAGCTGACGCGTCACCCCTGGGTTAAGGTGGTGCTGTAATGCGCGTGCGCGAGTTGGGCCGAGTTGACTACGTCCAGACATGGCAGGCGATGAAGGAGTTTACCGCCCATCGCGACTCGGCCAGCGCCAACGAGCTTTGGCTTGTTGAGCACCCGCCTGTTTACACTCTGGGACAGGCAGCGCGCCGCGAGCACCTTCGCTGGAGCGGCGCGACTCCGCCGAGCGCGATCCCGGTTGTAGCAACCGACCGCGGTGGGCAGGTGACATATCACGGACCCGGACAGGTTGTGGTCTATACCCTGATCGATCTGCGCCGCGCAGGTTTTTTTGTCCGCGAGCTGGTGTACCGGATTGAGGAATCGGTGATCCAGGTACTTGAGCCCTATGGTCTTGACGGCGTACGCATTCGCGGTGCACCGGGAGTTTATGTGCGTGCGCCAGCGCTTCGACCCCTAGCGTTCGATGTGGATGAGCGTTTTGCGGGTATGGCCAAGATCGCGGCGCTGGGAATTAAAGTTCACCGCGGCTGCTCCTATCATGGGGTTGCGCTGAATGTGGCCATGGACCTAGAACCGTTTTCGGCGATCGATCCCTGTGGTTACCGGGGCCTCGCCGCTGTTGACTTGGCTACACTGGGAGTTTGCGCGGACTGGAGCGCGATCGCGCAACGCTTGATCGAGCGGCTGTGTTCGCACTTGGCGCCGAATGCAAGAGCCGATGAAAAAGTCGCAGGTACGGGCCGCGAGTCCGCGATCCAGGAAGTCGGTTAGGATCGGCACGCGGCGCGCCGCGGGCCAGTGTTGACTACACAGGAGGCAAGTTGTCCGTTGCAGGAGAAGGTTCTGTTTCGACGTCTGCCCAAGCGCCGGCCGCGAGCGGGGCCAAGCAAAAGGGCGCGGAGAAGATCGCGAAAATCCGCGTGAAGATCGAACGCGACGCGCAACCACTGAAAAAGCCCGACTGGATTCGGGTGAAGATGGGATCGGCGTCATCGCGCTTTTACGAGGTCAAACAGATCCTGCGCGCACATCAGTTGCACACGGTGTGCGAAGAAGCCACCTGTCCCAATATTGGCGAGTGTTTTGGTAAAGGCACGGCGACCTTCCTCGTAATGGGTGACAGATGCACTCGGCGCTGTCCGTTTTGTGACATCGCCCACGGCCGACCTGATCCACTCGATGCGAATGAGCCGCAGCATCTGGCGCGAACCATTGCGGCTTTGCAATTGCGCTACGTGGTGATCACGTCTGTGGACCGCGACGATCTGCGCGATGGTGGTGCAAAGCATTTCGTCGATTGCATCCGGGCCGTGCGCGACGTCTCGCCAGCCACCCGAATTGAAATTCTGGTGCCCGACTTCCGGGGACGACTGGAGCGTGCCCTGGATGCCCTGGTTCAGGAGCCACCCGATGTGATGAACCACAATCTGGAAACCGTGCCGCGTTTGTACCGTCAGGCGCGACCAGGAGCCGATTACGCCCATTCACTGCGACTACTTGCACAGTTTCGCGATCGCGTACCGGCAGTTCCGACCAAAAGCGGACTAATGGTCGGACTGGGCGAAACCGACGAGGAAATCTTGCAGGTAATGCGAGATCTGCGCAGTCACGGTGTCCAAATGCTGACGATCGGGCAGTACTTGGCACCCAGTAATCACCACCTGCCCGTGCGGCGCTACGTCGCGCCGGAGGTCTTTACCCAATTCGAGCGCGAAGCTCAAGCGATGGGCTTTGCTCATGCCGCATGTGCACCGTTAGTGCGCAGCTCCTACCACGCCGACCAGCAGGCACAGGCCGTCGGGCGCGTTGACAATCACATGGATATATCGGAGCGCACACCGGCAAATCGCATCGAGCACCGGTAGATCAACCGCGCAGCTTGACTGAACGGACGGCAAAGATCGAGCCCGAGGTAACGATGAGTGAACCCCGAGGGAATGCGTTAGAGCTGCTTTTTCGGACGCGTTGTGAAACCCAAATGCGAAAAGGTCGCATGGCTTGATCACATCGCGGGCCAGGACCGCTGTGGTAAGGGCGCAAGAGCAGCTGATGCAGCGCTCGGATTAGGCGAGGTGTGTCGCAGTCGTTAGAGCCCGTGATTGCAACGTGTGCGCTCGATTTTGCCGTCAGCTTTTTAGTCGGTAGCCGGTTCGAAAAATCCAAACGACGATCGCCAGGCAAGTCAAGAAAAAGCCCATTGTTGCTGCCACGCTGATACCAACGCTCACATCCGAGTTGCCGTAAAAACTCCAGCGAAAACCGCTGATCAAGTAGACCACCGGGTTAAAGAGCGTGACGTTGCGCCACGCCGGGGGCAGCATGTCGATCGAATAAAAGGCCCCGCCAAGAAATGTCAGCGGTGTCACGATCAGCATCGGGATGAACTGGAGTTGCTCGAAGCTGTTGGCCCAGATTCCGGTGACGAACCCGAAGAGACTGAACGTGGCAGCGGTGAGCAGAAGAAAGCCGACCATCCACAGCGGGTGCAGAATCTGGATTGGTATGTAAAAAGCCGCCGTCGCCAAGATGATCAAACCAAGCGCGATGGACTTGGTTGCTGCGGCACCAACGTATGCGATCACGATCTCGACGGGCGATACCGGCGCGGAAAGAATCTCGTAGATCGTTCCGGTGAACTTTGGAAGGTAAATGCCAAACGAGGCGTTGGAAAGGCTTTCCGTAAATATCGCGAGCATGATTAGGCCAGGAACGATGAAGGCCCCGTAGGACACGCCATGAACCTCGCTCATGCGCGCACCGATTGCGGCGCCAAAAACCACAAAATACAGCGACGTCGTAATCACCGGGGTGAGCAAGCTTTGCAGCAGCGTGCGCAGCGCGCGCCCCATCTCGAGCTTATACAGGGCCCATACGCCGTGAACGTTGATAGCGGGCGTACTCATTGCGGTGTCGCGGTGCGCTCGCTCACGAGGCTGACAAAAATGTCCTCCAGCGAACTTTGCTGCGTATTCAGATCCTGAAAGCCGATACCCAGCTCGCCAAGGCGTTTGAGCAGCGCCGGCACCCCGGTGCCCTCTTCGGAGGTGTCGAAGGAAAATTCGAGCTCGCGCCCCTGCTCTTTGAGGGTTAGGCACCACTGGCTCAGTTCTCCGGGGATGGCGGGCAAAGGCTGCTGCAAGTGCAGCGTTAAGTGTTTCTTGCCGAGTTTTTGCATCAACTTTGCCTTGTCCTCGACCAGGATGAGCGAGCCCTTGTTGATCACACCGATCCGATCGGCCATGTCCTCGGCCTCCTGAATATAGTGTGTGGTCAAGATGATGGTCACGCCACTATCGCGCAAGGCGCGCACGAGTGCCCACATGTCGCGTCGTAGCTCCACGTCGACTCCCGCGGACGGTTCATCCAGGAACAGGATCTGCGGCTCGTGGGCCAGCGCCTTGGCAATCATGACTCGCCGCTTCATGCCGCCCGATAGGGCCATCAGGCGCTCCGAACGCTTGTCCCACAGCGACAGTTCGCGCAGCAATTTTTCGACAAAGCGCGGGTTCGGGGCGCGCCCGAAGAGACCGCGAGAGAAGCTGACGGTGGCCCCCACGGTTTCGAAGGCATTGATTGTCAATTCCTGGGGTACGAGGCCGACGAGCGAACGCGTGCGGCGGTAATCGCGCACGATATCGTGCCCGTCAACGCGCACCGTCCCGCCCGAGGCCACAACCATGCCACAGACGATGCCGATCAGCGTGGTTTTGCCGGCGCCGTTGGGTCCCAGCAGGGCGAATATCTCACCGCGTTGAACCTCCAGGTCGATACCCTTGAGCGCCTGCAGGCCGGACGCGTACGTCTTGGTCAAACCGCAAATATGAAGGATCGGCGCCATACACGCCATGGTAGCGAACGAGCGCTAGGCGCGCTCTCGATGGCCGCTACTCGGCGGCTTCTACCTGCGGGGGAAGCGGGCAGTCCAAGGCCGCGCACAGCGTGCGCAAGCAACTTGCCGCTTTCCAGTGCGAGCTGCCGTCGATGAAGGCGATCGCAACGCACGCCTTGATGACAAGGGGCTTTTCCAGTGGCGCCAGCAGCGCGAGCCGATCAAATGCGGCGGAAACCTGTGCGAGCGCAAGCGCATTTTGTTCCAACCGCGGGCCGGCTGAAGGTAAAAGGGCTTTGCCGGCGTCAAACGCGCGCTGCGGCTCCTGCGGCAGGCGCACGCAGGCGATCAGCGACATCACCACGCTCGCTTCTTTACCGAGATCGTCCAAGTGCAGGGCACGCCCGGGACCATTAACGGCAACGGCTGGCTGCAATCGGCGCTTTAAGACCGAGAACAATAAAAACTCTGCCAAGGTGACGCGGCCATCGGCGACGATCAGTTCGTGCGCAAGGTGCAGCAGCGACTGCCGCTGTGGAGGTGCCAGAGTCCGTAGGGCAGGCATCGACAAGTCAAGCAGTGGCAGTCGCCAGCCCGGCGGAAGGCCGCCGATGATGCGAGCGAACTGCTCGATCTGTGGCGCTGCGCTGGAGCCAAAGTGACCGGCGGCAATGGCCAATTGGCGTTCACGAATCTGCGCCTGAGTGTCAAGCAACATGGACAGCACGAGCAGCTGGGCCTGCGTTGCATCGGCCAGCGCGCCGCGCAGCCCAAGGCCATCGAGGCGCGCGGAGAGATTCGCGCCAAAGGACACTGTGCCGGCTGTGGCCTTTCCGATCGAGGCATGCAATGCGGCGGGGGCAAGGTTGGGTGCAACCGTCGCACCAACTGCCCCGGACAGCGGGCTCGCTAATGCAGCGGCTGCGCTTGCCGGCGTCACCGGCTCGTACTGCAGTGGCGGCTGCGGCGCCTCGGGCTCCACCGGCAGTTCTTCGGCCGGCAGGTATTCCACGGCACGCCCGTAGATCCGCCGCAGTCGCTCGAGCAACGGCGGATGCGAGGCGAGCATGCCGCTGGCGAGGGAAACGCTGACCGGTGCCATGAACATATGAGAGAGCGTCTCGGCGTGAATGTGCTGCACAGTGCCACCTGCTTCTGCCCCTAAGCCCCCGATCTTGCGCAATGCTCCACCGATTCCGTCGGGGTTGCGGGTGAATTGCACGCTACTGGCATCGGCGAGAAATTCGCGCTGGCGCGAAACGCTGGCCTTGATCAATCGCCCAAAGAACACGCCGATATAGCCGATCGCCAGAACGGCCAGACCAGCGACCATCAGCAAGCTGGCCCCTGAATCGCGCGAGCGCCCCCGCGGGTTGCCAATCGCCGTCAAGAAACGTCCGAACAAGGCGAGCAACAAAAGACCTTGCAGTACGCCGATCAGTCGCAGGTTCAGACCGATGTCGCCGTTTAGGATATGGCTAAACTCGTGTCCCATAACGCCCTGCAATTCGTCGCGGTTCAAGCGAGTGAGCGTTCCGCGCGTGACCGCGACGATCGCATCACTCGTGTGCAAGCCGGCGGCAAAGGCATTGATGCCGTTTTCATTGTCCAAAACGTAGGCACGTGGCGCCGGTATGCCCGAGGCAAGGGACATCTCCTCGATTACGTTGAGCAGTCGACGCTCCAGCGGGTCGCGCGTAGCGGGATCGACCGGGCGCGCCCCCACCATCTGCGCCACAGCTTCTCCACCGGCGCGCAGTTCCAAAATCTGCTGCACCGTGCCCCCGACAATCATCAGCAGCACGACGGCGGTGGTTGTTTCAAAAAAGTAGTTCGGAAGCGCAGAAAGGCCGTAACGCACCCAGGTGCCGTGCGGAGTGAGCGCACCGAAATAGATCGTGGCCAGGGCTGCATTGACTGCGATCACGATCGCAATGACCGCGAGAACAAATAGCGCGATCAGCACGCGGCTGGAACGGCGCGCCTCCTCCTGGTGTTCAAAGAAATTCATTGCCATGCCGTAGATCGCCAAAGATTTGGCGCCCTGCCCGCACGGCTATGGTGCCGATCGGGGCGTTTCACGACACCCCGATGTTGCGGGCACGAGCGTGCGCTCAGAACTGGACGTGCACCGCCTTGCGTTCTTCCGGCGACTCGGTCGCCGCGAGCTGTTCGGCCGTCTTGAACCCGAAGACATTAGCGATCAGGTTGCCCGGAAACTGCTGCACCGCGTTGTTGTAGCTCATAACCGAATCGTTAAATGCCTGGCGCGCAAAGGCGATCTTGTTCTCCGTGCTGGTCAGCTCCTCGCTTACCTGCATCATGTTCTGATTGGCCTTCAAATCGGGATAGGCCTCGGCCACCGCAAAAAAGCGCATCAGAGAGCCGCGCAATGCCTGTTCCGCGGCCCCCAGCTGCCTGACCGCTTCGGCGTCCGTTGGATCGGCGGCAACGTTGGCATGCGCGCTGACGGCAAGGTTGCGGGCGCGGGTCACGGCTTCGAGCGTTTCGCGTTCGTGTTTGATATAGCCCTTTGCGGTCTCCACCAGATTCGGTATCAGGTCATAACGGCGCTTGAGCTGAACGTCGATCTGGGCAAAGGAATTCTTCACCTGATTGCGCGAGCCCACCAGGCCGTTGTAGGCCAAGATCGCCCATACCACGAGTGCTGCGATCAAACCCAGCAAAACATATCCCACCATCATCGGCTCCCTGGCGAGTTATCGCCATCGTCATGAAGTTAGCCAAGCAGCAACGGCGCATCGCCGCCATGCATCTTTGGCGGCACGAGGCCCGCTACCATACTATGAAACTGCCATCGCGCGTGTGCCTCGAGCTAGCGCACGATGGTCAATCTTGGCATGGGCTGCTCGCGAATCGGTAAGTTAATAAGCGCCGCACTCAGTGCCAGCAAAATATCGGCGTACCACATCCACGAATAGTTTCCGAATCGGCTCATCGTCTGGCCGCCGAGAAAGGCACCGAAAAAACCGCCAATTTGATGCGATAGCAGGGTAAGACCAAACAATGTTGCGAGGTAGCGGGTGCCAAAGAGCTTGCCGACTAGGCCAGCCGTCGGCGGGACCGTCGACAACCAGGTAAGCCCGAGCACGCCCGCAAAAAGGTAAAAGGTCAAGGCGCTTCGCGGCGAGGCCAAGTACAAAGCGATGGCTACTGCGCGCGTGAAGTACACCCAAAATAGCAACCACTTGAGCCGCACGCGATTGCCCAGAACGCCCACCCCGAGGCTGCCCGCGATATTGGCTAGGCCAATGATCGCAAGTGAAGTCGCGGCGATTGCGCTGCCGAGCCCGCACAAATTGACCTCACCGGGTAGATGCGTCACGAGAAAAGCGACGTGGAATCCGCAGGTGAAAAATCCCAGGTGCAAGTACCAGTAGCTTGGATCGCGCGCTGCGATCGAGAGTTGTTGTCGCAGAGCCGGCGCCTGCCCGCCTGCCGCGCCTGGCGGTGGTGAGTCCGCGGCGGGGTTGGAGCGCAGCCACCAGGCCAGCGGCGCCGTAGAAAGCATGAGCAATGCCATCGTCGATATCGCACTGACCCAACCGTACACAACGATCAACAGCTGGTTTAACGGCGCAAAAACGAATTGCCCGAAACTGGCGCCTGCGTTGATGAAACCAGCAGCAAAGGCGCGCTGTTGCGGCGCAAGCCGCTGCGCAGCCGCGCCGATGAGAATAGAAAAACTGCCCGCACCGGCACCGGCGGCGCTAAGTACGCCTAAGGTCCAAATCAGACCGGCCGTGGTATGCGCAAGGGGCGTTGTTGCAAAGCCAATTGCGAGGATCACGGCTCCCGCCAGAATGACGCGTACCGGTCCGTAACGATCGGCGATGGCGCCAAACAGTGGTTGCGATGCACCCCACACGAATTGTCCGACGGCCAACGCCAGACTGATGTCGGCGATGCCTAGACCGGTCGATTGGTTAAGCGGCGCGATGTACAGGCCCAGCGATTGGCGGGCCCCCGTGGTGATGAGCAAGATCGTTGCCGCCGCGATCATCAAGGGCCAGGTCGGAGCTGGCGCACGCGCGATCGCCGTCTCGCTCATGGGGCTGTGGGGGATTGGCGCAAGCGCGAATTCCTTAAAGCGTTTCCAAGCGTCGGAAACTCCCGCGCACGAGTTCGGATTCATCGGCGCTTGCCGTGCGCACCTCTACGCGCTCGACGCGCGCAGCCAGCGGTCCGCGGCGTGCCCATCGCAACACATCGGCACAGGCATTGGGGGAGCCTCTGAGCACCGCCTCGACGGTTCCCTCAAGGCGGTTGCGAACCCAGCCGGCAACGCCGCGCTCGATCGCCTCCAGGACCATGCTCTCCCGAAATCCCACGCCCTGGACGCGGCCGTGGACGGTGATATGCAGGTCACCGTCGCTGTCGCCCCTTACCTGCACATGCCCAAAATCGCTCATGCCCGACCATGCTGGCGGCAACGCCTCGCGCAAAACGGCATGCTACACGTTGCGCGCGGCCGAATTGATGCTTGTCAACCGCCCGCGCAGCACACGCCGCATTGCCCTTAACGCCAACTAGGGTTGTTTTGGGGCTACGAAGGTGGCACGCATTAGGATCTCTGCGTGCCGATGTCCGCCGCGGGCACGAGACAAAGTACCCTGCACTTGTACGAGCTTGCCGTTGAGCGAAACATTGAAAGAGGTGCGCGGAATGATCTCGATGATCTGCACTGCATCGCGGGCGATATTCCATGCATCGTCCTCAAGGGCCGCGATGCACAGCGGCTGTAACGGCGTTAGCATCCACACCGCCTCGGGTTGATCACCAAACTCGAGGGACTTGTAATTCGGCGGGCCGGCAAAGGCTTTGAGCTGCAGCGTTCCTTCCACGACGACCACGTCGGGTTCGTAGCGGTAGCAGCTTGCAGCGTTGGCGCGTTGACTCCCGCCAATCAGCATGATCAGCGCCAGCAGCAAGAAAAACGTCGTGCGGGGCAGTTCTCTCATCAGTGGGCCTCGGCAGCTGGCAGCGCGGGCGGCGCAGGGGTGGTTTGGGTCTCGCGCTGCAGTTGCGCTAGCTCCGCGTCGGTGAGCAAGTCAAAGAGCGCCACCACGCGCTTAACGCCACCCACGTGACTTGCGGTGCGCTGGGCAATTTCCGCCTCGGCCGATCCGACGCGCCCGAACAAGTAGATCGCGCCGTCGGTGCACGTGACCTTGACCGCGCCGTTGGGCAAACCCGGCGTCTGGAGCAGAGCACTTCGGACTTTGCCGGCCGTTGCCGTGTCCTCCGTGCGGTTGGCCAACCCGGACATCGATCCGATCGTCAGCTCGTTGACGACCTGGCGCACGCCCTCGCTGGAAGCTGCAATGGCCTCGGCATCGCCGCGGTCCTTTTCCTGTGGCACTTGCCCGGCCAGCAGTACCTTCTGGTTGTAGGAGGTCACGTCGATGTAAACCGATTCGCGCGCGAAATGCTCATCGAGCGCGGCATTGATCCGGTGCTCGATCTGCGCGTCCTCCAGCTGTATGCCCATAGACCGCCGGTCGGTAGCGACAAGTGCGGTGCCCAAGGCCGCGCCGCCGAATGCGACGATGCAACTGCACAGCGCAGTGCAACTCGCCACCATCATCAGCACCGATCGAAAAAGCGAAACCGTTACGCGCATCACCGCTCCTTATTTGCTGTCGCACGACGCAGGCCAAGGACTCCGATTCGCGTCCGCCGCTTATCAAAGCGTCGGTTGTTCGAACATCGGGCAACGCCCTTGGCGCCACTTGATCGCGCTGCAGCGCGTATTTTGCCGCGCTTTGCGCCTTTGCTGCTGGCGCCTGCGGGGGCCGCGATACGCCCTTCACGCTATGCTGGCGCTACCGCTGTGGCCGGGGCAGGCAAAATGATAGATACGAGGGCAAACGACAATCGGCCGGAAGCCTGGTCCGCAGAATCGCTGTGGATCGGCGCGGACATTGCGCAACAAGAGTTTCCGCCCGGCCTATATGTCGTGGCCACGCCGCTGGGAAATGCAGCTGATGTGACGCTGCGCGCGCTTTGGGTTCTGCGGCTTGCAGATTGCGTCGCCGCCGAGGACACGCGTACTACCGCGCCCCTGCTCGCGCGCTATGGAATCACGACTCGACTGCTGGCAGTGCATCAGCACAATGAGGCGCGGGCAAGGGCGCAATTATTAGAGCGACTGGCGCAGGGGCAGCGCGTTGCGCTGGTGAGCGACGCCGGAACGCCGGCTATCAGCGATCCGGGCGCACTCATTGTGCGCGCGGCGCTGGACGCCGGCGTTCGTGTGCTGCCGGTACCGGGCGCCAGCAGCTTGACCGCCGCGTTATCGGTCGCCGGTGTTCGTGCGGGTCCGGTGCATTTTTTCGGCTTTTTGCCGACCCGCGCCGCGACGCGCCGGCGCCTGTTGCACTTGCTGGCAAACGACGATGCCGTGGCGGTACTCTTTGAAGCTCCACATCGTGTCGTGGCGACGTCGCGTGAGCTTGCTGCCGCGCTCGATCCGTCGCGACGCGTGGTGGTAATGCGCGAGTTGACAAAGCGGTTCGAATCCGTAGTGCCCGCCACCGCGGCGCAGCTCCCAACGCTGCTAGAAAAAACCCCGCCGCGCGGTGAGTACGTACTGGTAATTGATTCGCCCGAGCCATCGCGCGCGCCGGTTGCAGGGCAGGGCCTGCCTGGTGTGCCAATTGATGCGGTGACGGCGCGCTGGTTGGCGCTGCTGCGGGAAGAGTTGCCTGCCGCGCGCGCGGCGGCAATTGCCGCCAAGGCCAGCGGCCTGCCGCGCGCGCTCTTGTATGACGCACTCTCAGCACCTAGCGAACGAGCCTGAGGTGCCGCAACCCGATGCTCGCGCTGCGAGCGCGCTAGCGCGCGTATAGCACGGTCTGCCGAATCAGGAAGCGCTCAAGTTGCTGGGCCCAGGCTTGCGCCGTAGCGCGATCGGCCAGATGGCCGATGAGAACCCGGCTTAGCCTTCCGTCGTATTGCACCCAGGGTACGCGCGCAGCGGCCGGCAAGCCATTGGCTTCCGGAGCCGACAGCAGCAGTGCCATGCGATCGCGCAGCGCTTCGGCATTCGCCGTCACCGCAAAAGCGCCCAGCTGCACAGACCAGTTAGTCGTTGGGCTTGCCGTCCGGGAAGTCATGGCACTGGCTTGCGGTGAGCTGATCGGCGTTGATGCCGCAAGCGGTGCCGCTACAAGCGGCGCGGGTGCCAGCGGTGCTGACGCAAGCACGGTCGAAGCCGGCGCGTTGGCAGCCAGCGTGGGTGCCGTTGCCACCGCGGCCGCAGCCCTTGCGGTGTTGGAGGCGGCGGCGATCTCTCCTCTCGTGATCTTCTCAACGATCACTTCTGCGCTGCCGGGCGCGGCGATGCCAAGACGCACGGCGGCAGCGTAGGACAGGTCGATGATGCGGTCGTGCAAGAAGGGACCGCGATCATTGATACGCACAATGACGCTGTTGCCATCGCGCACGTTGGTTACCCGCGCGTAGCTTGGTATCGGCAGCGTGGGGTGCGCGGCGCTCATCGCGAACATGTCGTAGGCCTCACCGCTAGCGGTGCGGTTTCCCTGAAATTGACGGCCGTACCACGAAGCGATGCCTCGCTGGCGAAAGGGCGCATAGCTCGTGTCCGGCGTGTAGGTGCGGCCAAGCGCAACGTAGGCGCTGTTGGCGTGTAGGTTCAATGCCTCGTTGCGAGGTTGGGCGTCGGGAGTTGCCGCAAGGCCGGCGGGGACGCGCTCGGGCGGACCGTCGTCGGAGTAGTAGTGCGCGCTTCGCGTTGCGCACGCGCCCAGTAGGAAAGCCGCTAGCAGAGCCGCGCCGCGCAAGATCAGCTTTGTACCAACTTGCGATGGCGCTGAATCGTCATCAACATGCCGCACGCCATGCCGATCGTGACCAGCGCGGTGCCGCCGTAGCTGATCAGCGGCAAAGGCACCCCCACGACCGGCAAAATGCCGCTCACCATCGCCATATTCACGAACGCGTACGTAAACAAAATCATCGCCACCGAGGCCGCGAGCAACCGCGAAAAGGGCGTGGCAGCGTGGCCCGCGATGGTCAGCGCGCGCGCAATCAGCGCGAAAAACAGCAAAATCAGGACGAGATTGCCGATCAGGCCAAACTCCTCCGAATAGACGGCGAAGATAAAGTCCGTGGTGCGCTCCGGAATGAACTCCAGGTGCGTCTGCGTTCCCTGCATCCATCCTTTGCCGACAACACCGCCCGAGCCAATCGCGATCATCGACTGCAGCGTATGAAAGCCCTTGCCCAAGGGATCCGACATCGGGTCAAGCAGCGTCAAAATCCGGCTTCGCTGGTAGTCGTGCAACAGCGACCAGACGACGGGTAAGGCCGCTAGACACCCAACCACGAGGCCCACCAGCCAGCGCCAAGGCAGACCCGCAAAGAAAATGACGAAGAACCCTGCAGCCAGCACGAGCAGCGCCGTGCCAAGATCGGGCTGTCGGGCGATGAGAGCAACGGGCAGCAGCACCAGGAAAAAGGCAACGAAAAAATCGATCGATCGCAGGTTTCCGGCACGCCGCTCAAAATACCAGGCGAGCATCAGCGGCACGCCCAGCTTCATGATTTCGGCCGGCTGCAGGCGCGTAAAGCCGACATCGAGCCAGCGCTGCGCACCCTTGACCGATACGCCGGCAACCAGAACTGCCAGCAGCGCAAGCAGGCCGATCACGTAGACCGGAACGGCCATGCGCGTGAGCACCCGGGGTGGGAGGCTGGCAAATACCAGCATGACGGCGCCAGCGATCAGGAAATTGCGCAGCTGCCCTCCGAAATTGCCCGGGTGATCGGATGCCGCCGAATACAGCGTGATCAACCCAACGAGCGACAAGGCGCCGAGCGTAGCCAGCAGCGCGGGATCCAGCGAGCTGGCGAAACTGCGCAAACGCAGGCGTAGTCCGTCGGGCGCGTTCATCAGTTGCCCTCCGCGCCTGCGGCAGCGACGGTGGCGTGCGCCGACGTTCGCGTCGGTGATGGTACCGTGGTGTCCTTGCCGAGCAGGTAGTAGTCCATTACTTGCCGCGCGATCGGTGCGGCCGCCAGTGCGCCCCAGCCGCCGTTTTCCACGATCAACGCAAGCGCAATCTTGGGCACAGCGCCGGCCTCGGCGGGCGCGAAGGAGATAAACAGCGAGTGGTCGCGATGGCGCTCCTCGATGCGCCGTTCGTCGTATTTTTCGTTTTGGCCGATTCCGACCACTTGCGCCGTGCCGGTCTTGCCTGCCGTCTTGTAAGAAGTTCCGACGAAAGCCGCATACGCCGTCCCCGCAGGCTCCGCCGTAACACCGACCATGGCCGCGCGAATGATGTCGATGTTCTCTTGCCGCAAGGCGATGCGCCTGTTTTCGGCGGTCGTGGTGGGTGTTCGTGCCGCGGTGCGCGAGTCCTCGATAGCCTTGACCAGGTGCGGCTTCATCACGACACCATTGTTGGCAAGGGTCGCCGTCGCTTGGGCCAACTGCAAAAGCGTGAAGGCGTTCTTCCCCTGGCCGATGCCGATGGAGATGGTTTCACCGCCGTACCATTTCTGGTGGAAGCGCCGCTCGTTCCACTCGGACGAGGGCAGCACGCCGGGTAGTTCGCCCTCTAAGTCAACCCCCGTCAATTCGCCAAAACCAAAGGGCTGCATGAAATCATGGATCGCATCCACGCCCAGATCGTTGGCTAGGGCGTAATAGTAGACGTCCACCGACTCGACGATGGACTTGTGCATGTTCACCGCCCCGTGACCACCCTTCGTGCCGCTTTCACGAAACACGTGTCCACCGTAAGAGTAGAAGCCGGGGTCGTACATGATGCTTTCGGGACGGCGCTTGCCCAGCTCCAGTGCCGCCAGCGCCAGGAACGGCTTGTATGTCGATCCGATGGGGTAAGTGCCTCTTAGCGCCCGATTGAGCAGCGGCTTATCGATGTTGCTGTTCAGCGCGTCCCAATTTACCGGATCGATGCCCTCAACGAAAAGATTCGGGTCGAACGTCGGTTTGGATACGAACGCCAGAACATCTCCGGTCGCAGGTTCAATGGCAATCAGTGCGCCGCGACGTTCACCGAAGGCGCGCTCGACGAGTTCCTGCAATCGGATATCGACCGAAAGAATCAGGTTGTTGCCGGGAATCGAGGGCGTGCGTGTGAGCGTGCGCACCGGGTGCCCGCCTGCGGTGATTTCGACTTGCTCGATGCCCGTCGTGCCATGCAGCTGCTCTTCATAGCTCGATTCCACGCCGATCTTGCCGATGTAATCGGTGCCGTTGTAGTTGTTCGGGTCGGAAAAGCTGTCGATGCGCTCCTCGTCCTTGGGGCTAACGCGACCGATGTAGCCCAGCAGATGCGATGCGGTTTCTCCCAAGGGATACTGGCGAAACAGTCGTGCCCGCAACTCTACGCCAGGGAAGCGAAATCGCTGTGCGGCAAATCTCGCGACTTCCTCGTCGCTTAGGCGCGTTCGAATGGGGACAGAGTCCAGGTGCTTGTAGTCATCGAGCGTCTTGTGAAAGCGGCGGCGTTCACGGGAAGAAATCTCTATCACCTTGGAGAGTTCATCGATTGTGCCATCGAGGTCTTCGACCTTCGCCGGCTCGATTTCCAAGGTGTACGCCGAGTAGTTCTTGGCGATGATGATCCCGTTGCGATCCTTGATCAAGCCGCGATTGGCGGTAACGGGCACAAGCGCGATGCGGTTTTGCTCGGCGCGAGCGAGAAATTCTCCGTGACGCACGAGCTGCAGCCACGACAGGCGCAGGCATAAGATCAGAAAGCCGATCGCTACCAGCACGGATGCCGCCACCAACCGCTCGCGAAACTGCAGAAGCTCTCGTTCGGGATTGCGCAGCGGTTTCATCCTTCCTTCCTACTCGGTCGCCGGCTGTGGGCGCATTCTAATCGGGAGTCTAGGCTGTGGATCGGCGCCGTTGGGACGGATCCACGGCGCATTGCAGGGCATCAATCGGTCCGAGGCGGGGTGTGCAATCATTGAGGGCGCATTGATCGACTTGGCGGTTTGGCGCGTGGCATTTTTGGCGCCTGTTTTGGCAAGTGGACGCGCAATCGAGATGAGCGAGGAGAACAAAGGAGCAGGCTTGCAAGGGCCGCGCGTGGCGACGCCCGCGGGTCCACCCAGGCCGTCGCCGACCGGCGCCGGGCCGCAGGGCCCGGCTGGCATTCGACGCGAGCCCTTGCCTTGGCACCGCCCGAAAGAGCTTGAGGACGACCCGCTGGCGCAAGAGCGCGTGCAGGCGATCCTTCACGGGCCCAGTTACCGGCTCGCCGACGAGGATGTTGATTTTCTGGCGCGCGACGACCTGCGAGCGCTGCGGCTGCAGTTGGACTACTACAAAACGCAATTGCAACTTGAGCAGCACGGTGTCGAGCACACGATCGTAGTCTTCGGCAGCACCCGCATCACAGAGCCGGCTGCAGCGCGCCGTGCGCTTCGCCAGCTGCAGGCGCAGGCCGACGCGCTGTGCGACGCCGATTCCGAGGCGCAAGCACAATTGGCACGGCAAATTGCGATTGCCGAACGCGTTCAGGCCAAAAGCCATTATTACGAGATCGCCCGAGAACTCGGACAGCGAATCGCGCAGGCGGGCAATGGACCCAACGACACCCGCGTGATGGTCATGACGGGCGGAGGTCCGGGCATCATGGAGGCGGCCAATCGAGGCGTTTTCGAGCTTGGCGCCAAGTCGATCGGCCTGAATATCGCGTTGCCGCATGAGCAATACCCTAATCCGTATATCACTCCCGAGCTGTGTCTGCGTTTTCACTACTTTGCGCTGCGCAAGTTGCACTTTATGCTGCGCGCGCGGGCGCTGGTTGCCTTTCCGGGCGGCTATGGCACGTTCGACGAGCTTTTCGAGACGCTTACCCTGATTCAGACGCAAAAAATCAATCCGGTACCGGTCGTTTTGGTTGGAGAAAAGTATTGGCGGCGCGCCTTTGATGTCGATTTTTTGGTCGACGAAGGTGTAATCGCCGCCGAGGATCGAGATCTGTTTTGGTACGCCGAATCGGCGGCGCAGATCTGGGACGGCATCGTGCAGTGGCACCAAAACAATGGCACTCCGCTGTACCCGCCTCAGGCGACGGGATCTGCGTCAGCAGGACCTCGGTGAGGATTGGTTTTCACGGAGCCGACCGGACGGTAACCGGCTCCTGCCACCTAGTCGAGTGCGCCGGCGTTCGTGTGCTCGTCGACTGCGGCTTGGCGCAAGGCAGCCGCGAGACGGAGGAGCGCAACCGCGAAGCCTTTGGCTTTGACCCGGCCGAGGTGGACTTCGTGCTGCTTACGCATGCGCACCTGGACCACTGCGGACGGCTACCCTTGCTTGCCAAACGCGGCTTTCGGGGGGAAATCGTCGCGACCTCGGCCACCCGCGAATTGGCAAGGGTCGTGATGCTCGACGCGGCTCACCTGCAGGAAGAAGAGGTACGCAGGAACCTTCGACACATCCCGCACCGACGATCACAGGAACCCGAGGCCGCCTTCGAGGTCGAGCCCCTGTACACCGTTTTGGATACGCTCAATTGCCTTGATCGCTTCGGCCGGGTTGCGGCCTATGGAGATGCGATCGAGCTTGCGCCGGGCGTGCGGGTGACGTTCTTCGATGCCGGCCACATCCTCGGCTCGGCAAGTCTTTTTCTCGAGCTCCAAGAACACGGCCATCGGCAAACGCTCGTATTTTCCGGTGACTTAGGCAACCGCGGCCGGCCGCTGCTGCGCGCGCCCGTCGCGCCGCCGCGTGC
>Ga0187780_10000837_pt1 | contig 22907 bp, 27 predicted proteins | sample 1015_Q2_SP10_20__FD_132429 | JGI IMG/M metagenome (GOLD analysis project Ga0187780, IMG submission 132429) | Tropical peat soil microbial communities from peatlands in Department of Meta, Colombia - 1015_Q2_SP10_20_MG | ecosystem: Environmental > Terrestrial > Soil > Wetlands > Peat | place... | reverse complement strand
TGCAAATTCAAAGTACGATTCGCCGATTCTTTGTTCGACAAGTCTGGCGTCCCAACTGAACGTAAATATTGCAATTTGAAGTAACTTTTCTGGTGGTTCGGCTCGTAAGAGTTCGTAAGCCCGTTTGGCCTCCGCAAGCGCGTAGCGCCGCCGTGATCGATCGTCACCTGTAGCGCTTATGAGCATGAGCGCTGTCGGATATGCAATTATGTCAACATCTTCTTGAGTGATCTCAGGCGAGATTTTTCCGCTGAAAACGGCCTGTCTGATTCGGTCTATTGCGCGGTCCAAAATTGGGAGAAAATCCGTTCTCGTTAATTCAGTCGGGTCGATGTTGCGTGCTCTAATGTAAGCTAACGCTTCGACCGTGAAAGGATATTTCGCGTAGTCTAACTTAGTGAGCAGTGTTTGCATGCGTCTTGCCTTTCGGTTGAGGTACGCAGTAGTCGAGAGTCAACGCGAACTTACTATTCGGCTTCAATTCTAGGTGCCAGGTAATAGAGTAACTTTCCTTGCTGCGCCATTTCGTACTCCAATTTAACTGGCATATTCGTTGAGAATTCTAAGGACACAAGCTCTGAGGCCATCGCTCCTGCCTTGGAAATCTCAGACAGATAATTCAAATTGTAAGTCGCCTTGCAGGGTTCTTTAACCTCAAGTTCAAGAAGCACGTCACTGCCCTTTTCTAATTCGATCTTCGCACCGCTAAGTTCCGTGACAGCTTCGGCAGTAAACTTGTCTTGAGAAGATTCCAAACGTACGTTGTCACTAACTGTCTGTATTTGATCGATGATATCTTTGAAACTTGAACTAACCATCTTGATTCTTGTATTGAAGGCTATTTTGGGGGTTGGGACTTCCTCATCCCCAGGATCGAGAGTGGGAAGAGTAAAGGTAGTTCTCCATTTGCCTTTTATGACCATGTTGAGTTTACGAGTGCTTTCGTCATATTCTATCTCTAAACGATCAGATCCTGCCCCTCGAAGTTTCTTCACAATATCGCTCACATTCAAACGAATTTTCGTTGGTTGAAGGCAACTGTATTCCTCAAATGCAGATTTATTCCATTCGAAGTCAACCATCGCTACGTGAGAAGGATCCATCGATCTTAGTTTAATTCCTTCAGGTGACGCATTGAAATCTGTCTCTTCTATGAGTGTCGAGACAGCAGCCAAAACGTTTCTCCATACTCTTGCATCACTTATAGTTGCCTTGAACAACGTATCCACCGAACCTTATTGCCAGACAGAGAGATGAATACGTACTTTAATTGAACGGTAGAGTGCTACTTTGCGCGATTCATAGGGTTTACGAATTCTCGCGCCAAGTTGTCCCACAACTCGTGCATCTGAAAAACTGAGTAGATGATTCGTCGGCTCCTCGTGTCTGGACTAGCCAGTAAAATGCTTCCCTATGGCCGCACTTCGGGCAGTCCACTTTTGCTTTAGGAAGCGTGCGTATCTTCTGTTCTTCTTTCCCGATGACGACGACGTTTTCCTTCTGTTGTTCAAGAATTTGGATGTTTTTGTCAGATCGTTTCGTTTCGTAACCGCATTTAGGGCAACTGAGTACGATCGACTTCTGCTTCTTTGTTGGTAGAAGAGCTAAGCCACATTTTGGGCAAAATTGCACTTTGAATAACGACCGGCTAGGCCAATCCCTTAGAGTTCCATTTAAGCCTTACTTGATTCAGGTTAGACTCTTGAGTCCGATCGTGATTAACTCAGCGATTCTTAGGGCTTCCGGGATCGAAAGATTGTCTCTGCAACCTATTAGTAGTATTTCGCGGGCGGTGCACGCGTTTAGTCCTATTGTGTGAATCATGATCTTGCGTCTTCCTTTCTCGATACTGGTCCGGTTTAGCTGCGGGACAATCGCGGCTGAAGTAGTGTAGGCTATGGATTGGGTAAGCAAAATCATTGGAAGACGCGTTTTCAGGTTTAGTTTTCGCATATCCTGAGCTCCTTTAGGTAACAAGTTTTCACGCGAGACAACTACGCGAATCTGTGAATATTGTTTGGACTTGAGTATCGTCCGTGTGATCTCTGAAATGTAATCCTCGTTTGGATCGACTGTACAGACCAGGATTCCGTCTAACCATTGGTTTCCTCGAAGAATTACTCCCACTAATTGTAGTCCCGTATTTAGGTAAGAGAGAGCTAAACCAAGTATTCGTATCTCTCTCTTAGGCAAATGTGCGGTTCCTTCGTCGTCACTTGTCGAGACGCGTAACGGCGACTTTAAGAAGATCTGAAAGTCCGGAACGTGGGCCCTCAGGGTTCTGTGCGATTACCTGGACACTCTCATCTATTGAGATGAGGTGCTTTTGGTATGCTTCGAAAAGTAACGCTTCGGTCGCGTTAGCAAGATCCTTCCTATCTATTCTTGTGCCTAGGAATTTGCGCAGTCCTGCGAGTTTGAATGCGGTAGCCAGCACTCTGTCGCTAACCTTTACTCCTTCAGGTACACCTTTAATCTTAGTTAGTGCCAAAGAATATACGAAGTTAACGTACGCGTCTCCTAAACTTGCAAGATGTTTGTCTTGCATTACTTGGCGAATTGATTCAGCATCGTTCATTAAGATTGGTCGACGGCCTTTGAGAATTTCTCGTCGAATTCTTTGTTTTCTTCCTTCAAGTATTCCAGTGCACTCAAGAGAGCTTTCTCGGGTGAGGCTTCACGTTTTGTCCGTAAGTAAATTATGCTGGATCTGATAAGGGGATGTGGTTGGTCGTATCCTGCGATCTCAACGTTCTTGTCGTTTAGAAGCGCATTCTGAAGCAAGTTACAGAATGTATGATCTTCCCCTATGATTTCTATCTTTAATTCGTTCTTCGTCTTTGAAACAACTTTTACTTCCATAAAGAATGCCTTCAGGTCGGTTTTCCATAATCTTCTGCGAGTCTTCGTCTCTCAAGGTTGCCGCATGCATTACATTGAAGTCTTCTGTTTGTGAATTCAAGTACGTTTCCGCATTTCGAACAAAACGCTTTAACAACACCCAAGCCGCGACCTGCGGTTGTTAACTGCGGGATTCGATTAGTCATGTCAATCACTCTGGCACGGATAATGTCTCCTGCCTTACAGACATCCGACATATGTCTCTCGAATCTGGGACTCGATGATGAGATGTGCAGCAGAGCGGTAAATGGATTTTGCAGATTCTTACCTTCAATCTTCCATATGCTCATTGTAGCCATTTTCTCCGTTGCATGAGTAACGGAGGTGATCACTGTAGCGCCCTCCTTCGGCAGATCAGGTATCCGTGTGGACGGCATTACTGTAACCCGTTTGTTCTTTGTGTCTATCTTCGCTGTTCCTGTGAAGTTTGCGTATATTGTACCAGCATCCTCGTATGTTCCCGATCCAGGGAGGAACTGTTCGATTACGCCTAATCTGTCTCCGGGCAACACATGATGTGTCAATTCGCTCTGTGTCTTACTCAAACTAACCACTTCAAGTCACTGCTTATATCGACCAGATGTCGGCAGTTTTGACTTCGTAGATTTGTCCGGTTAAATCGCACCCTCGTATATAAGCTCAGGTCTTCGTAGGTAGTATTCGATACACCTCAACTTCAACCGGATAGGTTGACTTTCTGTGAAAGTGAAACTGATGATTTACCCATATTCTTGTTGCCATGACTGTTTCGAGGACCGCGTTATGAGCTTTCAGCCAGCTTTCGACAAATTGTTTCGTCGAGCTCTTATGTATACTATAAACCACACGACCCAACTTCAGAGCGGTTTCAAGGAAATGAATGTCGGCATGTGGCTGCTTGGTGCCGAATGGAGGGTTCATCAAAACAGTTTCAAATTTGCCTCTTAACACCGTGAGATTACCTACGACCCAGTCTACGTCGAGTCCCTTACAGTTCTTCCAAGCGATTTCGACGGCGTCAGGATCAATATCGACTCCCACAGTGTATTCTGCCCCTAAGATTGCCGCGCCTATCGCCAGTCTACCTGTGCCCGTTCCTAGGTCAACAACACTTTTGCCTTCAATATCGCCATATGAATAGCAAGCGTTGAAGAGAATTTCGGCGGCCAAGTCTGCGGGTGTCGTGTATTGTTCAAGCGAGACTTTGGGGTTTGGATGCGGGTTTATGTTTTGGAGTAGGATCGCTAATTGATGTTTTCGAATTGAAATTTTCGTCGGCGCACCCTTACGCCGTGTGTCTGGATTTGGGGAGGTGCCGTATTCCAGGTGCTAATGCCACTCCTCCAATGTCATGCCTTTCGCGTAATCTTCCCATTGTTTCTTTCCAAGTGCGACCATAACTTCTTCAGGATTCAAGATTGGTTTTCTGTATCGCTCTTGGTCGTCGGTACTAATTCTTGGGCATGATATTTCGACGTATGCGTCGAGATCCGTGAAGGAATCTAATGTTTCCGGGATGACTTCTGTTGCACAAATGAGAATCACTGAATATCCGTTGGTCTCCAGTAGTTGCTTTAATCGGCGTGACAAGGAGATGTTCATTTGGCTGCTTTTCAATCCGACGATAATTCCAATCTTTTTTGCTTCTTTGAATTTCGTTATACTTGCATATCTTTTGCGGAGGAGTCTCCGACAAGTCTCTGTGATATCGTTAGCTTTCCCCTGGAATGGATCCACCACTATTGTGCGTTTTCCTGTAGCCAGCGGTATGCCTAGTGCATGAAAGTCACCTCCGCTCAGAAGCATTATTGCATCAATCTTTTCTGATATGGCTCGGAGACTGCCATAGTCACACCCTAAGACTTGACCTGGATACTTCAACCATCCTGAGGGGCGTCCGATGACCACCTTCTTACCGTTTTCTTCAAGCATTTGCTTGGCTTTTTCGAGCATGTGAATGTGCTGGATGTTTGACGCTAGGCCGATCGCATGTTCTTCGGCTGTTAACATTGCGATCGCTTGCGCCATCGGTTCATCAATGGGTACATCAGCTCTTGCCTCAACATACAACACTTTCGCGTCAGTAAATTCTCCCGGGATTTCGGCGTGGCCGATATGGATCAGAAGGTCTGCTTGAACATGCTCTTTTGGGATGAGAGCTAGATCGCATGCTCCATAACAAGGATCGCCGGATACGAATACTTCAACGTCTGCACTCTCTTCTAATAACTTCGCAACTCTGAAACCGATCGGTTTCAAACCTTCAGGCATTTGAAGCAGTACGCGTTTAGAGTCGCGTTTTTTGATTTCGTCGAGTATCTTCTGTTCATCTAACAGGTACATTTCGTAACGAAGGTAAGCAGGTAACTGTACGACTTAACCGTTCCTTACTCGCAATCATCCTGGCGATGGCTTGGCTTACCAATCAGCGCAGGAACCTATGCAGTCTGGGTCACTGTAACCAGTTTTTCTTGGGTAATCACGCAAGCCATCGGTAGCTTGGTTGATCCCGCGCGAAGAGCCGCCTTAGCGTGATCCACCGCGTTGCTGTTGACGTGAATGTCCAAAATTGATTGACCCGACTTGATTCGAGCTGCTCTCCCACTTGGTTTGCCGAAAGATCTGCGCATGCCCTCCTGTAACCTGTCTGCACCTGCCGTGGCGATCATTCGGTTTTCACGAAGCACGATATGTGGGTAAACGCGCAGCTGAATTATGTATCCTGTTTCCCCCAGCGCATCGAATATAACTTTGTTAGCGGCCACTCGTGCTGCTTCAAGGGCATTATGCCTTATCTGCACTGGTGCTTGAGCAACTAGCGACAACTTATATTCAAAATGGCTCTTCGTGTCTCCCATAGTGAATTTCGAGATCTTGGAAGGGGGGCTTCCGTGGATATATTTTCCTCTAGTATACGCCTGCCCTTTTGGTTGCCTGTAATTCCGACCCTTCATGTATAATCAACCCAGAGTTTTGTGAGAAGTAATGGCGCTTACTTAAGTTTACACCATGTGGCTCGATGTTTTCCTAAGCGCTCCCATTAGAAGTGAGGCTTCGCGTTTAGAGATAAATGCTCGAGAAATCAGATTCCGGAACGCCCGTTTAGCAAGTTCGCGCCGATGTTCCTGAAGATCAATCAAAGTCAGCATCAGGTCGAATTGTTGAAACAGGCGAAGCCTGGCCGCCTCTGTTGCCAGTTGGAACTCCTTTGCTTCACCAATCTCTTGTTGGAATAATTCGTACAGAATGATTGAAGCAGCTGACGCGAGATTCAGCACGTTGTACTCCTTGTTTGCGGGAATTGTGACCATTAAGTCACATCTTTCAACTTCTTCATTATTTAATCCTGAAGATTCTCTTCCGAATATGACCGCGATTCGGCCATGTACTTTGCTTACTTTTTCTGCTAAATCCCTTGGAGTAATTGATAGTCGTGCAAGATTCGAGGGATTGGTTGGGACGATTGAGCTGGTTCCCACGATGAGATCGATATCCTTCAATGCTTCCTCCATACTTTCCCTTATTTTGGCTGAGGCAAGCACATCTGCGCCGTGCATAGCGTATGCTTTTGCTTCGTCGTCGATGCGGACTTTGGGGCTTATAATCCAGAGATCATTTTGAGCAAAATTCTTCATTGAACGCGCTATGGATCCAATGTTGCCTGCTTTCTCAGGTTCCACCATTACTATTCTAATTGTCTTTGACACGTTCAGTCTCAATCCTAACTTTATACACCAGATTTGATAGATCGATCAATTCTGACGGAGCGATATTCAATATACGCCTTTCAAGAAAAGTTACTCTGCTGAGTATATGGTTCAACTCGGCTGGATACGTCCTCTTAAGATACTTGGTCAACACTCCACGCAATATCCGACGCCGCTGAGTGAATAGAGATCTAGTTAGATCATTGAAGATTGTTGGATCCTTGATTGGCGGGTCTGGCATTCTAGGCTCGATTAGTACAATAGCGGAGTCAACTTTCGGTGATGGATAAAAGGCGGATCTTGGGACGCCGATTATACGTTCGGCGTGGGCTTTCGATTGGATCGTTACCGTTAGCCGACCGTAATCACGTGACCCAACGGGCGCGGTTAATCGATCGACGAACTCGCCCTGCAGCAATAATACTGCAAGTTTGAATTTGCTTTCCAAAATTGAAAGTATCAACTTTGAGGAAATGTTGTATGGTGGACTAGCAACAATTTTTGAATGATCCGGTATGTGCATCTCTAATGCGTCGCCCTGCAACACGGTTATGTTCTTGTCGCTCGGGAATTTGTTCTTGAGGTAGTTGGCTAGGGTTCGATCTTTTTCGATCGTGATAACGTGACACTGTTTGGAAGTAAGTGCTGTCGTGACAAATCCTAGACCCGGTCCTACTTCAACTACCGTGTCAGTCGCTTCTAGCTGAGCGGTGTCGATCATGATCTGGCGGATCTTTCTGTCAATCAGAAAGTGTTGTGCGAATCGTTTGAGAGGTGGGATACCGAGGGTGTTCAGTTCGCGTTTAACCCATGACCCCATCGCCTTCACCGGTTATGCTTGAAGGAAACTAACGATATCGGTTTGACCAGCACGTTTGTGTAAGTCGGATAGTCTGATTCCTATTCTCCGAATCGCCGCGTTCGGCATGGATTCGACAAATCGATCCAACAACGTTTTGGCGTTTTCCATTATAGTCTTGCTATCTCTGGTTGGTGAATCAAGGGTTACTGATTTTGTGTGGATGCTTAGATCAGTGAGAATCGCGATCAGGCTTACTGATTTGCATTCCATTTTTTCGTCGTTAAGCTTTTGAAGAACAGAACTCGCAAGCTCGTTGAGTAGGGGTAGAATCTCTTCCGGTTTTCGACTATTCTGCTTCAGGGTACCTATACGGCTGAATTGGATTGGTTGTTCCCTTTCTTTGACTGGATCATTATCTTCTCCTCTTGCGGCTTGAAACAGATAGTTTCCTAAATTTTTGCCAAATTTCTCAATCAGAACCACTGGATCTACTCGAGCTAATTCTCTGATCGTATGCACTTGTATGTCGGTAAGTTTTTCTTCCACTTTCTTGCCAACGCCCGGAATTCTGTTTACGGGTAGTTCTTCGATGAATTTGATTGCGTCTCTTTGCTGCATTATCGTTAGGCCATTAGGTTTGTTGTAGTCCGAGGCCATTTTTGCAACCAGCTTGTTTGGAGCGATCCCGACTGAGCAAGTTATCCGTTCCTTTTGCAAAATTTCTTCCTTAACTTGTACCGCAATGTCCTTTGCTTTGTCGAAACTTCCTTCTGCCAAGTCAGAAATATCCAAGTACGCCTCGTCTATGCTCAGTTTTTCAAATGAATCGCTATGAGTTTTGAGAATGCCCATTATCCGATTTGATACTTGATCGTAAAGTGGCCTGTTCATGGGAAGAAAGGTTGCTTCAACAGATTCCAGTAGCTTTCTCGCGCGTACGATGGGGATCCCGGCCTTAACTCCGTATTTCCTAGCTTCATAGTTACTGGTGCTAACTACTCCGCTTTCTGAGGTTCGACCTGAATAGACACACACAACTACGGGTCTTCCGCGGAGTTCAGGGTGAGTGATCTCTTCGCACTGTGCGTAAAAATAATCTAGGTCTGTGTGTAGGATGATCCGTTGAGGCAAACTTCAGGTTCACTGCAAGCGCGGATTTCTAGAGTGATCTTGAGAATATCCGGTACTTCTCCCCACCGGTGAGTTCGTCAAGTATGCGTTTCGCTATGACTTTGATCGGGTCGCCCACACTCGTTCTCGATTCAATGTCTTTGAAGCTCGTGAACGTTTTCTTTTCCCTTGCGTTGATTATTTGCCACATTGATTTCTTTCCGATACCTGGAAGCAATTCCAAGGCATGCATACGTGGGGTAATGGCTTGAGAATTGTTGAAGAAACCGACGAAGCGTTGTTCTTGGTCTGTAATGAGTTTTTCAAGAACTGGAAGCAGCTCAGCTTTCGCGTTGGCGGTAAGATCATTGTAGCCTATTCGGCCGATAATGCGATTTATCTTCTCTCGGCGTTCTTTTCCTATGTATACTCGTTCGTCCAAATTCGGTTGGGTTCCGGCACGGACTTCTGCCTCCAAGAGAGTGAAGTAGCTTTCACCAATTACCTGAACCGTAGGGAGTGCTAGATGCCTAGGTTTATCTGCTGAACTTCTCCCGTGTTGTAGATAGTCGAGTACGTAAGCGTACTCTTCGTAGAGTCGCGGCGGAGCGCCTCCTAATGAAGACTTAAGCCTTTGAGGTTCCGACGTTCCCGAGGAGGTTTTTTCCCTACTAAAACTCAATTTGTGTGTCTCCAGAAATCGTTGCGCGAGCTCTCAGCTTAGTTGAGGCTGTATTCGATTGTGTTTGTCGAAAGCGGCTGCAGGGTGGGCTTGAGAATCTGCAAGGTAGAGAGCATCCACTAGGACGTGGGTTTGGATGGAGAAAAGCCTTCCTATAAGGTAAGGTTCTCTTAGGCTGTTTCTCTATAGTTGTTGACGACTTTTAGGATATCTTCCAGTTGAGTGGCTCCTATTATCCTGCCCTTAACCGTAAGGATAGTCCGCAGTTCCTCTAAGTGCTGGGGCATCGCGTTGACCACTTGAATTGACTCTTTTCTGTCGAGTTGATGCTTCTCGGTCAGCTCCTTGACGAGTTTCTCCACCTTTGTTGGTGAGACCTTTGAAAATTTTGCTGCGTAGTCTAGGGTGCGTCTTTGAAACTCTCCAAGTTCGTCTTCTTTCACGCGCTCTAGAATGCGTTTCGCTTCCGGCGTGGTTGCGGGTTTAGAATCAATAATTTTTCTAGGCAAATTACTCTTCTCTACTCAGCGGGTGGGTGTCAAATGTTCCGGTCGTGCGATTATCTGTTTCGTTTGATTCCCTATTTGCACATCTACTACGAAGGACTTTCCGCGCCTTGTTTGGATCGTTCCAACTCTTCCATGATATCGCCTGTGAGGCATTCCCTTATGTGTGGATGGTTCTATCAGTATCGTTACCCTGTCCCCAGGCTGATAGACTCTCAAGATTCTGCTAAGTCCTATCTTTCCTCGTTCTCGAGGTTTTTTAGTGAGTAGCCTACGGGTTTTCGAACGATATCCCTTGGAGCGTCTCATGTAGTAGGACCTTGAATTTTGCTAGGAGACGGAGACGCGGGCTATTTAACCTTCTTGACTCAGGTTCTAACGGGGAACGGTAGTTTTCGTCCCAAGGCTCCGCCACGCCTTTTCATGCTTTTCATCATTTTCTTCATCATGAAATATTGGCTGATAAGTTCCTTGACCTCCTTCTCATTGCGCCCTGAACCACGCGCTATTCGCCTAGCACGCGAAGAGTCTACGAGTTTCGGATCTTCGACTTCTTCTTTCGTCATAGACTGAATTATCACTCGCCATGAATCAAGTCTTTTCTCCGCTGTCTCCATAGCATCATCAGGAATGTTCATTCCTCCAGGCACCATTCCCATCAGTTTCTTTAATGGTCCCATTTTCCTGACTGCTATCATCTGATCATACATGTCCTTCAATGTGAACTTCCCTTCGAGGAATGCTCGAGCTTTCTTCTGAGGAACTACAACCTCAGCTTCTCGAACCTTGTCGACTAGGGCTTTGACATCTCCCATCCCGAGGAGTCGACCGACGAAGCTAGATGGGAGAAACTGTTCTAAGTCGTCAATTTTTTCACCTGTTCCGATGAAATTAATTTTAGCCTTAGTAGCGGCAACAGCGGAAAGCGCGCCCCCTCCCTTCGCTGTTCCATCCAATTTTGTGACTAGTATTGAGCCGATTGTCGTGGTTTGATTGAATGCGGTCGCTTGCGACATGGCTGCTTGTCCTATCGAAGAGTCAATAGCCAGAATGATTTCGTCAGGAGCAAAGTTCCTTGCGAGGTCTTTCATTTCAGACATGAGTTCGTCTTCGTCCTTATGTCGACCTGCCGTATCGATGATGATTAAATCATGTTTCTCTTGATCGAATAATTCCATCCCCCTCTTCACAATTTTCAATACTTCGTTCGAGTTTGGTTCTCCGTAAACTGGAACATTTACTCTTTCAGCGAGTTGTCTCAGTTGGTCGAAGGCTCCCGGACGATACGTGTCGGCGCAGACTATTGCCGGACTCATGCCACGTTTTTGATAAAATCTCGCGAGCTTAACTGATGCTGTCGTCTTGCCCGTACCCTGGATTCCGACGAGCATTATTACGTGCCTCTTGCCCGGTTCGACTATAATTTTGCTCGGGTCTTCGCCGAGGAAACGTGTCAGTTCCTCGTAAAGCACTTTAATGACGTGTTCTCGCCTTGAAATTCCGGGCGGAAGTTTTTCTTCAAGCGATCTGGTCTCAACAGATTGTGAGATTTGTAAAACAAGATTAACGTTAACGTCAGATTGCAGGAGTGCCCTCTGTAGGTCTCGAACGAGTTCCTTAACGGCCTTCTCATCAACTACTGCGAGGCGCAGGAGTTTCTTCATTGCATCATTCAGCGATCTTCCCAGACCCTCCAGCGCGCTCAAGTCTCATACCTCCTAATCGCTTCAGTTTCCATGAAGTTAAGCACGAACCTTTTAATTACTCGCTAAGGGTTCAAGTATCTATTATTTCGGGAGTCGATCTATATGTCGGAGAGGCTGTCAGAGGACGACGGCTTCCAGATATTGGAAACTGGCTCCATTCCAACCAATGCGGTAATGATTAATGGCCTACCTGATGTGGGCCTGGTCGGGCTTCTTGCAGCGTCTCACATAGTTAGTTCGCTGAAACTCTACGAAGCAGGCTCAATCGAATCTGACCTGTTACCACCAATGATTGTCCTGCATGGTGGGTTACCAAAATCGCCGGTTCGGATCTTTGCCGACGATTCAACTATAGTATTGCTGTCTGAAACAGCAATTCCAGTGCCGCTCATTCGTCCCCTCGCAACAGGCTTAGTCGAGTGGGCTCAGAAAAAGAAAATTCGGCTCATGATGTCTATAGGAGGTATGGCGGTCGCTAACCGACAAGATATAGACGCACCGAAAGTATTCGCGGCATTGTCGGAGAAAAGCCTAGAAGACAAATTGGGTGGATCCGCCGAAATCCTCGATGAGGGCTACATAGTTGGCGCCTACGGATTATTGCTTCGCAAATGTGCCCAATCGTCAATTCCAGCCATTAGTCTGCTTACCCAATCATACTACAATTATCCGGACCCTGTAGCGGCAGCAGCAGCGTTGACATCAGTCAACAAGATTCTTCAACTGAAAATTGATGTTGGAGACTTGCTTAAACGTGGTGAGGAAATTCGACTCCGATCCAAAGACATCATGCACCGGACCCAAGAGGAGATGTCGCGAATGAATAAGTCCCATGAATACGATTTGCCACCACTATATGGATGATTGAACATGAGTTCAGAATCAAACAAGGATCACATGGGGTCGCGACATTCCGATCATTCACCAATACATGGTTCAGGTTGGAACACTGCATCGGCCAGCATTGAACCGCTCTACAATTTGTTTGTGGCAGTATCGGAATTGGTCTTGACTGTTGACTTGCCATATGTGAATGAAAAAAAAGTGAAACTGCGATGTCCAACCAAGGAAGCTATCGAAATCTTTGCTGCGACCACTCGGAAGATTACATTCCATGAACTAGGAGCCAAACATAGGCATGGCGAGTTCACTTCCTACCACGCTAGGATCAAAATTCCTGTCAGGGTCGATCAGAAAAAAATTAAATCAAAATTCAAGAATGGCGTACTTGAAATTCATGTCCCACGCACTAAGTAATTGAGAATCAAGTTTTAGCAATTTCCATTGCTGCCAACGTGAGCATAGGGAAAATCATTATCGCATCTCCGGTTATTGTAACAAGTCTATCCTGCCGTCTAACTTTTCCCCAACTGATAGCCTCACACAGCGGAGCCCCGCTTGCTCCCCCCCCTTCCGGTCTGTCAAGGGTAATTTGGATCGCTGCATCCAATCCTCCTCTGTACGAGTTTGCCACGAGAACGTGATGTTTCGGCATTCCTCCTCCGAGAATTACGGCTCCAACAAGTTTAGCTTCGTACGCCATATCTACTAGTTTGGAAAAATCCTTGAATGGATTAATGAGTAGCGGGTTAAGTTGACTGTAGGTCCATAAATCCAACCCTAGCATCGAATCGAATATGCCTGGACAAAAGATTGGTACACCCCGCCTCTCAGCAGTTTTGAGGAGCGACTTTGGATCTTTGAGTTGCCGTCCGAATTCCCACAGAAGTTCATAGCTCGCTATATTTCGTCGTTTATTTTCAGGAATTTTATTTAGCATTCGATGTGACGTCTTCTCTAAGTCTACAATCGCTTTCTGCTTTACGAGAAGATCGTAAATTCTTGACAAACCCTTTCTCTTGAGCGTTGTGTCATCTAACATCTCTGATCCTACAATATGCCTGTAACCCAACGCTTCGAGCATATCATGTGTAACATTGGCCCCAGTTGTAACGATCCCATCAATCAGCTTCTGATCGACAAGATCAGTCACTAAATATCTAAGCCCACCAGGTATGACCGGTCCAGCTAATGAGATGAAATTGCAGTAATCGTCATCAGCGAACATCGCTCCAAGGATCTTGGCTGCTTTGCCGAATCGACCAGGTCCTAGAACCCTCACGCGCTCCATCTGTCGAGCTAGTGCTGAAATCGACATACCGCGTTTGATCTTTATGTGTGACACTAGAGGCATAGCAGATCAAACGCCAAATACCATCTAGCCCTTTGTCCGCATAATCTTGTTCTGCCCCAGCATCTGCCAGTATTCTACTTCGACACCTGGAGCAAGTTTTGACTTGATCTCCTCTTCCTCAGGCATCGGTGTCTCAAATGTCTCGTAACTTTGCATGTCCATCAATTGGACGTTCGATCCAACAAACGCCAACACTTGCCCTGTCTTCTTCTCAATCATGGGAACATCAATTCTAGCGTCAACTGGACTGATGACATTTTTCTTCGTTCCAGTTGTTACACTAATCGCGACTATTCTCGCCTTAGCTGCTCCATGCTTACCAGGTTTAGATTTCTCATACTCAACGACCTTGCAGGGCTCTCCCTCTACGATTATGTATTGTCCTATCTTCACTTGTCCAACGTCAACTGGTTTGCTCAGTCTTCATCGCCTAACCATTCAACTAGTAAGCTTCGAAAGTAACGATTGCTCTATCTCTAAAAAGCCTTGCTTGGCAGGATCTATTCGCAAACCGAATTCGCATCATCTGAAAGTGGATTACTTAATTACTTTGTTGTATGTGTCTGTTTGGAGAATCCACACTTGGTCTTCAAGATCGGCCTTGTCTCGCGATTAGACGATCAACGCGCGCTTGATGTGGCCGCTACTCTGGCGAAGCGATTGAGGAGAGACGGAATACCAATCGCCGCGGAGATAGAATTAGCGAAGCGAGGACGACTGGGTGGTGGGAAGAACCTATCCGACCTGCGTGCCGATCTCATAGTCACCGTCGGCGGCGACGGAACCGTTCTGAAGACGTGCATGAGTATCCCTGATCCTGAGACTCCTATTCTAGCGGTCAACATGGGAAGACGCGGCTACCTTACTGAAGTGGAACCGAATAAGGCGTACAAAGCGATTAGGCTCTTCATGAATGACAAGTGCTGGCTTGAGAGACGAGCAAAACTAGCAGTTCACCTTGACGGACGACACGTAGTTGACGCTCTAAATGAACTCGTGGTATCGTCCGGGAGCTCTTCCAAGATGCTTGATTTACTCCTCGACGTCGATTCGCAGCAGCTCGTAAAGTTCAGAGGAGACGGAGTGATCGTGTCAACAGCCACCGGCTCAACCGCATACTCTCTTTCAGCCGGAGGGCCAATAGTGGATTCGTCAGTTGATGTTTTTGTTGTAACCTTCATCTGCCCTCTAGGCCTTGTTAGGCCAACGGTCGTCTCTATGGAACGTATCCTATCCGTTCACCTAGGAAATCCAAGGCTCAAAGCGCAAGTTGTGGCTGACGGACGACTCCAGCGGGAATTGAAGGAACACGCAAAACTTGAACTTCGAAAAGCGGAACGATCAGCCATATTCGTAAGGATGAGTCCAACACCATCTCTCGGAAGCCTATCGCGCCTTCAAGAAATGGAAAGGGCTGGATTGTGAAGGTTCTCGTTCTAGACACTTCAGCACTAATCATGGGTCTTGACCCCTCAGGCCTAGACCTTCAAAGTTATTCGGTTCCAGAAGTGACAGACGAATTACGAAACCAAACAGGGCCATCCTACAGACTCTCACTCTCGACTTCATCTGGTAAGCTAAAGATTCAAAACGCCACATCGATTGCCTTGAATGAAGTTAGAGAAAGATCCAGAATGCTCGGCGACAAGCCAGTGCTGTCAAAGACTGACGGATGTGTTCTTGCACTCGCTATGGATCTCAAAAGAGAAGGATATGATCCGGTGATAGTTAGCGATGATTACGCAGTGCAAAATGTGGCAGAAGGCATGAATCTCTCCTACCAGTCACTCGCATCATTAGGAATTCGTCAAAAATACAATTGGATACATTACTGTCCTGCTTGCTATCGTCGCTACTCTGGTGAGCTTCAGGTTTGCAGAATATGCGGGACAAAACTCAGACGAAGACCAACGGGAAAACAGCGGGCAGTAATGCACGCAAAAGGCTAATTCGGTTTTCTTGCTCTCAACGTCGAAGGAGTCATTCGTCTAGCGAAATCAAATAAGTAAAGCTGCGCATACCCTGCCCATCCATCGAAATGATCTCTGAGAAACTCAGCACTTTTTGACTTAGAAACTCTCTTGTTCTTGAAGTAAAGTTTCTCGACTATTCTTTGGATCCACACGTCTACTGGTGCAGCCTCGAATTTTGCCATTCCATACAGTAAAAAGCAATCAGCAACCTTCGGGCCAACGCCGTAAAGATTCAGAAGTGTCTCCATCGATTCCTCATATGAACTGGAGAGCAGCCTCTCAAGCTCCAGAGCACCCTTAGTGATCAAACGTGACGCCTCCAGGACCGGCCGTGCTCTATAGCCTATAGATGTTCTCGCGCGTAGCTCTCTGGCCTTGACTTTGGCAAGTCTCTCTGGAGTGGGGAAGAGAAAAAAATTTGATCCGTCAGGGAACCGAACTTTCTTTCCGTAATATTTCATTAGGAACCTTGCTGTCCGATTCCACAACAACACCGAATTATTCTGAGAAAGAATCGAACATATCAAACTCTCGAACAGATTCGTTCCTCGCATAAGACGCAAACCTCGAAGCCTCAGAAAGGTTTGTGATAACGGTTCTTCCGGATGATCGAATTTGCGATAAAAAGCACAGAGGTCATCTTCTAGTCCAAGTACTTTCTTTAGGTGCTCCTTGAGCTGCCTTGATGCTAGGGTGTTGCCAAAGTAATTCACCTTAATGTTGAATTCATCAACCGTACCCACCTGAGTGACAGTGTATTTCACCGGGACACCGTCAAATTCCTCAACATCCATGAAATACTCGCCATCCTTACTCCATTCTGGTTCAGAAGTTTGCGCACTCGCCATGGTCTCCGCTAAATTCATCGGTCCGTTCACATCCTTCTTTGAGATTTCAAATGTTTTCTGATTCAACGAAATCCTACCTGAAACAAGATAGACGATGATGTATCGAATCAAATTTCATTTATTCAGTTTCGTAGTCATACGCATTAAGAGCGTTCCTGAATTGTAGTTATCGTCGAAATTTCGCGATAAAGTAGCCTATCTCATCCCTTATAGGATCAAACCTTTGGCACGGCCGGCTTAGCTGTGTCAGACCACTACTTGACCCCACGATGTGATTCTGTTCCATGACTTCCAAATCCAGCTCCTTAACGACTTGTTCTACAACTTGTTCACATTCTTCGAAACTAAAAGTGCAAACACTATAAACGATCACGCCGCCTGGCTTGACGAGCTTCGAGGCTGTTGAAATAAACTGTTTTTGATAATGCGACAAGTTCTCAATTCGTCTCATTTCACTATAATCGTAGATCTTCGGTCTTAATCCGAGAGCACTGCACGGAGGGTCAATCAGGATCTTATCTGGCTCAAGAGAAACCATGTCTTCATGTAGGTATCTTGAGTCATGGATTGAGAGAGTTACGTTCGTGCAACCAAGCTGAGAAATTATTTTTCTGGTTTGAGATATCTTCTCATGATTCCTATCGAAACCGTAGATCTTGCCCGAATTATTCATTAATTGACTCATATGCGATAGTTTCCCTCCAGGGGCACAATTCATGTCCACAATTGTGTCTCCAGGCATGGGATCGAGAACTTTCGAGGTCGTCATGGCTGCAAGGGATTGGGGATAAAGCAGGCTTGCCTGAAATTCTGGCAGCTCACGAATCTGGACACTATTGAATCGACGCTTGTCGATGTGAATCGCTAATCCTTTTTTGAATGTTAGCACTTCGGTTGCACTCATCCGCGCCCTGCCTGATGCTAGGAGTTCGCCAAGTTCAGATCTCACACTAACCTCGTCGCCGGCTTTCATCGAATTACAGCTAGTGATACCCGGTGCGTAGACGTGCGCTCCCTGAAGCACTGATTCTGCAGTTCTTTTGTCCACAATGACACTTCTCGAGAAGGAAGGAAGGTCGAACGGGCCGTCAACGGGAAAACTTAATGCCTCTTCAATCACGGGATGTCGTGTAGTGACGAGACCTCTTTCTTCCAGACGGCGCTTCAATTCGCCAGGCGATATTTTGTGGGTGTTGCAGCGAACAAAATATTGACCGACAGGTAAAGAGAGCGCTTCCAATGTTCCTTCTGCTTCCGCTCCGAACACTTCTCTGGCAATGTACCTAACGTCCGCGGAATATCTGTTGAAACTCGACGGCGGATTACTGGTAACCGTATGCAACTGATAGGTTAGATCTCCAAAATCTTGACACTACGGCTCGATGTTTCAAATGTTGCGATGGTCGCCTTACCGCTCAAATAACCGCAAATTTCTCCCGGGTTGAGTATTATGGTCTTTCCATTCCTTGATTGACTTATGGAATGTGTGTGGCCGAAAACTACAAGGTCGTACACTTGAGAGTTGGTTATGGCTTGCAATAATTCGCCTTCATCGCCATGTAAAAGAGCAATTTTAGCCTCGTCAAATTTGAAACTTGCAAATTGCCCTCTCAATTCATGGCCTAGCGTTTGGAATTTGGATTGTAACAACTGCTTCTCAGCATCGTTATTCCCGAAGACACCATACATCTTCGACTTCAGCCCTCCAAACCGGAGCGCAGCAAAAGGTGAACAATAGTCGCCGGCATGAAGAACGTTTTCGACAGCTAATGAGTTCAGAAGAGTTACTGCTTGGTCAATTTTAGGTAGGCAGTCGTGAGAGTCTGAAACAATACCGATCAACAATGCGATCTAATCCCAGCGATAAGTAGGCGTGCGTTATCAGGATTCTAAAGGAATTGCGGTAGATGGAAGGAACAAAGATATAGCTACCCGGATCAACACATCAGACCGTGTTGTAGCCGTGGGACCTGGAAGTAGAATGGCTCTCATAAATTTGGCAGGACTCTCTGCGTTAGTTGCATTCACTGCGCTCGTATATCTTCGAACTCAAGAACCTTTAATTCTTCTAATCGGTGGATTAATTTCGGTCGTCTCCGTAATCGGTACCACGATGGGAAAAAACAGCTGAACTCACAGCGTTATCTTGATCTTCGAACCAATTCTTTCCGTCAACCTGAGCCATCTGAAGGTGCTTCAATATGCCGCAATCATTCCCTGAAGCGACCGTGGGCGCGCTCGTCGTAGATGAAAATAACGGCGAAGTGCTCATAGTTCGATCAAGCAAATGGGATAACAAGTACACCGTCCCCGGTGGGCATATCGAACTCGGAGAACGAGCGGAAGACGCTATCAAACGAGAAGTCAAGGAGGAAACCGGGATGGACGTGGAAGTGCACGAATTATTGCTGGTGCAGCAGGCAATCTACCCGAGATATTACGTCAGACATGAACATTTTATCTTCATGGATTATCTTTGTAACGCGAAAGAAAGAAACGTGAAACTGGACGGAAGAGAACTTCAAGAATATGTTTGGATCAAACCGCAAGACGCTTTAAATCTGGATTTGGAGGATTTTACTAGAAACTTCGTCGCGAAATACTTGGAAAAGAAACGAAGCGCACAGACTTAGGTTCGGCTCGATTTCGTCGATCCGTTATTTGACTTGACACCAAGTGTCTTCAGCAAGCGTTCATGTTCTACCGATGTTATCCATTCCACGTAAATATAATCCGCGATCGCGTCCTCAGACATCCCCAACTTACGGGCTTCATCTACAGCACCCTGATACGCTTCAATCTCAGTGGGTCGATCTACATAGTTGAATTTTTCATCAAAAAGTTCCTTCCCTTCAAGATATTGTCTCACGTGTATCAATTCATGGATTATATCCAAATACAGGTGATGAACCTCTCCCTTCTGCAAATAGTCCAGCCCAACGAATAGGCTTCCGTCCTTATCATTGACATGCATATAGTCGGCTTGGCTAGTGACAGTAACTTCTGTCACTGAGAGTATTCTTTCCAGCAGAGACGAATCTTCAACATATCTGTTGAGCGTCTCTACATTCATGAGACCGGAGAAAATCTCGCCCAGCTTGTATCGGCCTTCAGGAAGGTCTCTATTTACGGTAAATGACTTCGTCGACTAGTTCTCCTGTTCTTGGGTGTCTTGCGGGATGTAAGCTCACATTATTACGGGTATGAATCTCTCTTCATTGACGGCGTCACTCAAATGTCCAACAATCGGAATAGCGTTGCCACAAGATTTGCAGCGATTCTGATCGTCAAGGTGCCAGCCGTTTATGTCGAAACCAGACCTGTCGACGACTATCGTCCCGCATCCGGAACAATATGTATGTTCAAGCGGATGTCCAGGAACATTTCCGATGTAAGCGTAGTTTAGTCCGGCTTGTTTGGCCACGGCATGGTGTTTTTCTAGAGTCTTGATCGGCGTGGAAGGCAGATGCATTAGTTTGTAGTCAGGATGGAACCTTAAGAAGTGAATAGGAGTATCAGGTCCAAGGTTGTCATAAATCCAAGCGCATAATTTCTTTGCAGAAACCAAATCGTCGCCTATCTCGGGTACAACAAGGTCGGTAATTTCTATGTGGACATCCGTCTTGTCGCGCATCTCCAGAAGAGTTTGAAAAATCGGATCTGAATTGGCGATTCCGATGTATTTGCGAACGAATGATGTTTCACTGTTCCCTTTGAAATCAACCGTTATGCAGTCAAGAAAGTCTCGCATTAGGTCAACGGTCTGTGGCGTATCATACCCATTCGAAACGAAGATGTTTATGAGTCCACTTTTTCGTGCTTCGACCCCAATGTCATGTGCGAATTCCATGAATATTGTTGGTTGATTGTACGTGTACGCCAATCCCTGGCATCGATATCGCTTCGTCATCACTACGACTTCTTCTGGGGTGACATCTATTCCTTCAATTTTGCGTCGTTGGCTTATATCGAAATTTTGGCAGTAATGACATAGCCAGTTGCAGCCGGTTGTTGCAATCGAGAAGATCTTCGTTCCGGGCATATAGTGCGTGACAGGTTTTTTCTCGATCGGATCAATGTTTCCAGCAATTATTTTTCCGTAGACGAAGAGTTTTAGTTTTCCTCCTTCGTTGCCTCGAACTCCGCACAGTCCTATCTTGCCATCAGGGATGTTACAATATCGCGCGCATGCTGTGCATCGCACTCTGTCGCTCGGTAACTTTTCGTATAAGATGGCCTCTTTTCCCGGCGTCGTCGTCCTCACCTTTGTAATTTCAGATTTTGTCTCTAAGGTAGGAGTTTGAGTCCGGATTGGAATAAACATATCCATATGCGTCACAATTCGAGATGCAACCGAAAGTTTGAAGCCGCTCGTATCGATCAACTAAATTTCGCTGGAATGGTCTGATTGTCACGAACCGTCGAATCTGAGAGAAAGGCGAATTGGGCTTATTCCGTTCTGCCCATAAACATGGCAATGGGGCCAATCAGCACATTTGTTCAACTCTATATTCTTGAACTTCACGGCTCAGTCATCGACATCGGAATCGCAGCTACACTATTCAATGGAGTAAGCATACCTGCCGCAATGCTTTGGGGTGTGGCCACTGACCGCTTCCATAGAAGGAAAGCCATTGTAGTCATAAGCTACTCGGCGGTCGCCGCAACTTCATTCCTTTTCTTATTCAGCAAAACAATCGAAAGTGTAGAAGTACTGTACGCCGTGTTTTCTTTTGTTTCCTCGGCTGCAGCCACTCCCATAAACCTGATAATAATGGAAACTGAACAAAAATCAAGATGGACACTCGCGTTCGCAACTTTTTCGATGATCTCAGGTGTCGGCGTTACGTTGGGCATGCTGCTAGGTGTTGTCTGGGGAGACTTTTTGCCACTGTATCTTCTAGCAATTCCATTCGCTGTTCTCTCAGCTCAATCCGCGTTAATGGCGGCAGTGATGATTCCAGAATCTCACATTGGTTTCGAGCATGAAATGATAGTTATGATCAGGCGTAGTTTCTATGAACGACTAAAAGTACTCCCGATGCTTTTCCTAAGGATTCCGCGGGCAGTGGATTTCAGAAGGGTCTTCAACACTCTGAGATTTGAGTTATCGCGGGATCCGTTCTTCCTCTACTCTTCGATAGTTCTTTTCTATTTCGCAGCCGGGGTCTTCAATACTTCTCTTATCCCATCAATGTATCAGGCTGGGATAACAAATAGTCAAATTTTCTTGGTCTTCCTGATCGGAATGATAGTTCAGACGGTCTCATTCAATTTCGTGGCTCCACGTGTTGAGAAGAGGAGTCTGAGGAGCACTGCCGTTCGAGGTCTTGTCTTGCGTGGGCTGTCTTACGTATTCATCGGCGTTTCAGTATACTTTCTCACCGGTGTGCTTTATCTCGGTTCTTCGCTATTGTTATACCCCTTGGCAGCGGGTATAGCTTATGCCGAATATTATGCGGCGTCGAATGTGATGGTTTTCAATAATCTTGGAGTAAACCATCAAGGCTCAATGCTTGGTGTCTACAGTGCACTGGTGGGATTAGCTACAATGCTTGGCTCTTTCATCTCTGGTTTCGCGTCGTTCTATCTCGGTTATCTAGTTACGTTCGCGGTATCAGGAATCCTAGTGCTCTGCGCTGCTACACTAACCTCGATGATAGCTTTGACAGGAAACTCTTAGACGCTTTCAACGAACTCTCTTCTTCTTGCGAAGCTGTTGACAAAGTTCAATCCAGTTTCCATCTGGGTCAGCAATGTAGGCAAGCATCCATCGCCCCTCCTGAAATGGTTCAATCAATCCGCGGTATTTCTTCATCATTTCTTTGTATGCAGCGCTGACGTCTTTCACCTCGAATGCTAAATGATCAAGTCCGGATTTGCCACCGTACTTGAATGATCGTGGGTACCAATTCAACTCAAGCACCTGTTTTGATCCTCTGGCTCTCAACCAGGCTACCTTTCCACCAGTCTCCTTGATGTTTGCCGTGAAGAGCAATCGCATGCTCAGCGTCCCTGTGTAGAAGGAGATTGCTTTCCTTAAGTTGGAAACATGAATACCCGTGTAGATGAACGTGGATCGCAATGTCAATTATTGAATCACTAGTGTAGGCTGCTAAATGGTTTGCACTCTTAGAAGATCGGTGGTTCCGCGTGGTGTCGATGGGTCTCCGCATACAACTACAATTCTGTCGCCTTTCTTAGCAATTCCAGAACTAATCGAAGCATGTTTTGCTGCAGCGAAGATTTCGGCTGTAGTCGAGAGTTTATGGACCCGATGAGGATATATCCCCCAAGGTAAGCTCAGTCGATTCATCACCCACTCGCTGTACGTTAGGGCTATTATTGGCACTGGGGATCGGAATTTTGAAACTCTCTTAGCTGTCACGCCTGTTCTTGTGTTTGCCACTATGCAATTCGCTCCGAGCTCATGTGCAACTCGACAGGCCGAGAAACTAATTGAGTCTTGGACTATCGCGCGTAACATCTTTCGTTTCGA
>Ga0187780_10000836_pt1 | contig 22914 bp, 20 predicted proteins | sample 1015_Q2_SP10_20__FD_132429 | JGI IMG/M metagenome (GOLD analysis project Ga0187780, IMG submission 132429) | Tropical peat soil microbial communities from peatlands in Department of Meta, Colombia - 1015_Q2_SP10_20_MG | ecosystem: Environmental > Terrestrial > Soil > Wetlands > Peat | place... | reverse complement strand
TTTTGCGGCTGACCGGATGCGACCACTCGCGCTTGCCTTCTGCCAATTCAACGAAATTGGCAACCGTCTTGGGAGCCTCTTTTTCGAATAAGCGGCAAGCAATCGTTCCTTCAGTAGTGTCGAAAACCGCGTAAGTACCAGGCTGGCGGGGCATAGGAGTCCTTTCGGAAATCAGGTTCTCAAACTGCCGATCCCTCGACCACGACGTTCATTCGCCTTGCAGATGATCGTCTTCGCTCGGGATGATAATTTCCCTGGAATCAGATTACTTCGATGTGGCATTCGCGGCCGACGTTTTGGTCGCTGAGCCCCCGTGTTCGATCGTGATGTGGTTGATCTTTACCGGACGAAACGGGCGGTCGTTGGAGTCCCGTCCCATCCGCGCAATCTGCTTCACGATGGCCACACTTGCGTCATCGCATTGTCCGAAGATCGTGTAGCCGCCATTCAAGCTGGGATAGGGCACTTCCGTGATGAAAAATTGAGAACCATTGGTGTCAGGACCCGCATTGGCATAAGCCAGGCGCCCCGGCCGATCGAATTTCAGATCAGAAGAGGTTTCGTTCTTGAACTGATATCCCGGATCGCCGGTCCCCGTACCAAGAGGGTCGCCGCCCTGGATCATGAAATTGGGGATCACCCGATGAAAAATCGTCCCGTCGTACAACGGCACGCCATGCTTTTTCTGATGGGTGACCGGGCTGGTCCAGTCTTTGGTTCCCTCTGACAGACCGATGAAATTGGCGACGCCGATGGGAGCCTTGTCGGAAAATAGCGTGCACGTCATCTTGCCGGCGGTGGTATCAATCACAGCTACCGGCTGTGACCCAGCCGCGAAGGATGCAATTGGCAGCAGAGCGGCCGTAAGAAAGAAAACAATAATGAGTTTGCGCATGAGTACCTCCTTTAATTTGTCATTCCGAGCGGAGTCCAATCGTTCGCCTCCGAAGGATTGGGCGAAATCGAGGAATCTGCTTTTGAATGGTTAAGCATTGAATTGTACGCCAGAGGCAATTTACTTGCCCGTGGCGGGGTGAGCCTGTTCTGCCTTCATTTCGCGGCTCACACGTTCCACTTCAGCGAATACCCGCAGAACGTTCCCGCCGAGAATCTTGTGAATGTCCTCCGCACTGTATCCGCGGTCCAGCAATCCTTGCGTGATCTTTGGCAGATCAGCGGCGGAGTTCATACCTTCGGGCGTGGCTCCGCTGACCCCGTCGAAATCTGATCCCAGGCCCACATGATCAACGCCCGCCACTTTGGCGATGTGATCTATTTGGTCGATGAGAACCTTGAAGGGCGGGCGGGGAATCTTCGCTATGTACTCTCGCTGGATCCGATCCGCATCAAGGTAAGTCGGCGTTTTGCCCTCCGCCTTCATCTTTTCCAGCTGCGCCTGGATTGCCGCCTTTTGCTCTTCCCGCTGCGCCTGTACCGTGTCCCAATATTTCTGGTCGTCAAAACCGGAGAAAAAATTCACGTCCACGACTCCGCCGTTCTTTGCCACGGCTCGCAGCATGTCATCGGTCATATTTCGCGGTGCGCTGCTCAGCGCGCGAGACGAGGAATGCGAGGCGATGACCGGGGCTTTCGTCACCGAAATCGCGTCCCAAAAGGTTTTATCGGATACATGAGAAATGTCGACCATCATGCCCAGGCGATTCATCTCAAGGACAACCTGTTTGCCGAAATCGGTAAGTCCGTTGTGATGCTCGACTTTGGGATCGCTGATGTCACCTGAGGAGTCGGCCCATTCGTTGGTGTTCGACCACGAAAGCGTCATGTAACGAACGCCAAGACGATAAAAGTCTCGTAAGAGCCGGACATCATTCTCGATTGAATGGCCGCCTTCGATGCCCATTAAGGCTGCCAACTTTCTCTCCTTACGAGCGCGTTCAATATCGGCGACGGAATATGCCATCATCATGTGATCAGGATGACGGGCTGCCTGTTCGTATACCGAGTCAATCAAGTCGAGCGTTCGCTTCGCGAAGTGGCCTTGATTGGTATCCGGATCAACCCAAATCGAAAAGAACTCGGCCCCCAGATTTCCGGCACGAGCTTTGTCAAGGCTTAGGTGCCCGTGATCGTTTGGATCGGTGTTGCCGATATCGAAATTCTCATCCACGAAGCGCTGCGGTGTGTCGGCGTGAGTGTCGATGACGATCGCGGAATCGTGAATGGCGCGAGCGCGGGGATTTACCTGGATATCATTCTGAGCAGTCGAAACGTTACACAGGAAGAGGCAAAGAAGAGTGATAGCAAGGTATTTGAGCAGGCGCATGGCGTAAGCAGAGGATTGTATACGCAGGCAGCCGGAGCGTCCAAGATCGAAACAGAATCAGTTTGGTTTCTGCGCAGTTTCGCCGAGCATCCAACGCCGCCAGCTCTTGGGCAGGAAACCTAACTTTGCTGCAAAGGGACCAAACGGCCCTGCAATGGCCAGGCGAAAAGCAATTGCAAGAACGGCGACGAGAGCCAATAGCAGAAAGCGAACCATGCTATGCACGCTTCAATGATACTCCCGAAGACGTGTTGCGGCGCGTTTCAGCGAGTGGGGTATAGGAGGACATTCCGACTAATTAACGATTGCGGTTGAAAGCGTCGGAAACGCGTTGCGGCTGGAAGTCTACGAGTCCAAGATCGGGTACTGGGTCCTGCTGTTCGGTGGCCACCGTCTTGGGTGGGTGCAGATCAGCATAGCGGCCTGACACTGCAATATGAAACACCCACTGGTGACGTTCTTCTTCAGGCTCTACCATACCCTGTTCCTTGAGCGGCATCAAATATTGTTCCACCCACTTGACCTGCTGGCGGGTCATTCCGCGGCGCTGCACATCAACCGTGATTCCGGCCAGGTGGGACGAGGCTGTGTCCCCATCTACCGGGGCCGCATTGCGATTGTGGCGGCGCAACTTTTTCTGGACCAGCACCGTGCGCACCGCTGAATTCAACTGAATCTGGCTATGGAACTGTTTGTAATAGGCCTGACTGAAATCCTGCAAAAAGTCCCGCGTCCACGGACGGCAGTAACGCCGCGAAGGATCGAGCCGGTGCTCGATTCGCAAGCTTTCGTTTTCCTCGATCGGAACCAGATCGCCGCTGGCAACCAATTGCTGCAGTTCGGCCTCATCGTGAATTCGCGGTAGGTCCATCCGGTCTATCTCTGCATTCTGCAGCAAGAGGGATTCGTGAGAAGGACGAAAAACGGGATTCCAGCGCAAACGGCGAAGATGGGCGCGCCGCCTGACCGTGCGGTGTTGCACGGCCTGATGTTGCTGCGGCTGCCGGTTGCGCGTGGGCACGTATTGATGCAGTCCGAAGACCTGCCCACACACGCTGAGGATCGTCAGCAACGTCAGAAAAGTTTGTTTTCTTCTCACTGCCACGAAGTGGATAAACTCCTATTTGGTGTTGAGTCCGGCTATTCTACTGCATGATGCAAGCTTTCACCCTGAAATTCGCCAGAGGTTACTAAAGAGTAGACAGCAACCCTGTTACTCATAGTTACTCCAGCTTTGCCGCACAAAACACCATCTAAGGAATCAGCACCTCGGATGCCGTTCAGAAAAGCTCAGCTATTCTGCCTAAACCGCTGGTTCGTAAGGCGCCACGATTCGCGAACACTGGGCAAGAGTGATCAACAAGGCCCAAAATTGCCAATCTATTTCCGAAATAGGTCAGTTATGGCTTGCTTCATCACTGCGCCTCCGACCTCGGAAATGGAGCGGGTGAGCGGAATATCTTTGGGGCAAACCTCGACGCAGTTTTGTGCGTATCCGCATTCATGGATGCCGCCATCACCCATCAAGGCTGCGAGCCGTTCGCGTTTCAGAGCGGCGCCGGTGGGATGTGTGTTGAATAGCCGCACTTGCGAAATGGCGGCCGCACCTACGAATCCTGTGCTTTCGTCAAATTGCGGGCAAACTTCCATGCAACAGCAGCAGGAGATGCAGCGAGACAACGGATATGCGGCCTCCTGCTCTTGCATGGTCATTCGAGGTCCCGGGCCGAGGTCGTAAGTGCCATCGATAGGGACCCAGGCCTTTACGGCCTTGAGATTTTCGAAGATCACCTGGCGATCGACCGCCAAGTCACGCACAATCGGGAATTTCGAAAGCGGTTCCAGCCGGATGGGCTTTTCCAACTTATCAATCAGGGCAGAGCAGGCCATTCGTGCCCGGCCGTTGATCAACATGGCGCTGGAGCCGCAAACTTCTTCCAGGCAGTTCGAATCGTAAAAAATGGGGGTTGTGGGTTTGCCCTCACGGGTGACAGGGTTGGCCGCGATTTCCATGAGACAGGAGATCACGTTCATGTTTGGCTTGTGGGCCAGCTCAAATTCTTCCCAGCGCGCTTTGTCCTTGGGTGTCTCTTGTCGGCGGATTTTGATGATGACGGATTTGTTATTAGACATTGGCTTCTAGCTTAAGCCCTGATGTGTCGCCACATTTCCCAAAAAACGAAACCCTTGCTACCAAAATCATCGGGAAGGGCACGAGTTCCACTCGTGCCGATCTAAACTTAGCAAGAGCACGCGGCTTAAAGCCGCTGAGGTTTCATGCTCCGTCTTCGAGAACCCGACCTCAGGGGCTAAAGCCCTCTTTGGTAAACAACCACCAAACCGGCACGACTGAAGTCGTGCCCTTCCCGATCCACTCCAATACCCGTCAGTATTTTCTCGGCCTGGGCGGAATCAACGAAATGTCCACCGGCTCAAACTCGAATTTCGGTTCGTCGGCATCGGGCGCGAAATACGCCTTGGTCGTCTTCAGCCAACTCTTGTCGTCGCGGTCGGGGAAGTCCGGCTTATAGTGGGCGCCGCGCGACTCGTCACGCATCTGCGCGCCCTGCGCGATCACCCGGGCAAGTTGCAGCATGTTGTAAAGCTGCCGCGTAAACACAATACTGGTATTCGCCCACTGCAAACGGTCGCTCATGTTAATCCGCTGGAATCGCTCGAGCATTTCGCATAGCTTGGCATCGGTTTCTTGCAGGGCCTTGTTGTAACGGATGACCGTACAATTCTTCGTCATTAACTCGCCAAGTTCCCGCCATAGCTTGAACGGATTCTCCGTTCCCTCAGCCTTCGTCAGCATGCCGTTCTTTTCTTCCTGACGTTTCCGCTCGGCCTCGAAATGTCCATTGTTTGGCGCCGCCGCAGCGTTACACGCATAGGCCACAGCTGCCCGGCCAGCGACGAACCCACCGAAAATGCACGACACCAGCGAATTCGCCCCCAACCGGTTCGCCCCGTGATACTGATATTCGCTTTCCCCTGCGGAATAGATTCCAGGAATGTTGGTCGCCTGCTTGAAATCCACCCACAGGCCGCCCATGGTGTAGTGCATGCCGGGGAAGATCTTCATCGGCGTCTCGCGGGGATCATCTCCGACGAACTTTTCATAGATTTCGAGAATCCCTTCCAGCTTGCGGTCCAGAATCTTGCGGTCAACGTGGGTCAGGTCGAGATAAACCATCGGCTTGCCGTCAATGCCGAGGTTGTATTCGTAAACAACTTTGAAGATGGCCCGGGTCGCGACGTCGCGCGGCACCAGATTTCCATACTTCGGGTACCATTCTTCGAGGAAATACCAGCGCTCGTTCTCCGGAATCGACTTGGGATCGCGTGTGTCGCCCGGTTTTTTGGGCACCCATACCCGTCCGCCTTCGCCGCGCGCGGATTCCGACATTAAACGCAGCTTGTCTTCGCCGGGAATCGAAGTGGGATGTACCTGAATGAATTCGCCGTTCGCGTAATAGCATCCTTGCTGGTAGAGCGCGGACTGCGCCGATCCGGTACAAACGACAGAGTTGGTCGACTTGCCAAAAATCGCTCCGATTCCCCCGGTGGCGATGATGATGGCATCGGCAGGAAATGTCCGGACTTCCATCGAGCGCAAATCCATGGCGCAAATTCCGCGGCAGATTTGTTTGGAATCGAGCACTGCGGAAAGAAACTCCCAGTGCTCGTACTTCTTCACTTTGCCTTCGGACTCATAGCGGCGGACCTGCTCATCGAGCGCATAGAGAAGCTGTTGTCCGGTGGTGGCGCCGGCGAACGCCGTGCGGTTGTACAGGGTTCCGCCAAAACGGCGGAAATCCAGCAACCCCTCTGGTGTGCGGTTGAACGGTACCCCCATCCGGTCGAGCAGGTCGATGATTCCTGGTGCCGCATCGCACATCGCCTTAACCGGTGGCTGATTCGCGAGAAAGTCGCCGCCGTAGATGGTGTCGTCGAAGTGCTGCCAGGTGGAGTCGCCTTCTCCCTTCAGGTTCTTGGCCGCATTGATCCCGCCCTGGGCGCAAACCGAGTGTGAGCGTTTAACTGGAACGATAGAAAAAAGATCCACTTGCCCGCCCATTTCGGCAATCTTTATCACTGCCGAGAGGCCGGCCAACCCGCCACCTACTACGATGATTCGAGGATTCAATGCCATTCTTTACGCTACCGCATCACGATCGCCGTACCAGACGTGTCCAGCGGTTGCAGCGGAGTACTCAGAAACGAGTACATGCTGGCTGCACCGACGCCAATAAATAAGAGCGCGATCAACACACACACATAACCGAATTTTCGCCGGGCACGGTCGCCAGTGGTAATCCCCCACTTCGCCGCAAACAGCCAAAGCCCGTAGGAAAAGTGCCAGGAGGCACACAGAATTCCGACTGCATAGAACGCCACCGCCCAGGGGTTTTGAAATTCTTCCTGGACCTTTCCAAACGCCGCGGCCGGATGCGTAAGCAGATGGATCCCGGTGAAACGCAAATGCCATGTGTGCCAAACCATGTAGAAGAACGCAATGGCCCCGGTCCAGCGCTGCGCGGTGTACATCCAGTTGCCGGCCCACGGATACTCCACGACGTTGCCGTCACCGCGATACCAGATATAAAAGCCATAAAGAGAGTGGAAGAGAACGGGTAGCCAGATGCCGAACAGCTCAAGCGCGACCACAAACGGGAATCCGCTGAGTAGTTCCACCTGCTTCGCGTAGGCAGCCGGCCCTCGGGTAGCAAAAGCGTTAGAGATGAAATGCTCGATCAGGAACAGGCCTATGGGAACGATTCCGGTGAGCGAGTGCAAACGACGAAGCAGAAACGAATATCCCTGGCCGGCTCGAAGAGGTGCTACGCCACGTTGAATTAGCGAAGGAGTGGTGGTGCTGGCGACTGCCAAGAACGCTCCTATGAGCTCTATGATGAATGAATAACTTTTTATTATCTCGGTGCGTGCGAACGTAAGTCAAGGAATGGATGACGTCGATCCGAGTGCATAACGTAACCATCCAGGCGTTTATGTTCTTGTGCAGTACCGCTACAGGCTCTAGCATTCCGAAAGTAGCCATGGACAACGTTCTCACCCTGGCCTTTCTTTTCTCTGTGGTCGGCCTGACGATCTACGTAATATTGATCTTCAACGGACTGATCACCCTGAAGAATGACACCGCCAAGGCCTGGGCCAACATCGACGTTCTTCTCAAACAGCGTCATGACGAGTTGCCTAACCTCGTCGAGGCGTGCAGGGGATACATCAACTACGAGCGGGATACGCTGGAGAAGGTCACTCAAGCGCGCAGCCAGTATCAGCAGGCCATCTCGATCAATCAGAAGGCCGAAGCTGATCTGAGGACCACAGCCGCTCTGCGCAGCCTTTTTGCCGTCGCCGAGAACTATCCCCGGCTTAAGGCCAACCAGAACTTTATTATGTTGCAGAAGCGGATCACGGAACTGGAAAACGAAATTGCCGACCGGCGCGAGTACTACAACGACGCTGTGAACAGCTTAAACACGCGCATCCAATCGGTGCCCGATACGTTCGTAGCCCTCTTGATGAATCTGAAGCCACAGCCCATGTTTAGAGTTGAGAATTCCGATCGGGCTCCGGCCCAAGCCGGTGTGGGTGCCTGACGGTAAACACCTTCGTCACCACCAGAAATGCCAAGGGTCAATTAGAATTCCCACGTGGCCGATTCTGTTCGCATTGGGATCTTAGGGGACTTCGATCCGAAGTCCCCGACGCTACCCGCGATTGAAAAATCGCTGCAGCATGCCTCTGCGAAGCTGAACCAGTCCGTCGAATCGCACTGGCTTGCCACGCCGTCGCTGCTGGAGTCGTGCGCCGAGAAGAAGCTGGAGAGTTTCGACGGAATCTGGGCCGCCCCGGGGAGTCCCTATCGGAGCTTTGATGGCATGCTCAAAGGGATTGAATTTGCTCGCCGGCGTGACTGGCCATTTCTCGGCACGTGCGGCGGATTTCAGTACACCCTCATCGAATGTGCCCGCAACGTCCTCGGACTTAAAGACGCGGATTCGGCTGAAAACAATCCAAACTCCAAAAACATCATTATTCAACCGGTCGCTTGTGCTGTGCCGAATGGCGGCAAAGGGCCGAAGTTATCTGGGCCAATCCCCAAAATCCGACTGCGGCCGGGTTCGTATTTGCATTCCTTTTACCAGCAAGAGACGATCACCGAAGAGTTCTTCTGCAACTTCGAAGTGAACCGTGACTACGAGTGGGCCGCGATTGAAGCCGGATTTCCGGTAGTGGCGCGCGGCGCGCAGGGCGAAATCCGCGCAATCGAGTCTCCTACTCACCGTTTCTTTGTCGCGACCCTTTTTCAGCCACAGCTTTCGTCCAAGACGGGAAAACCTCATCCCCTGGTCTTAGCGTTCGTGCAGGCAGCTGCCGACTGGGGCAAGAAGAAACTGGATGACAGCGTGCTCGAGTAATTACCGGCGGCTGCTGGCAACCATTGCGGGAATTGCGATTCTCTCTCTTCTCCCGAGTGGCGCTGGCTCATCAGCGCAGGTCGCCCGCAAAAAGTCTTCAACGCCACCGAAGCTTAATGTCCTGGACAAAGTTATCGAGGAGGCCATCGCCGATCGCCAGATTCCGGGCGCCGTGCTGATCGTCTCCCATGACGGAGAAGTCGTTTATCGAAAAGCATTCGGAAGCAGATCGATCGAGCCGCGCCGCGAGCCGATGACCTTGGATACGATCTTTGACATAGCTTCGCTGACCAAAGTCGTTGCTACTACGACGGCCGTGATGCAGCTAGTGCAGAAGGGCGAAATCCGTGACAACGACCCGGTGGCAAAATACATTCCCGAGTTCGCTCAAAACGGCAAGGAAGACATCACTGTTCGCGAATTGCTCACCCACCATTCCGGACTACCCCCGGATCTCGATCTGTCACAGCCGTGGGAGGGAAAAGACACGGCCTTGCGCATGGCATTTGCCGAACGACTTCAGGAGCCGCCGGGATCGAAATTTATTTACAGCGATGTGAACTTTATTGTCCTGGGCGCGTTGGTTGAACGGGTTTCCGGTTTGTCGCTGGACGAGTACTGCCAGCGGAATATTTTTTCCCCGCTCTCAATGACTCATACTCGATTTCTGCCGCCGCACGCGTGGCTCCCGGAAATCGCCCCGACACAATTTGACGAGCACGAGCACATGTTGCGCGGCATCGTACACGATCCCACTGCCCGGCGCATGGGCGGAGTGGCTGGCCACGCTGGATTGTTCTCCACCGCGGACGATCTGACCAAGTTTGCCGATTTTCTTCGGCGCGGCGGCCCGGTCCTCTCGCAGCTGATGATCGAGAAGATGACAACGCCTCAGCAGCCGCCAACCTCGCAGGTTCTCCGCGGCTTTGGCTGGGACATCGATTCACCTTTATCGACGAACCGCGGGGAGCTGCTGCCCCTGGGATCGTTTGGACACACGGGTTTCACGGGAACCTCGCTATGGATTGATCCCACGACCAGGACCTGCATCATTCTGCTGACACATGCGGTCCATCCTCGGGGCGGAAGCGCGGTGACATTGAGGACCAAAATCGCTACTGCCGCGACGGCCGCCTTGCAACTCACCGTTTCACAGAAGGAAAGCCTCCGCTGGCACAGCCTTACCGGATACAACGAAGCACAATCCGCCGCCAGGCGACTTGCGGTTCGCAATGGAGCTGTGCAGGCCGGTATCGATGTACTCGAAGCGCACAATTTCAACGAGATTCGGGGAACGTCCAACAATAAGAAGATCGGCTTGCTGACGAATCAAACGGGTGTGGATGGTCAGGGCCGCCGGACTATCGACGTCCTGGCACATGCGCCCGGGATTTCTCTGCAGGCGATTTTCAGCCCAGAGCACGGCGTGACCGGCACACTCGACACAACCGACATCTCACAGAGTAAAGATTCCGCGACGGGCGTTCCGGTGTATAGCGTCTATGGGGCGACGGATGCAGCACGCCGGCCCTCGCAAGAAGTGCTGCGGACTTTGGACGCGGTGGTGGTTGATCTTCAGGATGCGGGTGTGCGTTTCTACACCTACGAAACTACTCTGGGATATTTCCTGGAAGGGGCAGCGGCAGCAGGTATTGAGATCATCGTACTGGACCGTCCCAACCCTGTTACGGGGTCATTTGTACAAGGTCCAGTCTCGGACCCCGGTCATGAGAGTTTTGTGAATTACATACCTGTTCCGATTCGCCATGGAATGACCATGGGAGAACTCGCCAAACTCTTCAACGGCGAGCGCAACCTCAAGGCTCGATTGCAGGTGATTCCGATGGAAGGGTGGATGCGCGGCGATTGGTACGACTCTACTGGGATGCAATGGATCAATCCTTCCCCCAACCTCCGCAGTCTCTCCGAGGCTGCCCTATATTCGGGTGTTGCGTTGGTAGAGGGAACCAACGTCTCCGTTGGCCGTGGTACCGATATGCCTTTCGAATTGGTTGGGGCGCCGTGGATCAACGCCCGTGAACTCGCGCAATACCTGAATCAGAGACAAATTTCAGGAGTCCGTTTTGTGCCTGTCACTTTTACGCCCGCCTCCAGCAACTATGCTGGACAACAATGCAACGGCGTGAATGTCCTGTTAGTAGAACGGAATGTTCTGGATGGTCCGGAGTTGGGCCTGGAGTTGGCTTCGGCGCTGCAGAAACTTTATTCCCAGCAATTTCACATGCAGCGCCTGACTGAATTGCTGGTAAATGATGCAGCCTATGAAGCGCTCGCAAAAGCAGAAGATCCACGGCGAATTGCGCAGGATTGGCAAGAAGACTTGCAGAGGTTTGAACAGACGCGGCAAAAATACCTGATCTATAAATAAGCCCGCTTCGTTGTGGGCTAGAATGTTGGCCAAGTCTGGAAGGATTGCAGTGAGGAGTGATGGAATCTTTTTATAGATGTGCCGGCCCCAATTGTGGGATGTTGAAGCGGTCTACTGATCGCTGGTGGCTGATGTGGACATCGTTTGGCGACTTTAACCGGCCTACCCTCTACCTCTCGCCATGGAACGATGATGTCGCCGCCAAGGAAGGCACGCTTCATGTATGCGGTGAGCTTTGCGCCCAGCGGCTGCAGTCTCAATTCATGGGGAATGTCCTGGAAAACGAACTTAAGCGTTCACGAGTGTGAGCACACAGCCTTCTGATTTGGCTTTGCATCGTACTTCTAGAGCTGTCATCCTTCGCGAAGCAGGGGATGATGCGTACATTTCCATGGAACGGCATACGGACGATCGAAGGACCAAGTCTTGCTGATGGCACTATGATCCGTCGCCGGTTAGTTCACGAGGTCACTATGCGCATTGTGCTCATTCTCTTCCTGGCTGGGACCCTCGCTTCCGCCCAGACGAACGCTGCGAATTCCTCCAGCAGCCCTGCTGCCTCTCAGCCGGTCGAGCAGCTGGTGATTCCTGCCGGCACCAAGGTTCCCGTGGCTCTGAAGCATGCCATCTCCACTCGCGGAACGCGGGAAGGAGATGCAGTTTATGCAGAAACCACCTTCCCGGTCGTAGGGAATGGGCGGGTTCTTATTCCGGCCGGCACCTACGTGCAGGGACGAATCAGCCATATCAAGCAAGCCGGCAGAATCAAGGGACGGGCGGAAGTTCTCATGCATTTCACTACGCTCATTTATCCCAGCGGCTACACGGTGCTCTTACCCGCGGCGGTGGAAAATGCACCGGGCGTGGACAAGACCCAGGTGAAGGATAAAGAAGGAACGATTCGGGCAGATGGCCAGAAAGGCGAGAAGATCGCAACCGCCGCCAGCACCGCAGCTACGGGTACGGTGATCGGCGCGGCATCGGCGGGCGGAAAAGGAGCCCTGATCGGCGCGGGTATAGGGGGAGCGGTAGGAACTGCGATTGGCATGCTATCGCGCGGAAATGATGTCAAACTTGAAGCCGGAACCACAATCGAGATGGTGATTCAACGGGATGTGCCGGTAGATCCTGACAAAGTGCCCGCTGTAACCAGAACCTCGGCCAGTTCGCAATGACAAACGTTGAGAGAGATGCCGCTATCCTTTGGCGGCAGAGTAAGCGAAGGGATGCTGCTTCGCGTCGATTTCCCGGCGCAGATCGCTCCAGATATTCTCCGGCATGTTCAGGAAGGTTTGCACCACTTCAGGATCGAACTGCCGTCCGGACCAGCGTTGAATCTCTTCCCGCGCCGCAGTAATGGACTGAGCTGCTCGGTAGGGCCGGTCCGAGGTAATCGCATCCAGCGTATCTGCGACCGAGAAGATGCGCGCCCCGAGTGGAATTTCATCTCCCTTGAGTCCGCGCGGATAGCCGGTTCCGTCATAGCGCTCCTGATGCGAATAGACGATTTCGGCAGCTTCGGTCAGGAAGGGGATCTTTTTTACGATCTGGTATCCGTGATAGCAATGCTCCCGCATTACCGCAATCTCTGCCGGGGTCAGAGGCCCGGGCTTGCGCAGGATCTCATCCGGAATTGCCATTTTGCCGATGTCATGCAGAAACGCGCCTCTCGCGATTACATTGATCTGGTCCTTTGGCAGTTTCATACTTCTGGCAATCGCGATGGTATAAGCGGTTACGCGCTCGGTGTGGCATTGCGTTTCGTTGTCCTTCAAGTCGAGCGCGCCGCCTAATGCTTGCAAGGTGATGTCGTAGGACCGCTCCAGCTCTGCAAATGCGTTCCGCAACTGCGCCGTGCGTTGCTCAACCAGAGCTTCCAACCTGGTCTGATAGGCACGGTTTTCAAGCTTCAGGCGGCGATTCTCCAAAGCACGCCGTACGGTTGCTAACAACTGTTCCCGTTCAAAGGGTTTGAGGAGGTAGTCGTAGGCGCCTTCGCGCAGCGCCTTGAGGGCCACGGAAATGTCGTGCACCGCCGTGACCATCACGACTGGCATGTCGGGATACTTCTCTTTGGTCCGCTCCAGCAGTGCGATGCCGTCCAGATCAGCCATCATCAGATCAGACAGCATCAGTTCGAATTCATCACCCGAATCAAGCAGCGCTAATGCCTTCTGTCCGGAGGACGCCTGCGCACATGTGTAATGGGCGGCTACGAGCATGGAGCAGACGATTTCGCGGATGGCGTCCTCGTCGTCCACCACCAGGATTCGCTCGGCTGGCATAATTCCCCTCAGTGTACCTCGAAATTTCCCATTTCTTGGTTCCTAAAGTAATCCCCCGACCGCGGAACCTGCACCGGTAACCGGCTTTGACGTGTTATTAAAGCATCGGGTACCTACGCCTTTTTATCGGCAATGAACAGCTCTTTGTTTAGGTTGGGACAGATGTTCGGGGGTGCGGCCATGCCTGGCCTGATGGCGGTAGAATCGGCCACCTTCGTTATTGTTGCGGCCAGCCTCTTGGTTTTTCGTACATTCCGCGAACGTTATCTGCTGATCTGGATCGTCGGCTGGCTGGCTTATCTCGTTTCCGGCTGGACCTTGCACTCCTTTCCCAGCCCTCCGCCAGATTATGCGATTGCCATTTCCCAGTCTCAGTTTGTTCTGGCTGTGGCGCTCTTTGCTGCCTCCGTGTTCGTTTATTCTCATGCCCGCAAGTTGATGGTTTCCTTGTTCGGCTTTTCCGCACTGGTCATTGGCTATGCCGTCGTGCGGGCGCTGATCTGGCCTGATTCGTTCGTCCTTCGCCTGGTACTGGAAGTTGCCTACCGGGTGATCACGTTGGCGGCTGCTGTTCAGTTGATCCGCTTTCGTTGGGCGCGTTGGGAAATTGGATCGTGGCTGCTGAGTCTTAGCCTGTTGCTCGTACACCTTGATTGGGCGCCGGTAAGTGCGCACCTGCCTCCGGGCTTCAGCCTTGTAGGCGATCTGGTCTTCGGCTTCAGCATGCTGATAGTCATTTTTGATGACTCCAGGATGCGGACTCGGCGCCTGGGAGTGATCAACTCTCTGACCGGCAGCATCAGCCGGGCCCAACAGTATGGCCCGATGTTGGCCACGGCCATGGAGGAACTGAAGAACCTCATGCTGGCGAAAGCCGCCTGGTTTCGCCTGCAAGAGGACGGCAAGATGGTTATCGTCCAGCAGATCGGGTTGTCGCAGGATTTCGTGCGCGACCGCGGCTCGGTGCCTTCGGATGACAATTTCGAGCAAACGCTCAGCGTGGTTGCTCCGATCGTATTACGGACCTCCCGTGCCGACGACTCGGCTCGCCCTTATTTGAAGCGGGAGCGCTTCAACCATGTGGTTTTGGTCCCCGTGCAGGGAAAGAAGACATCCATTGGAATCCTCGCGCTGGGCAGCCGCCACCGCCTGTCGTACACCCCTGAGGAACTGGAGTTCCTGGCTACCAGCGCAAATCAACTGGGTTTGGCTGTGGAGAATCTGCGCCTCGTCGAACAGATTGTGCGCTCACACCGTCAGTGGGCTAACACGTTCGATTCGATTCAGGACATCGTGCTCGTGCATGACTCCGAATTCCGCGTGATGAAAGCCAATCGCGCCTTGCTCGAACGGCTCGGCCAGGCCCCGGCCGATGTCGCTGCACAGCCCTGTGAGAAGGTCCTGCCGCGACTTGGAGACTGGACCGGATGCCCCTACTGCAGCAAGATTGCCGATACCCTTCGTGAGGCCCCGGACCCCTGTTTTGGCGGATATTCCATGATCTCGACTTCCTCTTACACGGAGCAGGGAAGCCAGCAGAAGGGCACGATTCACGTCGTCCGCGACACCTCCGAACGCCGTGACGCGGAGGAGAAATATCGGTTGCTATTTGAGCAGGCCCAGGAAGGGGTATTTGTTGCCACGCCCGAAGGCAAACTCCTCGAATGTAACGAGGCCTTCGTGCGAATGGTGGGATACGCCAACCGGGCGGACGTGCTGGCCGCAAACCTTGATACAGACATATACGCATTCCCCGAGCAAAGGGAAACGCTACGACGTGAGCTTGACGCCCATAGCTTTGTCAGAAACTTTGAAGTGACCTTGCGGCACAAGAGCGGAGCGCTGCTCAATGCTCTTGAGAGTAGCGTCGCTATTCGCGATGCCGCACGGTCGGTCGAGCGCTACCAGGGATTTCTGTTAGACATCACGGAAAAGAAGCGAGCTGAGGATGAGATTCGCCGCCGCAATCGTGAACTGAACGCGCTGAATGCGATGGCGGTGATTGCGACCCAATCTTTCGACCTGGACGAAATTCTGAACCTCACCCTGCGGCAGGTGATTTCTCTGTTGGCCGCGGAGCGAGGCTCCATTTACCTCGCCGACCCCGACCAGACGACTTTTCGCCGTCGTGCCAGTTGGGGGCAGCGTAATGCCGATCGGGGAAAATTTGCGGAAGTTCACTTGCCAGATGGCTTTGGCGACCTTGTCACCCGCTCTCGCACTGAAGTGATTACGCCGGAGTTTCTGCCTCACCTGCCCGGGGCAGTCGCCGAATTCATTCAGGCGGATGGCCTCAGCTCGTGGATATGGGTTCTTCTGTGGAGCAAGGACAAGCCCATGGGCGCGATGGGCATCAGCAGCCGCAAAGAACAGGAATACACCGGCAATGACGAGAACCTGTTGGTGGCGATCGGCCGTCAACTGGCTACGACCGTCGAAAAGGTGCGCCTCTATGAGGAAAGCTGCCGGGCCTACGAGGACCTGCGCAAAACCCAGGAGCAGTTGTTGCAAAGTGCAAAGATGTCCGCGGTTGGGCAGCTGATCGCCGGAGTGGCCCACGAACTGAATAATCCTTTGACCGCGATTCTGGGTTATGCGCAGCTTCTGGAGAGCGAGAGCCTCAGTGACCGCGCGTCGGAATTTGTAAATAAATTGTTTAAGCAGGCGCAAAGGACCCATCGGGTGGTCCAGAACTTGTTGTCTTTTGCGCGGCAACGCAAGCCGCAGAAAGAAAGCGTCAACATCTGTAAGGTCCTGGAGGAAACGCTGGCCCTGCGCGACTACGACCTGCGCGTCAACAACATTCAGCTGGAGTGTGAATTCGAAGCCGAGCTCCCTACGGTCACAGCAGATCCGCAGCAAATGGAGCAGGTGTTCCTTAACATTATTAACAATGCGGTCGATGCGGTACTACAGAACGGCAAAGACAAACTTCTGAGAGTTCGTCTGTTTCGAAAGGATGCCACCGTCCATGCGGAGTTTCAGGACTCGGGACCCGGCATTAAGGAACCTGACCGCATCTTCGAACCGTTCTACACCACCAAGAGTGTGGGGAAGGGCACCGGTCTCGGGCTAAGCATTTGTTATGGCATCATCCAGGAACATGGGGGCAGCATCTCAGGACGCAATCACCTGGAAGGGGGTGCCATCCTTGAAGTCGTGTTGCCTGCAGCCGAAAGTGGTGTGCCCGCAGAAAAATCACTTCCCGCTCCTCGGCATGATCTGGTCATTCAAGGCCGCATATTGCTGGTTGAAAGCGAGGAAGCCGTTCTGGAATTCGAGCGAGATGTGCTGACCGGAGCGGGGGCGTCGGTTGTCACAGCTGCCAGCGCCGAAGCCATGAAATCACAGTTAAAAGAACAGCCGTTTGATGCCCTGATTCTTGACGGTGCAGTGCCCGGGGCCGAAAGCCTGACCGAACTGCTTCGCTGGATCTCGGAAAACCACGGCGGATTGGAGCGGCACCTGCTGGTTACCTTCTCCAATGCCGCTGAGCTGGAGGTCCGTACTTTCCTGCAGGATAAAAGCGTGCCGTTTTTGGTAAAGCCATTCGAGGTCGCAGAACTGATCACCCAGGTGCGCCAGTTACTGCAGAAAGCGCAAGCCGCCGGAGCAAGCTAACTGCTCCTCAACCGCGGGCTCATCGCCTGGCTGCCTGCTTCCTCACTACTTTTTCAAAATTGGATTGTACCCATCGCTAATCAGCTTGCCCCGCAAGGCTTCGGCATCTTTGATGTCGGCATAGGGTCCACACTGCACGTGCAACAGCTTGTCAGAGGGCGCGGTCGCTGAGAAGGCCGGATATTGCTTGCTTTTGAGCGCGTCAACCAAAGCGTCCGCATCTTCCTGCTTGGTTACTGCGGCCACTTGCACATAGTAACCGTTCAATACGGGAGGAGCGGTAGGGTCGGGAGCCGTTGCCGCCGCACTCGGGCTCGGCGCATTCCCGTTGGCGGCCGCGTTGTCCGGCGCAGGTTGGCTATCCGTTGTTTTGGCAGCGTTCTCCAGGGCCGGCGAAGGTGTGCTTGAGGAGGTCTTGGCGGTGACCGGCCGTATTACGGCCGCAGCCGGAGTTGGGGTCATCGCTTCCGCTGCCGAAGGTTTTAGAGCAGCTTGTTTTCCCAGCGAAAACCCGGCGGCGAAGAACACGGCGCACAGCGCCACGAGCGCGAAAAACAGCGCCAGCATCTTGCCCGTGCCCAGCGTGATCTCTGTGTCCTCAGATGCTGCGGTAGGCATGTATTCCTCGTCTCATCAGTTTTATCGCTGGGCCGCGGTCTGCGCACCCTCACTTCCGGTGTTGCCCAAAAGTTTCTGAAGTCCAGAGAAGAAGTCTACCGGCACGGGGAAGATCACGGTCGTGTTCTTTTCCACGCCAATCTCGGTCAAGGTTTGCAGATAACGCAGCTGAATGCTGACCGGCTCGGTCGCCAGCAACTTGGAGGCGTCCACCAATCTTTGCGCTGCCGAGAATTCTCCTTCTGCGTGGATGATTTTTGAGCGTTTTTCGCGTTCTGCCTCCGCCTGCTTTGCCATTGCCCGCAGCATCGATTCCGGCAGGTCGACTTGCTTGACCTCAACGTTAACTACTTTCACCCCCCACGGAGCAGTGTGTTGGTCGAGAATGCTTTGCAACCGCAGATTGATCTTGTCACGGTGGGCCAGCAATTCATCAAGCTCCTGCTCACCCAGCACCGACCGCAAGGTTGTCTGGGCAAACTGCGAGGTCTGGTAAACGTAGTTCGAGACCTCGACTACCGCCTTGCGCGGCTCAATCACGCGAAGAAAGATCACTGCGTTTACCTTCAAGGTCACGTTGTCCCGAGTAATGATGTCCTGGGGTGGCACTTCCAGGGCTTCTTGGCGAAGTGAAACACGCACCATGCGGTCCACCGGCGCGAATACCAGAATGATCCCAGGCCCCTTGGCGGCAGGAAGGAGGCGTCCCAGCCGGAAGATCACGCCACGCTCATATTCTGCGAGAATCTTGATGGAACTCAGTATGTATAGGACGACGATAATGATGGCGATTGTAGAGAAACCAAATCCCAGCTCCATATGAGCCTCCACACCTGATTGTCAGCGAACGCTCCTGCGGCGGATTGTATCGCAGTTTGTTACGTGGGAGCGGTGATTCCAAAGTGAACTGTTATCTCGCCGGATGCGGTAGCGCAGTTGACCGCGGGGACCTGAAGCCCAAGTCACTTTAGGGATCTTTCTGCGGGTACCAGGGGTTCACTTCGGCGCATTGCGCAGCATGAACGCCTTGATCACAATGTTGTTCGGCTGGATGCCGACCGGGATCATCGTCAGCAGCGAGTACTCCCCCGGCTCAAATTTTTTCTTCGGCGTGCGCTTCTGAATCACGGTCACGTCTCCTGACTCCGAATCCACGACCAGCAGATAATTCTGGCTTTGAGAGAGCGCCAGCCCATCAGGACGGCTGCCGACTGGCAAAACTGCAACAATCTTGCCGCTGTCTATGTCATAAACCGCAACCGAATTCGATCCAAAATTGCTGACATAAAGCCGGGAATTATCCGTACTCACTACCCCTCGTGCCGGATGGCTTCCAATCAAATAGCTGCCGCCGACTTCATCATTCCCGGTCTCGATGATCGAAATGTTATCGGAGTCAAAATTGGTAACAATCAGCTCGCCCCCGTCCGGCTTCAAAGCCAGGTGGACCGGGGTTTTACCCACGTCGAGCAGGGCCAGCAGTTTTCCGGCTTTGAGGTCGATAGATGCGACCTGGGCTGATCCGGTGCAAGCTACAAACGCCGTACTGCTATCGGGAACAATTGCAATGTCCTCCGGGTGCTCACACACCGCAATTGTGCTGGTCACGACCAGCCGTCGAGTATCGATTTCGCTGACAGTATTGTCTCCGCGGTTGCTTACCAGGACGGTCGCGCCATCCGATGAAACTCGAGCCAGCCCCGGAGACGCCCCCACGCGGATATTACCGATGACCATCCGCTTATCCAAATCGATTACAGAAACGTTCGCCGATCCTGAGTTCGCCACATATCCACGTTTTCCATCAGGGGAAACATCGATGAAATAAGGTTTCCCATGAACCCCGATGGTCGCCTCTACGGCGTTGCGCTCGGCATCGATGACAGTAACGTTGTTTGAACCCGCATTGACCACGTAAACCTCATTTTTCTTGCTGTTGGCCGCAATGCCGCTCGGCTCACTTCCCACCCGGATGGTCTTCGCCGGCTCAAACGTTCGCAGGTCGATAACGCTTACCGTGTTGCTCTTGCCATTGGTGATGTAAGCGTATTCGCGGTAAGAAGGCCCGTAATCGGTGATCTGTCGCTCGTGGAAATACCACCAGCCGAGGCCGGCCAGGACGGGGGCAAGGACAACGCTGAGGAGAAGCTTGCGCAAAGCAGTGAGTTGAGAATCAGAGAACTGAGTGACTTCCGGCTACCGCAGTTGCCTTCTATGCTCGTGCTCGCTTACCCATGGTTATGACTGCCGATGACATCTCTCCACCGGGAACTGTTTTTCCCACTACCGCCGCGATCTGCCGCACCTGCGTCATCAGTTCCTCGAATTGTTCAGGATAAAGTGACTGCATACCATCGGACAGTGCTTTGTCGGGATTGTTGTGAACTTCGACGATCAGCCCATCCGCGCCGACTGCAACCGCCGCTCGCGACAGTGGAATGACTTTGTTTCGTTTCCCAGTGCCATGGCTTGGATCCACCACGATTGGCAGATGGCTGAGGCGCTGGACCGCAGGCACTATGCTTAGGTCTAGCGTATTACGCGTATGATCGGCGAACGTGCGCACACCCCGCTCGCAGAGGATCACATTGTAGTTGCCTTCGCTCATCACGTACTCGGCTGCCATCAGTAATTCTTCCAGGGTCGCCGACATGCCTCGCTTGATCAACACCGGTTTGGTCGCGCGTCCAGCGCGCTTCAGGAGCGAAAAATTTTGCATGTTTCGGGCGCCAATCTGGATTACGTCGGCATACTCTTCCACCAGTTCCAGCGACTCATTATCAATGGCCTCGGTTACAATTCTGAGTCCGAATTGCTCCCGGACCTCACTCATAATTCGCAAGCCTTCTTCACCCATCCCCTGGAATGAATAGGGAGAAGTGCGCGGCTTGTAAGCTCCGCCGCGGAAAAATTGGGCTCCGGCGCGCTGCACACACTCGGCCACAGCAAAGGCCTGTTCACGACTCTCGATCGCGCACGGTCCGGCGATGACGGTAAGCGTGGCCCCACCTATCGTGACGTCGCTGCCTGGGAAGCGGATAACGGTATTGTCTTCTTTAATATCGCGGCTGACCAGCTTGTAAGGCTTTGTAACCCGTATGACTTCCTGCACACCCGGCATTTCATCCAGCGTGCCGGGCTCGATTTCGCCCTTATTGCCGGTGATGCCGATGGCAGTCCGTTCGGCGCCCGGAATGGCGTGCGCCCGGTATCCCAGTGACTCAATTTTGTCGCATACGGCGCGCACCTGACTTTCAGTTGCATGCGCCTGCATTACAACCAGCATGTCCCCACCTCGAGATTGTCAGTTTATCGTTTAGGTCGGAATCCCGGCAAACCAGACTTTCCTGAATCATTTTCGCCGCGCCCGGCATCCTCAATCTTAGCCGATTGGCCTCGTGGCTTGAGGTTTGAGGCCAGTCGGATCGTCGCCCCTCGGCGACAATACAGGCCTTTCCAGCCGGCAATAGAGGATTCCAGGTATCGCCGCAGGAGCATCCTTGCTCCTGACTAGGAGTGATCGTTGGAGGTCGCCATGACACGTTACGTTGCGATAGTCTCAGTGTTGCTTTTGGTTTCAGGTTTCGCACTTGCCCAGTCACCATCGTCCGCCGTGTTGAACGAGGATCTGTTCGCATCCTTGGACGGTTTCGGCGCTGCTTCCGTCGATGCTCTGCCGCCAACTCCGGCCGAGCAGCACGAAATACAGCAGAACATCAAAGATATTCATTTCGACTTTAACCGCGCTGATCTGCGCCCGGAAGATCATTCAATTCTGGAAGCTGACGCGCAGTGGCTAAAAGCCCATCCCGATATGCTCGTCACCATCGAGGGTGATGCTGACGAACGCGGAGGCATCGTTTACAACGTTGTGCTCTCCGACGACCGGGCCGGCACCGCCAAGGACGCGCTTGTTTCGATGGGCGTGCCAGCCGGCCAGATCGTGTATGCAACCGGCTGGGGAAAGCTGTATCCCGTCTGCATGGAATCGGAAGAGAGCTGCTGGAGCCAAAATCGCCGCGCTCATTTTGCGGCCTGGTAGTTGCCTGTCGCGACGTGCGTCGAGCGTGAACTGGCGGGGTCGTGTGCGCGTTGACAACGCGCATTCGATGGCGAAGCTGGCATTAACCTGCGGCCGCTATACTCGGTAAATGGCGCGTTCACTCGCCCAGGAACAAGACATCCTTAAGCTGCCCGCACCCAGGCGGCCGCCGCGGTTTACTTCGCGCCGGATCGGCATCCACACTTCCTCTGCTGGGGGCGTGCAGAACGCGGCTGAGCGAGCGTATCGGCTTGGCTGCAACACGTTTCAGATTTTTTCCTCCAGCCCCCGGCAGTGGGCGCCGTATGAGCTCGCCAGTCTGCAATGCCGCCAAATGACGCAGCTGCGCCATCGATACAATCTGAAGCCGCTGGTCATCCACACCAACTACCTCATCAATCTTGCTGCGACAAACGAGTTATTTCTACGAAGGTCGATCGAGGCTTTTCGTGGGGAAGTGGAGCGGGCCCTGGCCTTGTGTGCCGAATATCTGGTGCTTCATCCTGGTTCATTTCGCGGCGCACACCGCGAAGCCGGTTTGCTGCAGACCGCGGCCGCAATCGCTGCCGCCACTCAGGGATTGGATCTGGCGAAGGGCGGCCTCACCATTCTGATTGAAAATACCGCTGGTGCAGAGTTCTCCCTGGGAGGCAGTTTCGAGCAGGTTGCCGAAGTGCTTGATCGCCTGCGCGGCGTCGTTCCAGTCGCTGCCTGCATCGACACCTGCCATGTCCACGTTGCCGGATACGACATCGTCAGCGAAGCTGGGATGAGCGCCACGCTCGCTCATCTGGATGAGACGATCGGCCTGAAGAATGTTCCCGTCTGGCATTGCAATGACGCGAAAGCCGCGCGCGGATCGAAACTCGACCGGCATCAGCACGTCGGGAAGGGAACCATCGGACTCGAACCATTTCGCCGCCTGCTGAACCATCCTCGGCTCGCCCATGCCGCATTCATTGCCGAAACCCCCATTGACCACCCCGGAGATGACATGAGAAATGTCGCCAGGTTGAAAAAACTGGTGGCAAAAAACACAACCGGTAGGATCACGCCTCCCGGCCCGTCATTCCGAGGGAAGTCGAGGAATCGGCTTCACCAGACGTGAGGACGGGCCAGGTTTGACCCCAATTTCCGTGCTCACGTATATTCGAATCGCAGGGGCAAGATAGACGTCTGATGCAAACCTGGGCGGTTAGCTCAGCTGGTTAGAGCGCCTGCCTTACAAG
>Ga0187780_10000835_pt1 | contig 22929 bp, 21 predicted proteins | sample 1015_Q2_SP10_20__FD_132429 | JGI IMG/M metagenome (GOLD analysis project Ga0187780, IMG submission 132429) | Tropical peat soil microbial communities from peatlands in Department of Meta, Colombia - 1015_Q2_SP10_20_MG | ecosystem: Environmental > Terrestrial > Soil > Wetlands > Peat | place... | reverse complement strand
GAGTTTTCGCGCCCGGCGTTGTTGCTCGCTCCTCGTTTGGACCGGCCAAACGTCGTCACTCGCGCCTAGCCGGTCATCGAAAATCGTCTCCATCGCACACGTGAACGATGATGAGATAGGTTCTAGTTAGAAGGTGTAGTTGCCGCCGGCTGCCGCCTGTCCAGCTCGTCCAGCAGCCGCAGCAGCGGGCCCAAGGCGCTGTAGCGTTCACAGGCCCGACGCAGATAAGCCATCACCAACGGCTGATCGCGCAGGTAGCGATCTTTGCCGTCGCGGTGGAACAGGCGCGCAAAAATGCCGAGCACTTTGATGTGCCGCTGCACCCCCATCCACTCGAAATCGCGATAGAACGCGCCGAAGTCGGGGTCGACCGGCAGGCTTGCCGCTTTGGCCTTTTCCCAGTAGCGCACCACCCAATCGATGATCCGGTCCTCCTCCCAGCTGATGTACGCGTCCTTGAACAGCGAAGCCAGGTCGTAGGTGATCGGACCATACACCGCGTCCTGAAAGTCGATGATGCCGGGATTGGGGTCGGTGACCATGAGGTTGCGCGAGTGATAGTCGCGATGCACGTACACCGGTGGCTGAGCGAGATTGTTGGCGAGGATCAGCTCGAACGCCGCAGCGAGGGCCTCGGATTGCGCGCTCGAGAGCGGCACACCCAACTGCTTCGCCACGTACCAATCCGGGAACAGGCGCAGCTCGCGCAGCAGCAGCGCGCGGTCGTAGGGCGGAAGCACGTCGGGGCGGCTGGCCAGCTGGATCCGCACCAGCGCGTTGGTTGCCGCATCGTAGAGGGACGCTGCGCTGCAGTCGTTGAGCGCCTGCGCGTACATGGTCCCGCCCAGGTCGGTAAGCAGCAGGTAGCCGTTCTCGACGTCCTCGGCCAGCACCTCCGGCACGTTGACGCCGGCCTGACGGAACAGCCGCGCCACCTTGACGAACGGGCGGCAATCCTCATACTGCGGCGGCGCATCCATGACGATACGCGTGCCCGCTGCAGTGGTGACTCGGAAGTAGCGGCGGAAGCTGGCGTCCTCGGAGGCCGGCGCGAGGCTGAAGGGTTCGCCGCCAAGGCACGCGCGAAGCCAATCGTCGAGTGGGGGAGTGCGGCTCACGCAGTTGCGTTGCTCAGGGCATGCTTTTGTGCGATTTTATCGCCAAATCACATCAAGAACCTATCTAATAGGCCACGATGCCATTCCACCGCAGCGCGGCGCTGGCAGCCATGATCCTGCTGCTGGCGGCCGCCGCCGCGCGCGCGCAGGACGCCGCGCCCGACAGGCCGGATGCCGCCCTGGGCTTGAAGCCGAAGCTGCAGGAGTCGCTGCTGCCACCCGTCGCGCCGGGGACGGAAGCGGACCTGCCGATCTTCGTCGAAGCTGATCGCATCGAGGGCAAGCAGGGTGTCGAGCTCAATGCCGTCGGCAACGTCATGCTGCGGCGCCGAGGCGAAGCCGTGTTCGCCGATCAGTTGCGCTACATGTTTCCGACCGAAGAGCTGACGCTGATCGGCAACGTGCGGTTCGATCGGTTGGGCGATGTCGTCACCGGCGATAGGGCGGCGTTTAACCTGAAGACCGAGACCGGGTACGTCGACAAGCCGACTTATCACTTCCATCAGTTCCGGGCCCGGGGCGAAGCAGACGAGCTGATCATCAAGGACCGCGACGATTATCAGGCGATGCGGGCGACCTATACCAACTGCGACGTCGGCAACGACGACTGGTACATGAGGGTGCGGCGCCTCGACCTCGACCGCCTGCGCGACGTCGGGGTGGCGCACGACGCGACCCTGTATTTCGAAGATGTCCCTATCATGTACACACCGTGGATGGATTTCCCGCTATCCGAACGGCGCAAGAGCGGCTTTCTGCCTCCCACGTTCGGCACTTCGAACTCGACTGGCTTCGAGTTCCAGCTGCCCTACTACTGGAATATCCAGCCCAACTTGGATTACACCATCGCCCCGCGCGCGATGGCCAAGCGCGGTTTGATGCTGGACAACGAGTTCCGCTATCTGGAGCCCAACTTCAAGGGACAGCTGGAGGCCGACATTCTGCCCGACGACCGCGAGACGGGCAGCAGCCGCTGGTTCGTGCATCTGCTGCACGACCAGAGTTTTACCCGAAATCTGTCGGGGGGCTTGAATCTGCAGAAGGTGTCGGACGATAACTACTTCACGGATTTCGGCGGCACGGTTGCGCTCACGTCCCAGAGCGTGTTGCCGCAGTTCGCCTTCCTCAACTACGAGGGTGGCTGGTGGCGAGCCTATGGCCGCATCGAGCATTTCCAGACCATCGGCACGGATGTTTTTCCGCCCTATTCGCAGGTTCCTCAGGTGACGCTGTTGGCGTCGCAGCAGGACATCAAGGGCTTCGACCCGGCATTTTCCGCTTCGGTGACCGCCTTTGAGCATCCGACGCTGCTCGACGGGGTGCGGCAGATCTACTACCCCTCGGTCACCTATCCGCTGCGTACGCCGCTCTTTTACGTTACGCCCAAAGTCGGCATCAACTTCACGCATTACGACTTCCCCGGCAGCGACGTTGCATCGGCTAACCGCACCGTGCCCATCGTGAGCGTCGACAGCGGCATGAGCTTCGAGCGCGACACCACGATCGGTGGACGCGATTTCCTGCAGACGCTGGAACCGCGCCTGTACTACCTGTATATACCGTTCCGCAACCAGGATCAGCTTCCCATCTTCGACTCCTCGCTCAAGGACTTCAACTTCACCAGCATTTTCAGCGAGAACATCTTCAGCGGCGGCGACCGCATTAACAACGCCAACCAGATCACGGCGGCCGCGATCAGCCGCCTGATCGATCCCGCGACCGGTGTCGAGCAGCTGCGCGCGTTGCTCGGACAGCGCTATTACTTCACTCCGCAGGATGTGACTCTGTTCAGCACGCTGCCGACGACCCCTGTTTCCAACGTCGGCGCGACCACCTCATCGCGCTCCGATCTGCTCGCAGGCTTCTCGGGCAAGCTGACGCCCACTTGGTCACTGGAGAACTTCCTGGACTACGGCCTGAACCCGTCGCAGGTGCAGCGCTTCGACATCGCGCTGCGCAACCAGCCGGAGCCGGGCAAGCTGCTCAACTTGAGCTATCGCTACAGCCGCGATTTCGTGGATCAGATCGACCTGTCCGGGCAGTGGCCGATCTCACGCCGCTGGTCCGCGCTGGCGCGCTGGAACTACTCGCTCTCGCCCAGCTCGCTGCTGGAGGGGCTGCTTGGCCTCGAATATACTCAAGATTGTTGGGCGGTGCGCTTTGTCCTCCATCGCTTCGTCACTGGCACGGAGACGTGGAGCAACAGCTTCTTCGTTCAGCTCGAGCTCACTGGATTGTCACGCGTGGGCAGCAACCCGTTCCAGGTGCTACAGCGCGGCATTGGCGGCTACACCGCACCGCCTCTACGCACGCGCTTCCCGGTCGAGTACTATCCGGGGATGGACCAGCCTTGACCGAGTGCGCGGAGAACCAACGCCGGTTCGAGCTGACCAAGCCGTATCCGAATTCGAAACCAATCGTGGTGCGATCAAAGCGATGGTATGAAGTCCGCGTTGCGTTGGCTGTTGTGCAGTTTGGCGCTGGTAAGCGCGTGTGCAGCGGCGGCACAGGATGGCGCTGCGCAGCGCACTGTCCTGGATGTCGATCGCGTCGTGGCCGTGGTCAACGACGAGGTCATCACCTCGGTCGAGCTCGACCGCGAGCTGCGCAACGCGACAGAGCAGCTGCGCCGTCAGGGCACGGCACTGCCCGCGCGCAGCGCTCTCGAGAAGCAGCTGCTCGAGCGGTTGATCACCAAGCGAGCGCTCCTGCAGTACACGCGCCAGACCGGATTGCGGGTATCCGACGCGGATCTCGATCGGGCGGTCGACAAGATCGCAGAGGACAACAAGCTGTCGCCATCCGCTCTGCGCGAGACGCTCGAGCACGACGGCGTCCCCTACGCGCGCTTTCGCGAGAACGTGCGCTCGGAGATGCTTCTCGCGCGGCTGCGCGATCGTGAAGTGGACAGCCGGGTCGTGGTGAGCGACGCGGAGATTCAGAGCTTTCTTCGCGGTCAGGAGAATCAGACCGACAAGGTGGACGAGTATAGCCTCGCGCACATTCTGGTCGCCGTGCCGGAGCAAGCTACACCCGAGCAGGTCAGCGCGCGGCGCACGCGTGCCGAGACGGCCCTGGCACAGATTCGGCAGGGCTCGGACTTTCGGCAGGTCGCGGCCACCTTCTCCGACGCTCCGGACGCTTTCGATGGAGGGAACATGGGTTGGCGCCCCGCGGCGCGCCTCCCGAGCATCTTCCTTCAGGCGGCCAAGACGCTCAAGGTGGGCCAATCCAGCGATGTTCTGCGCAGCCCCGCCGGTTTCCATATCATCAAGCTGGTGGAGAAGCGTGGGCTGGACACGCCGGTCATCGTTACCCAGACGCACGCCCGCCACATCCTGGTGCGCCTGAACGAGGTAGTGGCCGAGAACGACGCCAAGAACCGCCTGAACGACCTGAAGGATCGCATCGAGCACGGCACCGACTTCGGTGAGCTGGCGCGCCTGCACTCGGACGATCCATCCGCAGCGCGCGGCGGCGACCTGGGCTGGATCACGCCTGGCGACGTGGTTCCGGAGTTCGAGCACGCCATGAACGCGCTGAAGTCGGGCCAGGTGAGCGACCCGTTCAAATCTCCCTTCGGCTGGCACATCGTGCAGGTGCTGGAGCGGCGCGAGCAGGACATGTCCAAGGACCGGCAGAAACTGGCGGCGCGCCAGGCCATCCGCCAGCGCAAGTCGGAAGAGCAGTGGCAGGAGTGGGTGCGTCAGCAGCGGGACAAGACTTACGTCGAGTATCGCCTCGAAGAAAAATAGCCGCGCTCGCCCGGTCGCCCATGGTTTGGCGCAGGCTCATGCATTCGCATAAGCCGCGGCGGCGCTTTGGCTCCGGCATAACGCGCTGGAGCGCATTAGCCTCCACCGAAACTCCGGCGCTCGTCCATGCATTCACATAGGCCGCGCCGTCGTTTTGGCCAGAACTTTCTGATCGATGGCGGCTACATCGAGCGCATCGTCGAAGCCATCGGCCCGCATCCTTCCGACCGTATGATCGAGATCGGGCCCGGCCTTGGAGCCATGACGGGGCCGCTGCTGGAGCGCCTCGACTCGCTGCATGTTGTGGAAATCGACCGCGACATCGTCGCGCGTCTGGCGGCTCGCTTCCCGGGTGAGCGACTGGTTGTGCATCAGGGCGATGCGTTGGAATTCGACTTCGGCGCGATGGGATCAGGCTTGCGACTGGTCGGCAACCTCCCCTACAACATCTCTACACCGATGCTGTTTCACACCACCAGGTTCGCGGCTTGCATCCGCGACTGCCATTTCATGCTGCAGGAGGAGGTCGTAGACAGGATGGCGGCGAAGCCTGGCGGGAAAAGCTTCGGGCGCCTGTCCGTGATGCTGCAGTATCGCTTCCGGGTGGAAAAGCTGTTCGACGTACCGCCCGGTGCATTCCGCCCTGTGCCGCGCGTGAACTCGGCCCTGGCACGCCTGACACCGCACGTAGTGTTGCCTGCCCCGGCACTAGACGAGCTTATGCTTGCCCGCCTCGTGAGCAAAGCCTTCAGCCAGCGGCGCAAGACCCTGCGCAACGCTCTGGCAGATTTTGCGACTGCGCAGGAGCTCATGGCGCTCGGGCTCGACCCGCTACTGCGGCCGGAGAACCTGTCGCTGGAAGATTTTGTGCGCGTGGCCAACGCGGTTGCGAGCCGCGCAGGTCAGGTCTGAGCAAACTTCTCAGGCACCGGCAGCGCGAGGCCGTTCGATGAACTCTATCTTGTAGCCGTCGGGATCGGCGACGAAGGCGATAACGGTCGTCCCGTGCTTCATCGGACCCGCTTCCCGCGTCACGGTGCCGCCCCGCTTCCTGACCTCGTCACAGGCCTTGCGTGCGTCGTCAACTTCGATCGCGACGTGGCCGTAGCCGTTGCCCACATCGTACGCGGCGGTGTCCCAGTTGTGCGTGAGCTCGAGCACGGCGGCCCGCGACTCGTCCTCGTAGCCAACGAAGGCCAGGGTGAAGCGGCCCTCCGGGTAGTCCTTCCGGCGCAGCAGCTTCATGCTGAGTACATTGGTGTAGAAATCGAGCGAGCGCTGCAGATCTCCCACTCGCAGCATGGTATGCAGGATTCTCATGGACGTGCTCTCCGCTCTCAAACTTCGATCAGCTCGAAATCCTCCTTGCGCGCGCCGCACTCGGGGCATACCCAATTGACGGGCACGTCCTCCCACCTCGTTCCCGGGGGGATACCCTCCTCCGGCAGGCCGGCCGCCTCATCGTAGATGAATCCACAGATCAGGCACATGTAGGTCCGGTAAGCGCGCGTGTCATTCATGGCGCAGCGAAGTGGTGATGGGGAATTAGAGTAAGATTCGAATTCTAATCGAATCACCTCACCACGGAACAATTCCTCGCCACTCGCCTCTCGCGATGCTCTGATGCCTGCTTCCCCGCCCATCGTGCTCACTTTTGCCGCCGCCGACCCGAGCGGCGGCGCCGGCTTGCAGGCCGACATCCTGACTCTGTCGAGCATGGGGTGCCACGCTCTGTCGGTCGTCACCGCGGTGACGGTGCAGGACACGATCGGCGTCGAGGGCGTGTTGCCGCTGGAGGCGGAATGGGTCGCAGACCAGGCGCGCTGCGTCCTCGAGGACATGCCGGTGACGGTGTTCAAGGTCGGACTGCTCGGCAGCGTGGAAATCATCGCAGCGATCGCAGAGGTGGTGTCGGACTACCCCGAAGTCCCGCTGGTGCTCGACCCGGTGTTGAGCTCGGGGCGCGGCGACGAGCTGGCGAGCGACGACATGGTTATCGCCATGCGCGAGCTTTTGGTCCCGCAGACTACGCTGATTACGCCCAATAGCCTGGAGGCGCGTCGGCTCGCCATCAACGACGGTGACGACGGCGACGATCCATCGCTCGAGGAATGCGCGCGCCGCATCCTCGCCTTGGGATGCGAGTATGTGCTGATCACAGGCACGCACGAAAACACCGCCCAGGTGGTGAACGTCCTCTATTCGCAGAACGGCGTGGAGCGCTCCGACAACTGGCAAAGGCTGGCAGGCGCGTATCACGGTTCCGGATGCACGCTCGCTTCCGCTATTGCAGCTACTATCGCGAACGGCGTTCCGGTGACGGAAGCGGTGCGCGACGCGCAGGAATACACGTGGAAGACCCTGAGCTCCGGTTACCGACCCGGGATGGGACAGCACATCCCCGACCGCCTGTTCTGGGCGCGCGAGGAAGACGTGCAGGATGAGCAGAAAGCGGATTGAGCACCTGTACGCCGTCACGCCCGAGGTGTCGGACAGCGATTGGCTGTACGAGCGAGCCGGGGCGGTTCTGGCTGGCGGCGCGCGGGTGATTCAATATCGCAGCAAGAGCGGCGACTTGCGGCTGCGGCGCGAGCAGGCGCACCGGCTGCTCGAGCTGTGCCGCGCGCGCGCGGCGCTGCTCATCGTGAACGACGACGTCGCGTTGGCCCGCGAGATGGGTGCCGACGGCGTGCATCTCGGCCGCACGGACATGTCACCCGCCACAGCGCGCGCCGTCCTGGGCGATGCAGCGCTCATCGGCGTTTCGTGTTACGACAGCCTGGCGCTCGCGCAGATTGCGCAGGAAGCGGGCGCGGACTATGTCGCCTTCGGCAGCTTTTTCCGCTCGTCCGTCAAGCCGGATGCTGTGCGCGCGCCGGTCGAGTTGCTGCGAGCGGCCCGCGCGGCCCTGGATCTGCCGATTGTGGCGATCGGCGGTATCACGGCCGAGAACGGGCGCGCCCTCATCGAAGCCGGAGCCGATGCCCTCGCGGTCATGTCGGCGCTGTTTCAGGTGCCGGACAGCCTGGCGGCCGCACGCGCTTTCGCCGCGCTGTTCGACGCTCGCGAACGATCCATGCGAGTCGCTTGCAGCCCATGACATCGCGAAACCAGATTCTCTTCGAGCTCTCCCAGGAGGTCATCCCAGCAGGCGTGAACTCGCCCGTGCGCGCCTTCAAATCGGTGGGCGGGACGCCGGTTTTCTTTCAGCGTGCACAAGGCGCTCGAGCCTGGGACGTCGACGGCAGGGAATACATCGACTATGTCGGGTCCTGGGGGCCGCTGGTAGTTGGGCACGCCCACCCCGAGGTAGTCGCTGCCGTCCAAGCGGCGGCGGCGAATGGTCTCAGCTTTGGCGCCCCGACTGAAGCGGAGTATGAGCTCGCGGCTGCGCTGTGCCGAACGCTGCCCTCCTTGGAGTTGGTGCGGCTGGTGAGCTCCGGCACCGAGGCGACCATGAGCGCGATCCGCCTCGCACGCGGCTTTACTGGGCGCGACAGGATCGTCAAGTTCGAGGGCTGTTACCACGGGCACGCAGATGCGCTTCTGGTGAAGGCCGGCTCCGGTGCGCTCACCTTCGGTCAGCCGAGTTCCGCGGGCGTGCCGCCGGAGGTGGTGGCGCACACCCTGGCCCTGGAATTCAACGACATCGATGGTGTGGCTCGAGCCTTTGAGCGCGACGGCAAACAGATCGCCGCGGTGATCGTCGAACCGGTAGCGGGCAATATGAATCTGATCCTGCCGCGCCAGGGTTTTCTCGAGGGATTGCGCAAGCTGTGCACGGACTACGGCGCGCTGCTCATCTTTGACGAAGTGATGACGGGCTTTCGCGTTGGCCCTCAGGGCGCGCAGGGCTTGTATGGGATTCGCCCCGACTTGACCACCCTGGGCAAAGTGGTGGGAGGAGGCATGCCGCTGGGCGCATTCGGCGGACGGCGCGACATCATGCAATGCATCGCGCCCCTCGGCCCCGTGTATCAGGCCGGAACGTTGTCAGGCAATCCGCTCGCAGTCGCGGCCGGACGGGCGACGCTCAAGCTGGTGCAGGCTGCGGGCTTCTTCGACCACCTCTCGGCGACCACGACGAGCCTGAGCGAAGGGCTGGCGCGCGCCGGGCGCGAGGCTGGTGTCGCGTTCTCAGCGCAGTCGATCGGAGGGATGTTCGGTGTCTATTTCGCCGAGCGCCCCCCGCAGTCTCACGCCGAGGTGTTGGCGTGCGATCGGGGTGCGTTCAACCGATTTTTCCACGCCATGCTCGACTCTGGCGTCTACCTGGCGCCGTCTGCCTTCGAGGCCGGTTTCGTCTCGGCCGCACATACCGCGCGGGACATACAACAGACCGTCGAGTGTGCGCAACGCGCGCTGCGGCAGATCAACGCGCGCGTGTGAGGCGCCGCCTTACCTCAGCCCTGAAATGTAGTCGGACAGCGCCGTTATTTCCTTGTCGCTCAAACGACCCGCAATTGTGCGCATCATGGCGTTCGCGTCGTTGTCGCGCTCGCCGCTGCGAAACGACTGCAGCTGGGCTGAAGTGTAATCGCGGTGTTGCCCTGCCAGGCGGGGAAACTGGGTCGGAATCCCCGCCCCGTTCGGCGAATGGCAGCCGGAGCACGCCGGCACACCGCTGTCGCTTACGCCACCGCGATACAACTTTTGTCCGATCGCCGCGAGCATTCGGTCCTGGGCTGTGCCCGGCTGGGGTTTTTGCGCGGCGAAGTAGGCCGCGAGGTTGCGCATGTCTGAATCGGATAGGTTGGACACCATGCCGCTCATGACGGCGTTCTTGCGCCGGCCCGCTTTGTAATCCGAGAGCTGCTTGTAGATATAGCTTGAATGCTGGCCGGCGAGGCTCGGGTTCGCGGGTATCGGGCTGTTGCCGTCCGCGCCATGGCAGGCTGCGCACACGCTGTTCACTATCGGCTCGGCCTTGGCGGCGTCGCCCTTGTCCGTCCCTGCCGCGGGAGACGGGAGCGCAAAGGACGCGAGCGCGAGAAACAGCGCAAACGTTGTGTCTCGTAGATGCGGTGTTCTCATTCCTGTAGGCTTGTGCGTCGCCGGAAGCGGCGACGCGAAGCGCGCATTCTAGCCCATCCGTCGTTCTCCCGATCAATGCGCCCGGTCATGTTTCATCGCGTCCACTACCTTCTCAGCGTCGGGGAGCTCTCCCAGTTTCCGCCGGACCGCGGGGCAGAGGTGGCGTTCGCTGGCCGGTCCAATGCGGGCAAGTCGAGCGCGATCAACGCGCTCTGCGGCCGTCGCGGCATTGCGTTCGTGAGCCGGACACCGGGCCGAACGCAGCTCATCAATTTTTTTCAGCTGGGAGCGGGGCAGTATCTGGTTGACCTGCCCGGCTACGGTTACGCGAACGCGCCCGGGGCGCTGCGGGCGCGCTGGGAAGCGCTGATCGGTGCATATCTGCAGCAGCGGCGGGCCCTGCGCGGCTTAATTCTGGTGATGGATGCGCGCCACCCGCTGACGCCGCTTGACCGGCGCATGCTGGACTGGTTCGCCGGCACTCGACGGCCCGTGCACGCCCTGTTGAGCAAAGCCGACAAGCTCAGTCGTCAGGCGGGTGAGCGCCAGCGAGTCGAGACTCAGGAAACGCTGTCGCGTCTTTATCCCACCACCAGCGTGCAGCTGTTTTCCAGCACAGCTCACATCGGGCTGGAGCAGGCGCGCGGAGCGCTAGCGACCATGCTCGAGACGAGCGACGGAGCAGAAGACCACATCCAAGACGTGGGGCCAGACGGGGGTAGAATCGGGCCGTGAGTCGCGTTCCGGCGCAACAAAAAGAAACCCCCGGTTAAAGGGGATAAAACCGGGGGTCAAGCCTCAATTGTGATTAAGGCACCCGCTCAGGGAGGTGAAGCGGGAGACGAAACCGTCTGTTCATTGGACGCGGTTGCGGGCAGGAAGTTCCGGGCCTGCTGCGCTGCGCGTCCGGACAAGATTTACGCGTCGTTCCAAAGGCTTGCTAAATCGTCCCGGGGCGCACTGATCGCGTTTTTGTTGCTATGAACATGCTTGGGCAGTACCCGCAGCGACGTATGCGGCGCATGCGCCGGGACGATTTCTCTCGCCGCTTGGCCAGGGAAAATCGGCTGACCGCGGATGACCTCATCTACCCGGTGTTCGTGGCTGAGGGCCGAGACATGACCGGCCCGGTCGCGTCGATGCCAGGCGTCGAGCGGCTGACGCTGGATGGACTCCTCCGGGTGGCGGAAGAATGCCTCGAGCGGCGCATACCGGCCATCGCCGTTTTTCCTGCTATCGAAGCGAAGCTGAAGACCCCAGACGGCAGGGAGGCAGGTAATCCCGAGGGCCTCGTACCGCGGGTCGTCACGGCGTTGAAGCGCCGTTTTCCTGAGCTAGGGGTGATGACGGACGTCGCGCTCGATCCCTATACCAGCCACGGGCAGGACGGCGTGATCGACGCCACGGGTTATATCTTGAATGACGAAACCATCGCGGTCCTGGAGCAGCAGGCGTTGACGCAGGCGCGCGCGGGGGTGGACATCGTTGCGCCGTCGGACATGATGGACGGGCGGGTCGGAGCGATCAGGCGGGCGCTGGATGCGAGCGGATTCATTCATGCCCGGATCATGGCTTACTCCGCCAAGTACGCGTCCGGTTTCTACGGTCCGTTTCGCGATGCGGTCGGCTCCGCGGCGAGCCTGGGCAAGGGAAACAAGTACACCTACCAGATGGATCCCGCCAACGGCAACGAAGCGCTGTGGGAAGTAGGCCTCGACCTCGCTGAAGGCGCGGACATGGTTATGGTCAAGCCCGGCATGCCCTATCTCGACATCGTGAGGCGCGTCAAGGACGAGTTCAAGGCGCCGACCTACGTGTATCAGGTCAGCGGAGAGTACGCCATGCTGAAGGCTGCGTTCGCCAGCGGTTTCCTCGATGAGCGCAGCTGCACGCTGGAAGCGCTGCTCGCCTTCAAGCGAGCGGGTGCAGACGGGATCCTGACCTATTTCGCCCTGCAGGCCGCGCGCTGGATAGAGGAAGCCTGAACCGCTAACCGCTAGCGAGAGCGCGGCGCGCGCCGCCTGATCTCTAGTGCTGGCCAGCGCCGCCGACGAGTGATTCCACCGACTGTATCGTCGCGCGCTCGAGTGGACGGCCGTCGGAGCTCACTCGCAGGGTTTGGCGTCGATGGCGGGTATCCAGCACCGTGATCAAGTAATCGGCGTCTTGCGTGCTGATATGGAAGCTTGGCACGACCGCGCTCACGTCACCCGACCAGATGCGGGTGTCGCGGGCCCGAAAGGGTATTGCGCGATTCAGCAGGAACACCTCAAGCGTCTTGATGTCGTCGGTGTAGAGATGCAGGTGAATTTCGGCGTGGCGACCGACGCTGCCCGATAAGACCGGTCCCGTGAGATGCGGGTTGAACGGCTCGAGGAGCCGCATCATCTGCAGCGCGAGGCGGCGCAGCGCGAGCAGCCGCTCAGGGTGCTCATTGGCCTGGTACAACGCCTGATAAGCGCGCAGGGCATCTTCGACTTCGAGATTGGTGGGCAGGTTGCGAGAATCGGGGGCTCCCACCTGGCGAGCGGCCTTGCGCTTGGCAAGCCCGTAATCGCTGATCCCGTCGACGGCGATCATACGTGCCGCCAGATGGGCGATGCGCCCGCGCATCTGCGCCCGGTTCGCAGAGGTGTCCTTGGCCATCGGAGGGAGAAATCAGTAGATCTCGTTCTTGATATCTTCCGGACGTCGCGGTTCGGCCTGCAGCTCGGAGCCGCTCGTGGATTCCTCTTCCGGTGGCAGGTTCTCCTGGTAGAAGTACTCCACGATCGTGTTCCTTCCGTTCGGCGCGCGCAGCCCGGTGTCTGGATTGATGCGCGCGGCGACCACGCCTTCGGGTATCGGCGGCGACTCCTCGGGCAGCGTCTTGAGAACGGATCCGATGAAAGAGATCCAGATGGGCAAGGCTGCGACGGCGCCAGTTTCGTTGGGCCCGAGCGAGCGTGGCAGGTCGAATCCAACCCAAACCACACAGGTCAGATTGCGCTGAAATCCAGCGAACCAGGCGTCCATCTGGTCATTCGTGGTGCCGGTCTTACCAGCGAGGTCGGTCCTGCCGAGCGAACTGGCGCGCGCACCGGTGCCCACCCGGGTGACATCCTGCATGATGTTGTACATCACGTAGGCGTTGCGGCTGTCGATGGTGCGCTGTGCTCCCTCTGCCGCACGCACCGGCGCGGCTTTGGCCAGCACCCGGCCGCTGGCGTCCTCGATGCGCGTGATGAAATAAGGGGCGACCTTGTAGCCGCCGTTGGCAAACACGGAGTATCCCGTCGCCATCTCCAGGGCGGTCACGGAGCCTGCGCCTAGAGCCATGGTCAGATACGGCGGGTGCTGCTTCGGATCAAAGCCGAAGCGACCGATATAGTCCTGCGCGTACTGCGGTGTAATCGCTTGCAGGATGCGGATCGACACCAGGTTTTTCGACTTCGTGAGCGCGGTGCGCAGGCGGATCGGGCCGTCGAACGACGCGTCGAAATTTTTCGGTTCCCACGGCACTGAGCCCGTCTCCGCAGCGTCGATCACGAGAGGCGCGTCGTTGATCACAGTCGCGGCCGTAAACCCTTTTTCCAGTGCCGCTGAATAGATGAATGGCTTGAAGCTGGAACCGGGCTGGCGGTAGGCCTGAGTGGCGTGGTTGAACTTGTTGCGGTAGAAATCGAAGCCGCCCACCAGCGCACGAATCGCGCCGTCGTTTGGATCCATCGCGACCAGCGCTGACTCCACCTGCGGGAGCTGCACGATCTGCCACTTGTTGTTTGCGTCCTGCTGCACCCGGATCAATGCGCCGCGTCGCAGCTTGCGGTTACCGGGCGCCTTGGGTCCGATGAAGCCCTGCGCGAACTTCAGTCCGTCACCACTGATCTCGATGGTCTCGCCACCTTTGCGGTACGCCTTGACGGCTTTGGCGTCAGCCTCGAGCACCAGAGCGGGGGAGATGTCGTCGCTCTCGCTTTGCTCCTGGAGAGCGTCCTCCAAGACGTCCTCCGCGACGGTCTGGGGAAGATTGAAGTAGCCTTCGGCGCCGCGATAGCCGTGACGCTTGTCGTACTCCATCACTCCCTTGCGTATCGCCGCGTACGCCGCGTCCTGTTGTGCCTTGGACAGCGTGGTGTAGACCTTGAACCCCCGCGTGTAGGCCTCGTCTTGGTAGCGCTCGTACATTGACTGGCGGACCATTTCGGAAAAATAGTCGGCTCGTGTCGAGAATGCCGGTTGGTCGCGCACGACGATGACTGGCTTGCGGCTCGCTTCCTCGTATCGAGCCGGATTGATGAAGTCCAGATCGCGCATCCGCCGCAGCACGTACAACTCGCGCTCCTTGGCACGTTGTAGATTGACGACAGGGTTGTAGCGCGAAGGAGCCTTGGGCAATCCGGCCAGCATGGCGATTTCCCCAAGATTCAAGTCGCGCAGATTCTTTCCGAAATACACCTGTGCGGCCGACGCAAAGCCGTACGCGCGCTGGCCTAGATAGATCTGGTTGATATAGATCTCGAGGATTTGGTCCTTGCTTAGGCTGTGCTCTATCTTGAAGGCGAGCAGTGCCTCGTTGAATTTGCGCGTGAGAGTCTTCTCCTTGGTCAAGAAGAAGTTGCGCGCCACCTGCATGGTGATGGTCGAGGCGCCTTGGCGTGCACTGCCGGCGGTGAAGTTGTGCAGCGCCGCACGCAGCACGCCGATGTAGTCGACCCCGCCGTGCTCGTAGAAACGCTCGTCCTCGGCGGCAAGGATCGCCTGCTTCAGGGCTTCAGGAACGTCGCCGATCTTGACTACGGCACGGCGCTCTTCCCCGAACTCGCCGATCAGATTTCCCTCGGCGCTGTAGATCCTGAGGGGAATCTTGGGGCTGTATTCCGTCAACGCCTCGAGAGAAGGGAGCGTCGGATAAACGATCGCGGCCGCGTAGCCGACCAGCAGAAGGACGGCGACGAGAACGGTTCCGAGTCCGAACAGCGGGTAGATCCACCAGCGCTTGGGCATCAAAGTTGCTTGGGCGGGCCGGTTCGAGAGAGGCACCATTATATGGCCGCCGGGGCCTCTACGAAATCCGCCAGAGAATTGGCTTTACTTGGTTAGGGGTTGTTGCTAGTCTTTAATGTAGATTATCAGTATCTATTCTAAACGGCCTATGCTCAAAGGAAAATTGCAGTTTAATGGGGATTGGCTGTCGGACCTGTTCAAGGCCAAAACCCCGCCATTGATCGGGGTGGACATCAGCTCCTCTTCGGTCAAGATGGTCGAGCTGGGAGAAGGCGGAAAGGGTCGCATCCGCCTCGAGCGATACGCGATCGAGCCGCTCGCCAAGGACGCGGTGGTTGACGGCAACATCATGAACCTCGAAGCCGTCGGAGATTCGCTGCGCCGTGGTTGGAAGCGCATGGGCTCGCGCATCAAGAATCTGGCGATGGCATTGCCCTCGGCCCAGGTCATCACAAAGAAGATCACGGTTCCGGCGGGCTTGCGCGAAGACGAGCTCGAGACCCAGGTCGAGACCGAAGCCAACCAGTACATCCCGTTTGCCCTGGAGGAGGTCAATCTCGACTTCCAGATTCTGGGGCCAGCGAGCAACAGCCCCGAGGATGTTGAAGTCCTGATCGCCGCCTCGCGTAAAGAAAAAGTCGAGGATCGCGTAGCAGTGGCCGAGGTAAGCGGTCTGAAGGCGATTGTGATGGACATCGACGCCTTTGCGTCCCAAACCGCCTTCGAGTTGATGGAAACCCAGCTGCCCGACGGCGGACGCGACCAGGTGATCGCACTGGTGGACGTGGGCGCTTCGATGATGAACATCAATGTCCTGCGCAACAATCAGTCGGTCTATATGCGTGAACAGCCGTTCGGCGGCAACCAGCTGACGCAGGAGATCCAGCGCCACTACAACCTGTCTCCGGAAGAAGCCGAAGCCGCCAAGCGCAACGGGGGATTGCCCGAAACCTTTGAAACCGAGGTTCTGAATCCGTTCATGGAGACCTTGGCGTTGGAGGTCACACGCGCGCTGCAGTTTTTCTACACCTCGACCCAGTTCAACCAGGTGAATCACATTTTCCTGTCCGGCGGCTGTGCCACGATCCCAGGACTCGATCAGGTCGTCGCAAAGCGGGCGGAAGTCAACGCGCTGATTGCCAATCCATTCGCCAGCATGGGCATCTCGCCGAAGATCAAGCAGCGGCAGCTGACCCAGGATGCACCCGCCTTGGTGGTCGCTACTGGCCTGGCCATGCGGAGGTTCGACGCATGATCCCAATTAATCTACTGCCTCATCGCGAGGCGCGACGCAAGGCACAGCAACGTCAGTTCATGGTACTGGCGGGCGGCACCCTCGGGGTGGGCGTCGCGCTGGTCGTGCTGGTGCACGGTGTCCTGGCAGAGCGTATCGATACCCAGAATTCGCGCAACCGCTATCTCGAAACGGAGATCTCCAAGCTCGACAAGCAGATCGACGAGATCAAGAAGCTCAAGGAGCAGACTACCTCGCTGCTCGCTCGCAAGCGCGTAGTCGAATCTCTGCAAGCCAACCGTACCGAGGCCGTGCGGCTCCTCGACCAGTTGGTTCGCCAATTACCCGATGGGTTGTACTTGAAGCAGGTGAAGCAGACTGGAGACGTGGTGAACGTACAGGGTTACGCCACTTCCAACGCTCGCGTCTCGACCCTCATGCGCAACTTCGAGGCCTCGCCTTGGCTTGAGGCGCCGACCTTGGTCGAAATCAAGGCCGTGAAGGTGAATAACGCTAACCTCAACGAGTTCAATCTCAACGTCAAGATCACGCGGCCAAAAGACGAAGCGCCGCCGGATCAGAAGAAGCCCGGTGCTACACCGCAGCCGGCCAAGCAGGGGTAGGCGCAATGACCTTAGACGAGCTCAGGCGACTCAATCCTCGGGAGATAGGCAGCTGGCCCGCCTTGCCCAAGCTGGGCGCGCTGGTGGTGCTGCTGATTCTGATCATGGCCGGTGGTTATTTTCTCGACTGGTCGAACCAATGGGACGAATTCAACGTAGCGCACGCCAAGGAAGATACGTTGCGCGGGCAGTTCCTGGACAAGAAGCGCCAGGCCATCAACCTGGAGGCTTACCGCAAGCAGCTCGCGGACATCGAACAGTCTTTCGGTGCGATGCTGAAGCAGCTGCCTAACCGCTCAGAAATGGAAGCTCTGCTATCCGACATCAACCAAGCCGGGCTGGGGCGCGGGCTCCAGTTCGAGCTATTCAAGCCTGCGCCCGGCGAAATCGCCGCCGACTTCTATGCGGAGCTTCCGATCCAGATCAAAGTGATGGGCAACTATCACGATGTGGGAGCCTTTGCCAGCGACGTATCGCAATTGTCGCGAATCGTCACCCTCAACAACATCGCTCTCGGCCTGGACAAGGAGGGCAACCTCATCATGGACGCCACGGCGCGCACCTTCCGCTACCTCGACGAAGAGGAAGTCGCGGCGCAGCGCAAAGCGGCTCGTGAGAAGGCCGAGAAGGCAAAACAAGGCAAGCAGTGATGATGCGTCTGCGCTCTATCCTGGTATTCAGCACCGTCCTCCTGGCGGCGTGTAGCAGCGGCGAGTTTTCGGACCTGAAGGAGTTTGTCGATCAGTCCGGACAAGGGCTGCGCGGACACGTCGACCCGCTGCCGCAGGTCAAGGCGTATGAGCCGATGACTTACAACGCCTTCGATCTACCGGACCCGTTCAGACCGCGCAAGATCGAAACGGCGCAGAGCGCAGGGGGCGGGCTGCAACCCGCGAAGGACCGACGCAAGGAGCCGCTCGAAGCCTATCCGCTCGAGAGCTTGAAGATGGTGGGCACGCTGGAGAAAGCGCGCCAGCGCTGGGCTCTGATCAAGACCCCGGACGGCAATCTGTACAGGGTGCGCAAGGAAAATTACATGGGACAGAACTTCGGGAAGATTGCCATGATCTCCGATTCGTCCATCACTCTCACCGAGCTCATCCAGGACACTACCGGTAGCTGGAGCGAGCGCACGAGCAACCTGCAGCTGCTGGAAGAAGAGGAGAAAAAGAAATGACGCGATCGCAGCCCCCGCTTGCCCGATCCGTGATTCTTGCTGCGGCACTGCTATTGGCGGCAGCGAGCGGCGCTCTTGCTCAGAACTCGAAGAGCGCGGCACCCTCGCCGGATACCCCCGGGCAAAACGCCATTGAGGGGATCGACGTGAGCAGCGAGGGAGGCAAGGTAACCCTGCGGCTCAAGCTCAAGGACCCGCTCGCCAATCCACCGGCCAATTTCAGCCTGGTGAATCCCCCTCGCATCGCATTCGACTTCCCCAACACCGTGAACGCGATGGGCAAGAGCGCCGTAGACATCAACGAAGGGGACGTGAAGAGCGCGCGCATCGGTGAAAGCGGAGGTCGCACGCGCCTGGTATTGAGCTTGGGGAAGAGCCTCAAGTACAACGCGGCTGTGGAAGGCCAGAATGTCGTCATAACGTTGCAGGGCGCGACGGGTTCTGCTGCAGCGGCACCGGTCGAGGCTACGACCCACTTCGCGGAGGCCAAGCCGACGCCGCAACCGCACAGCGTGCGCAACATCGAGTTCAAGCGCGGTCGTAACGGCGAGGGTCAGGTCGTCATCGATCTATCGGACGTTGGCACAGGCATCGACCTCAAGCAGCAGGGCAAGACCATCATCGTAGATCTGCTCCAGACCGACCTTCCGTTGGCGCTGGAGCGTCGCTTCGATGTGACCGATTTTGGTACTCCAGTCGAATTCATGGAAGCGACTGCGCAGGGTAACGGTGCGCGCGTTGTGATTCAGGCGCGCGGGCGCTGGGAGCAGTCGGCCTACCAGGCGGACAACCGTCTGATCGTGGAAGTCAAGCCGATCTCAGAGCAGCAGGCTCAACTCAAGAAGCCGGGCTACACAGGCGAGAAACTCTCGCTCAACTTCCAGAATGTCGAAGTGCGCGCAGTTCTGCAGGTGATCGCTGACTTCACCGGCCTCAACATCATCACCAGCGACACCGTCAGCGGCAACCTGACGCTGCGATTGAAGGACGTGCCCTGGGATCAGGCGCTGGACATCATCCTGCAGGCCAAAGGCCTGGACGAGCGCAAGGTGGGGAACGTCGTGTGGATCGCGCCGCGCGATGAGATCGCCACTAAGGAAAAGCTCGCGCTGGAGGCGCAGCAGCAGATCTCCGAACTGGAGCCGCTGCGAACCGAGGCCTTCCAGCTCAACTATCAAAAAGCCGAGGCGGTACAGAAGCTGATTTCGGACACTACACAGAAGGTCTTATCGAAGCGCGGCAGCGCAGTGGTCGACGCCCGCACCAACACCTTGTTCGTGCAGGACACGCCCACCAAGCTGGAAGAAATCCGGGCGCTGGTCAAGCAGATCGATGTGCCGGTCCGACAGGTGCAGATCGAATCGCGCATCGTCGAGGCCACCGACAGCTTCAACAAGAACGTCGGCGCACGTTTGGGCATTACGACGGCTGGCACCGGGGCCGGCTACGGGAACGGCAACGTAAAAGTCATGCCTGGCGGCAGTGTGAACAGCCTGGGTGTGCAAAGCGGTCAAACGCAGAACTACCCGACCGCCTACTTCCCGGATTCGTTCAGCGTCAACCTGCCGGCCGCCGCCATCGCTGGTACGCTGCCCGCCCAGTTCGGGTATACGATCTACAACGCGGCTGCCACCCGCTTCCTGAACCTGGAGATCTCGGCCCTGCAGGCCGATCAGAAGGGCAAGATCATCTCCAGCCCGCGAGTCGTGACGGCCAATAACGTCGAGGCCAACATCTCCCAGGGTACGCAGATCCCGTATCAGCAGGCGACCAGCAGCGGTGCGACCAGCATCACGTTCCAGAACGCTGTGCTGAGCCTCAAGGTGAAGCCGCAGATCACCCCCGATGATCACATCATGATGAACATCGAGGTGCACAAGGATAGTGTGGGTCAGACCACCGTTGCAGGGCCCGCGATCGACACCAAGCAGGTCAACACGCAGGTGTTAGTCGAGGACGGCGGCACCGTGAGCCTGGGCGGCATTTACAGCCAGGAGGTAAACAAGACGGTGCAGAAGGTGCCGTTGCTGGGTGATCTTCCTATCCTCGGCATGTTCTTCAGGCAGGAGTCGTCCACCAACAACCGGACCGAGCTGCTGATCTTCGTTACCCCACGCATCATGCGCGAGGCCCTGACAGCTCGTTGATCGCGCCTCGCTAGAACACCCTCTGAATGCCTGCGCCGCGGCCTGCCCGCGGCGCAGCCGTTTTCAGGGAAGCCCCGTGCAACGCGCGGTCTTCCCCAGAAATCCATTTGCTAGAATGAGGGCATGCATCCAGCCCGCGACGATCAGGATTCCGATTCCACCCGCTGTGTCTCCCCTTTCGCCGGCAGCGTTTTTCTGGTTGGGATGATGGGCGCCGGCAAGACCTCGGTCGGCAAGCTGCTGGCCCGGCATCTGGGCAAGACCTTTCACGACTCGGATCAAGTGATCGAAGCCCGGACGGGTGTCAGAATCTCGCTCATTTTCGAGCTCGAAGGAGAGAGCGGCTTTCGCGCTCGCGAGGCCGCGGTGATCGAGGAGTTGACTGCGTTGAAGGACAGCGTGCTCGCCACCGGCGGGGGTGTAGTGCTCGACGCGCGCAACCGGGAGCTGCTCAAGACGCGTGGCACGGTGGTCTACCTGCGCGCCTCGGTCAACGAGCTGTGGAATCGTACTCGGCACGACCGCAACCGACCGCTGCTGCAGACCGGCGATCCCTACACGCGGCTGTGCGAGCTGCACGCCGAGCGCGATCCGCTGTACCGGGAAGTGGCGAGCATCACTGTCGAGACCGGGGCCCAGAGCCTGAAATCGCTGGTGGCCAAACTGGAGCAGCGCCTCGAGCGCTTGCAGCGACCGGCGCCCTCTTCCCCTCACGTGGGTGCCTGAGGCGCGCATGTTGACGGTACGCGTCGAGCTGGGCGAGCGCAGCTATCCGGTTCTTATCGGCAGCGGCCTGCTCGGGCGAGCGGATCTGCTGCTGCCGCACCTCAAGCAGAAGCGCGTCGCAATCGTCACCAACCCCGTCGTCGGCGACCTCTACCTGGCGCGGTTGTCGCAAACGCTGGCCGACGCCGGCGTGAATGTCGTGCCGGTGTCGGTTCCCGACGGCGAAAATTACAAGTCCTGGGAAACCCTCAACGCTATTTTCGATCGCCTGCTCGACCAGCGCTGCGAGCGCGGAACCACTCTCATTGCGCTGGGGGGCGGAGTTGTCGGAGACCTCACGGGATTCGCGGCTGCTGTTTATCTGCGCGGCGTTCCGTTCATCCAGGTGCCGACGACCTTGCTGGCTCAGGTCGACTCATCGGTCGGCGGCAAGACCGGCATCAACCATCCGCTCGGCAAGAACATGATCGGCGCCTTCCATCAGCCACGGCTGGTGCTGGCGGACACCGACACTCTGCGCACTCTTCCCGACCGGGAGTTGTCCGCGGGCCTGGCTGAGATCATCAAATACGGCCTGATTCGCGATGCGGCTCTGTTCACATGGCTCGAGGCGAACACCGACCGGTTGCTCGCGCGCGAACCGAATGCGTTGAGCTACGCAGTGCAGCGCTCGTGCGAGCTGAAAGCCGAGATCGTCGGAGCCGACGAGCGCGAGTCGAGTGTCCGAGCGGTGCTTAACTTGGGGCACACCTTCGGCCATGCCATCGAGAGCGGACTGGGCTTCGGCGGCTGGCTGCATGGTGAAGCCGTCGCGGCCGGCTGTGTCCTGGCCGCACGCCTCTCCCAGCGCATGGGCCGACTCACCGAAGCCGATGTCCAGCGCGTTGTCGCGCTGTTTCAGCGCGCAAAGCTACCGACCAAAGCACCTGACCTGGGAGCGCGTCGTTACCTGGAGCTGATGGGTCTCGACAAGAAAGTCGAGCAGGGTCGCCTGCGCCTTGTCCTCTTGGAGCGCATCGGATCCGCCTTCGTCACTGCGGAGTTTCCTCAGGAGTTGCTCGAGAGCGTTCTCGAGAACGCCGATGCGCAAGGGATCGGCGCCCAGCCTCGTCTTTGAGCGCTGGTCGCGCGGCTGCGACGCATGCGCGTCTCGTCCGACCCACACATGACCGACCTGGCCCCCTACGCCGTCACCGTTCAAGTGTCGCGGGGCCGGCGGGTCCGGGAGGAACCGCCTGGATTTCGCACCGAATTCCAGCGCGACCGCGACCGCATCATCCACTCCACCGCGTTTCGCCGCCTCGAGTACAAGACCCAGGTCTTCGTCAACCACGAAGGCGACCACTTTCGCACGCGTCTTACCCATAGCCTCGAGGTAGCGCAGATCGCCCGCTCGATCGCCCGCACGCTGCGCCTCAACGAGGATCTCACCGAGACAATTGCGCTGGCGCACGACCTCGGGCACACCCCGTTCGGACATGCGGGCCAGGATGCGCTGGACGAATGCATGCGAGCTTATGGTGGCTTCGAGCACAACCTGCAATCGCTGCGTGTGGTCGATGTCCTGGAACAGCGCTATGCCCTGTTCGACGGACTGAATCTGTGCTTCGAGACGCGCGAGGGCATTCTCAAACACTGCTCGCTCGAGCAAGCGAAAATGCTGGGTGACGTGGGCGAGCGCTTCGTGAGACAGCAGCGGCCGTCGCTCGAAGCGCAACTCGCCAACTTGGCCGACGAGATTGCGTACAACAACCATGACGTCGATGACGGCCTGCGCTCGGGGCTGCTGACGCTCGACCAACTGCGTTCGGTAGCCATGTTCCGCCGCCAGGCAGACGCGGTGGCGCAATCTTTCCCGGATTTGCCCGAGCGGCGCTTGATTCACGAGACCATCCGCCGCATGATCAACGCCCTTGCCATCGACCTCATCCGCTGCAGTCTGGCCAACATCGAGCGGAGCGGGCCGGCCTCGCTCGACGAGGTGCGCGCAGCCCCCCGTCTGATCGAGTTCAGCCCCGAGACCCGGCAGGAGCAGCAGCAACTCAAGGACTTCCTCTCGGCCAACCTGTACCGGCATTTCCGGGTGAACAGGGCGGCGGCCAAGGCGCGGCGGATCGTACGTGAGCTGT
>Ga0187780_10000834_pt1 | contig 22984 bp, 13 predicted proteins | sample 1015_Q2_SP10_20__FD_132429 | JGI IMG/M metagenome (GOLD analysis project Ga0187780, IMG submission 132429) | Tropical peat soil microbial communities from peatlands in Department of Meta, Colombia - 1015_Q2_SP10_20_MG | ecosystem: Environmental > Terrestrial > Soil > Wetlands > Peat | place... | reverse complement strand
TCCGGAGAATCATTCAAGCTGAGAAGCCGGCAGTCCATGCCGTGGCTGGCCGCAAATTCCGTAAGTACCGCAGCCAAATGCCGTCCCGCGCGCTGTATCCCGCCGGGCGCGTCCAGCTCGCTGAAGAGACCAATGAGCACGCGCTGAGTCTGCCAACTGTGGCGCTCATTGGCAAGCCCGGACCCTGTCAATTGTGTTGGAATGCTGCCAGAAGGCCATCATTAGATAACCGTTTTGATCAGCCTTCCAGGTTGCTAGACGCCGAAGCAGGTGTTAATCTTCCCGCCAAGATACCAAGGCCAACCCCATGCGCGCTCTTCTAAGCACCTTCTTGTTTTTGTTACTTACGTCCTTATCCAATGCGCAATCCGGTTGTCCGGTTCTTCAGGCGCCTGCCCCCGACCCTTCACGACTCCTGTTTAGTCCGCAACAAGAACAAGAGCTTGGCGAAATCATGCGTCAGCAGTTCGAAAGCGAATTCCTTGTCATCGATGAAGATCGCGTGGCCGGCTTTTTGAAGCGCACTGGCGAACGGGTGGCCCGAAACCTTCCAGAAACGGGCCTGCATTACGAATTCCTCCTCTACGACAGGCCGGAAGTCCAGGCCTTTGGCATGCCGGGCGGCCGTGTTTATGTCTCGCGGAAACTAGTGGCGTTTTTGCACAATGAAAATGAGTTAGCAGGAGTGCTCGGTCACGAGCTTGGTCACCTCGCAGCGCGGCAGCAGGTGCTGGACGTGTCGCGCATGTTTCGCGACGTGCTAGGTCTAAAAAGCGTGCCCGCCGACGAGGACCTCTATGGCCTCTACAACCAGTTTATGGAGAGCGTGCGGCAAAAAAAGTTGCGCGCCCCAAAATCCGGCGAAGAAGACAAGAACCAGCAGATTGCTGATCAACTGGGCGTCCAGGCTGTGGCCCGCGCGGGCTATTTGCCTCAAGCCCTTCCTGACTTCCTGGATCGTCTATTGGAGACAAAAGGAAAGACCGGGAATTGGTTCAGCGACCTTTTTGGTGCAACGAGTCCCAATTCCAAGAGGCTTCGCGAGGCTTTGAAAGACGTCACCAATCTCCCATCCGTTTGCATCGAGAAGCATACTTCGCCGGGTGGTGACGATTTTCGACAATGGCAGTCGGCCGTTCTTCACTATCAAGGAATTGGCCACGCGGAGCGTCTTCCCGCGGCCCTGACAAGAAAACAATTGCAGGATCCCCTCCGCGGCGACATCGAGCGTTTTCGTTTCAGCCCGGACGGCAAATACCTTCTGGCGCAGGACGAGGCCGGCATCTATGTCCTGACCCGCGATCCTCTGAAATTTGTCTTTCGCATTGACGCCCCGGATGCCCAATCTGCTCAGTTTTCACCTGATTCCAGGCAGGTGCTCTTTTTCAGTTCTGGCCTCCGCGTTGAGACCTGGGACATCGATCTTCGGGAGCAGATCGGCATCACCGATGTCCCTGTCTTGCGCGGTTGTCGTCAGGCAGAACTCTCTCCGGATGCCAAGTATCTTGCCTGTTTCGGCCACGCCCTGGATCTGACGTTATTCAACGTCGCCACCGGGGAAACGGTATACAAGAAAGAGCGGTTCTACGATTTCGAACCTGGCTTCAGCGGATATGCTGGCCTATTCAAATTCCTTTACCTTTTGACCCACCAGGATGTTGCAACTCTGAGGTTTTCTCCGGACGCCAGGTACTTCGCTGCCTCTTCGCGCACCAAGGAGGAAGTAGTAATCGACCTCACCACGGAGAAAACTATAGGCGTGCGAGGAGCCGTCCACACCGCAATGGAGTACGCTTTTACCTTTGCTGGCCCCAATCGCCTCCTCGGCGTGGACACAGACAATCCCAAGAAATCGCCTCTCGTGGAGTTTCCTTCTGGCAAAGTCTTGGATCGGATTTCGCTGGGTGGAAGCACCCTCGACGCTGCTGCCAATACCAAATACATCCTCATGCGGCCTGTTGAAGATTTCGCCGTCGCCGGCTTTGACCTCGATCAAAAGAAATTTGTTTTCACCAACCGTATGGCGGCACTCGATGTCTGGGGTGATCTATCTGCCAGCGAGCGTCTGAATGGCGAAATTGGTCTATACAAAGTCGGCGAGACCAAGCCCACCACCGTCTTGCAGCTCCCTTTGGGGAAGTTAGGCGCCTTGCGTACGTTTGTGGCCTCGACCGACTTGAAATGGCTGGCCATGTCTACTCGTACACGTGGGGGCGTTTGGGGTTTGGATTCCGGTCAGCGTTCCTGGCTCGTTCGCAGTTTTCAAAATGCTTACTATGCCCCCAATAACGTCTTCTACCTTGATTTCCCGGAGTTTGAAAAGGCCGGACGAGAGATGGTCGTGCTAAGCCCGGTTACAAAGCAATCCAAATCTCGCAACGTAGACAAAGACGACGACCTAACTTTCTTTGGAAGCATGGTCTTGCGCACCAAACATAACGACAAGAATCGCGAAGCCCGCCACAATTTTGAGCTCGAAGCGCTCGATATTGCCACGCTGAAAACCCTATGGTCCCGCACTTTTCCCAAACAGGGCCCCTGGGTATCCGGCTCGGCTTCCACTGGGAAAATTGTCTTTGCCTGGAACGCCCGCGCCGATGGCTTGCGTGAAGAAGTGTCCCGCGACACCAAGCTTCTGGCTCTTTGGAACAAGGAGCATCCCGCTGATACCGACTATTTCCTCGAAGTCATGGACTCCCGCGATGGCGCCGTGGCCGGCGCTGCTGTTGTCCACACCGGCAAATATTCTTTCCGGCCAGAGCATCAGGAAGCGGCGGCGGACTGGCTGGTTGTCACCGACAATCAGAATCGCGTGCTGCTCTATTCCATTTCCAGCGGCGAGCTAAGAGCCCGGTGGTTCGGGAACCACCCGCGGATTTCCCGGAATGGAGACCGCCTCTGCCTGGCTAATGGCCGCGGCCATCTCGTTGTGTACGACCTCCGCAGCCTTCGGCAGCTCGGTGAACTGTCTTTTGCAAGCCCGGTGTCGGCTCACGGTTTCTCGGAGGATGGGAATCGCCTGCTTGTGCTGACCAGCGACCAAACAGTGTTTGTCTTCGATTCCACGGTTGGTCTTTCCGTCACGGCCTCTTCGCGAAATTAACTTCTCTTCCTGTCATTCCGCTGTCTTGAGAAGCTCCGGCAGCTGCGTCAGGGTGTCCAGATAGATGTCCGCGGGATTGGCTACGCGGTCGTGCACCCCAAACCCGTAATTCACCGCTACCGCCAGTGTACCGGTGTTTCGCGCCGTTTGCACGTCGACTTCGGAATCTCCAATCAGCGCCGCTTCGTTCGGCACCGTGCTAAATTCGGCCAGAATCTTCCGCGCACCCTGCGGATCCGGCTTCTTGGTCTCAAAACTGTTTCCCCCATACACGGCCCGAAAAAATTTTGCCAGTCCCAACGCTTCCAAGATTCGCACGCTCACTCGCACAGGCTTGTTCGTCAGCACCGCCATCGAAAACCCTTGCAACTCTTCGAGCGCTTCCGGAACGCCGGGGTACGCGGTTGTCGAATCCATCTTGTGCTCTTCGTAATAGGCCAGAAAAAACTTTAGCGCGCGTTCGCGCTCTTCTTCTACAGCGCCGCTTCCTAGCGCTTGCGCCACCAACTGCGGCGCTCCGCGGCCGATGTATCCCGCAATAGTGTCCTCATGGAGCGTTTCCCGGCCCATTTCCACCAGCATTGCATTGACCGAATGGATCAAATCGCGTTTGGAATCGATGAGCGTGCCATCCAAATCAAAAATCAGCGCCCGAACAGAAGAAAATTTTGCCGCTGCCATAACCGTTCATTGTAATACGCGTTCTTCTCTCCGCAGTCATCAAAGTTCCATGTTCTGCCAATCAAATTTTAACGTTCTGGGCTTTTCGAATTTTTCGTCTCTTCGCGTAAACTGGAAGGCTTCACTGGCGTTACAAATCGTTGTTGGAGACCCGATGGCCCAGATTTTTCCGTTTCGCGCTTTTCGCTACAATCCGGCCCGCGCCCCGTTTGAATGTGTCCTTACCCAGCCTTACGACAAAATTTCGCCGGCCATGCAGGACAAATATTACGCTGCTGACCCGCATAACCTCATCACGGTCGAAAAGGGCCGCAGCTTTCCCGCTGATACTCCGCAAAACAACGTTTACACTCGTGCCGCTTCCGCGCTTGAAAGTTGGATTCACAACCACGTTGTCGAACAGGATTCCACGCCTTCTTTCTACGCCTATACGCAAGAATTTACGGTTCCTGGCACCGAAGACCGCCGCACCCGCCGCGGTTTCATCGGCGCCGGCCAACTCGAGGACTATTCCGCCGGTGTTGTGTTCCGCCACGAACACACGCTATCTGGTCCCAAGGCCGATCGGCTCGAACTCCTTCGCCACACGAAAGCACACACTGGTCAACTTTTCATGCTCTATTCCGATCCCCAGCGCCGCGTCGATGCAATTCTTGCTGAAGCCCAGTCCACTGCCCCGATTACGGAGGTCCGCGACGAATACGGAGTCATCCACCGACTTTGGATCATTTCCGATTCGCAGCGCGTGGCTGCCATTCAACAAGCCATGGCAGATCAAAAGCTCGTCATCGCCGATGGCCACCATCGCTACGAGACTGCCCTCGCCTATCGCAACGAATGCCGTGCCCGCCAGGGAAAAATCGATCCCGCCGTCCCGTTCGAGCGCGTCATGATGACCTTCATCAACACCCGCAGCGAGGGCCTCACGATTCTGCCCACTCATCGCGTCGCCTCGCATATCCACGATTTTTCCTGGGGTGCCGTGCGGCGCTATCTCGAGCCCTGGTTCATCGCCGAGTCCTTTGTCTTTTCAAACGATTCCAAAAAGGCGGAAGCCCGTCAAAAGTTCCTCGCTCGCCTCACCAGCGCCAGAGAAAAGCGCGCCATTGGCGTCTATCCCGCTGCCGATCCCCACAAGCGCTCTTATTACGTTCTCACTTTGCGCGACGGCGCCAATCTCGCTCAGCTTCTTCCCAACGTCTCACCGCTCCAGCGCGAACTCGACGTCGTTCTGTTGCATGAAGGCATCCTCGAGCCGGCCTTGGGCATCACTCCGCAAGCCGTCACGGCGGAGGCGCATCTCACTTACGAACGCGAAGCCACCGCCGCCCTTGATGCGGTTGATTCCGGCCGCGCCCAAATCTCTTTTCTCTTGAATCCTTGTGGCGTCGACCAGGTCATGAAAATCGCGACCGCCGGTGAAGTCATGCCCCAAAAGTCCACAGACTTTTATCCCAAATTGCTCAGCGGCATCACCATGTACCGCATCGCTCCAGACTGTTAGGGGATCTCGACGGCGAACGGCTCTCGCTACGCTTCCAAATACCACGGCACGTTTATCACAATGATTCGCTGATTGCCTTTCAACAAGAGCAACGCCTTCAGCACGGAAGCCCGCTTGTTGTGCAGCAGGTGGTGGTACCACCTTCTCTGTACCAGTTCCGGAATCAGTACTGCGATTTGCTGGTTCGGAAACTTTCGTTCGGCTTCCAGCACGTAATCCACAATCGGCGCGAGAATCAACCGGTACGGCGAATCGAGCACCACTAATTGCGGTGTGGCCAATCCCGCTTCTTGTGTAGGCTGTTCCACATAACGGCACCACTCGTCCCGGAAAATCAGCGAACCCTGGCCGCAGTCGACATGCACCGCGCGGATGTGCGGCGAAATCTTCAGTGCGAAACGCAGCGCCTTCTTCACAATGTGATTCCAGTTCTGGACCGGCAGGATAATCAGCGGCGGTGAAATGTCGTTCAGCTCCAGAGGTGTCGCGCTGAACGTCTCCAAGGCCACTGCGTGATAGTGCCGCCGCACGACAATCATGGCCGCGAGCATCAACGGAATCATGAGCACCGTGATCCACGCCCCTTGCGCAAACTTGGCCACCAACACCACCGCCGTCGTAATCCCCGTCGCCACCGCTCCCACACCATTCACGACGATGCTGTGTGCCGCTCCCGGTCCTCCTACTCGTCTCCAGTGCCCCACCATCCCCGCTTGTGACAATGTAAACGCCAGAAACGCGCCAATCGCAAACAAGGGAATCAACCGGTCCGTCACTCCGCCAAAAATAATCAGCAGTGTTCCTGCCAGCGCGGCCAAAACCCAAATCCCCTGCGAATACACCAGCCTTCGTCCCCGCGTCGCGAACGAATGGGGCAGGTAGTTGTTCTGGGCGATGGCGCGGCACAAGCGCGGAAAGTCCGCGAAAGCCGTGTTCGCTGAGAGCGCCAGCACCAGCAGAATCGAGCCAATCGAAACGTAGTAAAACACACCTCTTCCCGTCACCGCCGCGAGCAGCATCGAGAGGATGCTTTCATAACCTGGCAAACCGGGATCCGTCGCTTGAATCCCGTACACGCGCACCAGCCACGCAATCCCCGCGAGCAACAGAATCAGCAGCGAGATGATGATGGTCAGCGTTTTGCGCGCTGTCTTCACTACCGGCTCGCGGAACGCCTTCACGCCGTTGCTCACCGCCTCCACACCCGTCATGGCGGTGCAACCGCTGGCGAAAGCTTGCAAGATCAACCACGCGCCCGGTGCAGCCAACGCTGTCGCGCTTTTCCGCAGCGGTTCGAGCGGCGCGGGATGCCCTCCAGCGACAATGGTCTTGAATGCTCCAATCAGAATCGCCACCAGCAAAGTCCCCACAAAAAGATACGTGGGCACCATGAAAATCAGTCCTGTTTCTCTCACCCCGCGCAGGTTTACCAATGTAATTAGCACCAAGATGCCCAGGCACAGCGCCAGCGTGTGCGGCTGCAAGCTCGGCATCGCGGATACCAGCGCTCCCACTCCCGCCGATATTCCCACCGCCACCACCAAAACGTAATCGATCATCAGCGCGGCCGCCGCCAGCAGCCCCGGGAACACTCCCAGGTTGTGGCGCGCGACCGTGTACGACCCGCCACCGCCCGGATATGCTGCAATCGTTTGTCGGTAGGAAAAATAGACGATGGTCAGCAGCACGATGATGCTCGCGCTGATCGGCACCATGTACGCCACTCCCGCTGCGCCCAGCGGAATCAGCAGCGTCAGCGCTGCCTCTGGCCCGTATGCTGCCGAACTCAGCGCATCCAGGCCGAAAATGGGGATCCCCGCCGCCGCCCCCACGCACTCCGCCCGCGCCTCATCCGACGCCAGCGGCCGTCCCAGCAGCAGATCCAGTATCGCCATCTCGGTTTGATCTCCTCAGTTGGACGTTACGCCTAAGGGATTCCTCAGTCTGCTTCTCTTTTGCGGTCCCTGAGTGTACATCAGGGCTGTCGTTCCATAGGAATGGGGCATTACATGGCAGATCAAGTTCCGCAGGTTCTCGGTCGTGTAAGCGTATCTTCTCGGAAGCTCGCTACTGCAATTTCTGGTATTCGTCTTTCGCTTCTTTAAGGAGGGGAATGCCAGGGTCGGCGTCTTTCCAGAGATCGAGGAATTGTGAAAGCAACGCCTTGGCTTCGTCCTTCTTTCCAAGCGCAACATCGACGCGCGCCAACCGCACGAACGATGTAATCCCGGCCAGCTGCGCCTCGTACCCGAGTGGTATAAAGTCATTCAGCTCTTTCAGCCAGCGCGCTTCCTCTTCCTTGTCGCCGGAGGCTTCATACGCACGGGCCAAGCCATCGAAAATTTGAGGGCTGCGCTTTTCCTGATTGGCCAGCAGCAGCAACTGGATGGCGTGCGCGGAGTTGCCACGTTGCAGTTCCACTTCCGCTTCGGAAAAATTGATCAGGCTTGCCTGGGACGCGTTGTCCATATCGCCCTGTTTCTTCATCGTTTCTAACACCGCGGCAGCCTTTTCCACTTGGCCGGTCCGCGCATAGCCAGGGAGCAGCCAATTGCCGCTGATAACCTTGTCCGCCACCGAAGGATAGATCTGCATCGCCGCGTCAAGTTCGCGAAGCCGCGCTCGGTTATCTCCCATTCCCCCGTAAACAAGCCCCAGAATGCAGTGCACCCGCAGGACGCTGAGACTGACCTGTCGAGATTCATTCAACAGCAGTGCCTGCTCAAGATTTTCTTTCGCGCTCTTATAATGCCCGTGGTACAGGTCGATGTAGGCCATCGCACGCAGTGCAAGGCCGCGCGTATCAGGGTTGGCAGCAGCTTCCGTGAAAAGCTCGCGAGCTTTGGCTTCCTGGCCTGCTCTCACCAGCATCATGCCGTATTCGCTGGCGATGTTTCCGCCCTTTCCCCAGGAAGGTTCCAGTTGAAAGGCCTGCTCGTAATATCGGAGCGATTCGGGGGTATTCTTTAGCGCCCCTTCGCAAGTGGCGATGTCGATCATGGAGCCTGCCGACCGAGGGTCCAGGCGAAGCACTTCTTTGTATTGTTCAATGGCCTCGGGGCAGCGGTCGTTGTCGCGCAGGAGATGCGCCAGCGAAAACCGCACCCCACTGTCATCCGGATATTCCTGCAAATACTCTCGAAGCAACTGCGAAGCTTCCGCGAAGTGGTTCTGACTGCTTGCGAAGTTCGCGTGCACAAGCAGGCGCTCCCGATCGGTGGTTCGATCGGCGAGCTGCAACGCCCGCTCGTAGTGCTTCTTTCCTTCCACCGGGTCATTGAAGATGTAACTGTAAAGTGCGTTGCCAACGGCAACGTGCGCCATAGCGAACTCCGGGTCCGCTTGCAGCGCGGAATTCCAGCTTTGCATGGCCTGCGCGTATTGTCCTTTGTGCCACAAGTCCTGGCCGTCCACATACAACTTCAGGGCGGACAGGGATGACGTGGTAACCAGCGGCAGAGGTCGGTCCTTTTTCTGCGTTGCAAACCACGATTCTCCTAGTCCGTGCCGCACTTGCGTCGCCAGCCGGCCCAGGGCCGGTAACACTTCGTTTTGATCTTTGGCTGTTTCGATGTCAGACCAGGCGGAAACACCGGTTCGCGGATCGATCAGCCGGGCGGACAGCACATACTGTTGGCCCACTCGCGAGATCGCAGGCACAAGCAGCGCGGGCACGTATTCGCGCACGCAGATTTGCCGCCCCAACCCTTCATCTATCTTCTCCCCGGGTTTTCTGCCCATGCGCTTCAGGCTGTCCGCGATTCGCGATGGCGGAACGATGTTCACGTGCGCCGATTGTTCGATGCTTACACTGAGCGCCGTCAATAACGACCGGTCAAAGAGCGTTTCGCCGGTTTGATTATCGAAGTCGGAAATCAGCACAAAGCTGCGTGGCGCGAACGAGAGCACCGGGCGCGCCCCGAATACCCACCACAGCAGGCTGGCAAGCGCGACCATTGCTAGACCGGACGAAGTGGGCACTAAAGGATGCAGGCGAGCAAAACTGAGTAACCTTTTCCAGAGTGGCGCGTGCACACGCCTGCTAGCCTGCGCCTCCGCAGGATGCGCGCAACGATCCAGATCCACCGCCAGCTCCCGTGTGGATTGGAAGCGTCGGCCCGGCTCTTTCTCCAGACACTTCAGTATGATTCGTTCCAACTCCGGCGAGATCCGCGGTTGCACCTCGCGCGGCGCTACAACTGGCTCACGCAAAATGGAAGCAAACAATCGCGGCGCGGATTCTTCGCGGAATGGCCTCTGTTGTGTAGCCATTTCGTACAGCACCACGCCCATCCCATAAACATCTGTGCGCGCGTCAATGTGCTCCCCGCTCACTTGCTCGGGCGCCATATACGGCAGCGTGCCCATGAGGTGAGCATCATCCACGCTTTGCGTCAGCGTTTCCGCCCGCAACTCTCCGCTCGTCGGATCGAACAATTTCGCCAGTCCGAAGTCCAAAATCTTCAGACGCCCGTCTTCAGTCACACGCAAATTGCCCGGCTTTAAGTCGCGGTGCACGACACCATGTTCGTGCGCTGCACACAAACCTTCCGCAAGCTGCGTCGCTAGATGGATGATTTCCTTTTCGCTTAGCGGTTTGCTGGCCATCTTTTCGCGCAGGCTGGTGCCTCGGATGTATTCCATGACCAGGAAGTCCAAGCCTTGCTGCGTATCGAAGTCGTGAATCGTCGCGATGTTTGGGTGGTTGAGCTTGGAAAGAGCAAGCGCCTCTTTGCGGAATCGCTTCCGCGAGGTTTCGTCCGTTAGTGTGCCCGGCGCCAGGACCTTGATCGCTACTTCGCGTTCGAGATGCTCATCCTGGGCACGGTACACTTGTCCCATTCCGCCGGCGCCGATACTCTCCAGGATCCGGTAATGCCCCAGCGTTTGGCCGGTAAGTGTTTCGCGGGCTGTTCCTTTGGCAGGCATGGGGAAGTACCTCTCCTCCTTCCCCCTTTGCCTCGTATCCTAGGTCGCGACTTGGGCGAAGTCAATTGTGCTGGTGCCCACTCCAAAAAATCGGGGGAGGCGTCGCTATCTTTTCGATTTTCCAATTTCCTGCAAAGGCGCCGGCTGGCCAAGGCGAAAGCGAAACGCTGTTGTCCTTACCTCTTTACTTCCCTACTTCCTTACTTCGTTGTAGTACGCCCAGCGCGGTAGCACTCCGCCGGCCGTGTATCCCACGCCATCGAGCGCCTTTTGCTCGATGAATTCCTCTTCAATCGATCCGTGATACAGACGGATCGCGAATCTCAATCCTTGGGGATGACTCGCAGTCTGCGAAGAATCTAGATCACCACTCGATTAGAAGAAGTATTCAGCGGCCTGACACTTCCAGCATGCTCTCCGTGCTTTTTGCCCGCGTCTTGGTTAAATACCGGTAGAATCGCGCGTGTCCTCGCGCTCGCCAGTACGCGGAAGTGTAATCCTCCACTCGTGCTCCCGTGCTGACCGCGCTGAAGAACGTATGCTCCCGGGGATCGACCACAATGCCCACATGCCCGCGCCACACGATCAAATCGCCCGGATGTGGAAATCGCACGCGCAGGAAATGCCGTGCGCCCCGGTAAAGCTCCAGCGAACTGGCGTAGCGGTACGAATATCCTGCTCGCTCGTATAAATCGTGCACCAGGTGGGAACAATCCGGAGCGAGTCCCTCTTCATCGTTCGCCCACGCGATTCTCCGCACAATCACGCGCCCTTCTTTCAAGCTGAGCAGCCGCATCCCCGGCGGGATCGCCGGCGCCCGCGTGGCTTGCGCCTGCCGCCCATTCGCGTCCGCCTGCTGCGCGGGCATCTTCGTTGCTAGTCCGAGCGAAGCTGCCATGCAAAAGGACAAGGCGAAAAGGCTTTGGCTTGCGAAAAAGAATCGCCTCCGCATACTTCAATCTTCGCAAGTCGTTTTTCATCCCACGCCAGTACCTGCCTCCTAGCCGTCACCGTCCCTCCGTACAGGCGTGCGGAGAGGAATTTAGTCTTCGTTTTAGGTTGTAAGTTAAGGAATGCAGCACTGAGTCTCGACGATCGCGATGCGGGAGCAAAACCTTCAATATGCCCAGCGGAGGAGCACTCCGCCCGTGGTGTATCCTGCGCCCACCGCCACGATCAGGACCAAATCACCTTTGCGCAGACGACCCTGCTGCAAGGCGTCCCGCAAACCCAGCGGAATCGTTCCCGCTGTAGTGTTCCCGTACCTGTCGATGTTCACCATCACCTTCGAGTCCTCCACTCCCAACCGCTCTTGCGTCGCGCGAATAATTCGCAAATTGGCCTGGTGCGGCACCAGCAGCGCCAAATCTTCTTTCTTGAACCCGTTGCGCAGCAACAACTCCTCGGCTACGTCCGCCATCCGCCGCACCGCGTACTTGAACACCTGCGAGCCTTCCTGATGGACGTAGTGCATGCGCTTCTCGACGGTTTCTTTTGAGGACGGATTCAGCGAACCTCCTCCCGGCATATACAAAAACTCTCCGCCTGAACCATCCACGTCATGCTCGAAATCGATGATTCCTTCGTTCGGGCCGGCGGGCTCGAGCAACACCGCTCCAGCGCCGTCGCCGAACAGCACACACGTTGCGCGGTCCTGGTAATCCAGGATCGACGTCATCTTGTCGCTGCCGATGACCATCACCTTTTTGTGCGTGCCCGCCCCAACGAATTGCGCGCCCACCGTCAGCGCGTACGCAAATCCCGAACACGCCGCCGACAAATCGAAGCCCCACGCCTTTTTCGCGCCGATGCGGCATTGCACTAGGCACGCCGTCGCCGGAAAAAACATGTCCGGCGTCACGCTCGCAACAATAATCAAATCGATGTCCTCGGGATCGGTTTTTGTTTGCGCCAGCAGTTCTTTTGCAGCCTCTGTCGCCAGATGCGAGCTGGCCATGCCTTTTTCCGCCACATGCCGCTCGCGGATTCCCGTGCGCGTGCGAATCCACTCGTCATTGGTGTTGACGATTTTCTCCAAATCCGCGTTACTCATCACTCGCGGCGGAACGTATCCGCTCACACCCGTGATTTTCGCAGCGATGCGGTGGGCCATGTCTCTCCTTGGGAACTTCTCCCTGGAAACAAAGAACCTGGATTTTATGCGATTGCCGCGCGCGGTTACAAGGAGATGCGTTCTCGAGCGCGACCTAAAACCGCAACAGGTAACTCACTTTCACGAAGATCAGACGGCTGGTCATGTTGCTCGCGGGGCCTTGCGCCGTCACGAACGGCGGCGTCCCCGGCGGAACTCCGGGCTGAAGCACCAGGTCATTAAATCCGTTGTTGTAGCCGAGATAGACCGCCGTCCCCGGGTGCAGCAAATACGTGAACAAAATATCGGTAGTGAACTGTTTCGCCGGGGCAATCGGCCCGCCGTCGTAGCTCCCAAGATTTGTCTGCAGGTCGAGCAGATTCGGATTGGCGAGCGTGGCGTTGTAGTCCAAGATTAAGCGCAGCGACAGCTCTTTGGTGAACTGGTAGTTCAGCTTCGTGCGGTTCAAATAATTGTTGAAGATGCTTTGTCCCGCCGAGAACGGAGGCGTGTTCCAGCCCGGTCGCGTTCCCAGCCGGTAATAGATCCAGGACTCATCCAGCCGGAGGCGCGACGATGGACGCACCGTAAATCCCAGCGTCACCCGTTTAGAATTTCCGAGAAAGGGCAAAAGCCCCGGCGCAGGGAAATAGTTTTCGCCGATGCCTTGCGTGTACCGCGCGGAAAACGAAATCCATTTGTAGGGCTGGGTGCTCGCAAAAACCGACGTGCTGTGCTTCCGGAACTCGATATTGTCAAAAAGCTCGTACGCCTCGCCACGGCTGATGCTGAACGTCGTTTGCTTCGTCAGGTCCACCTGAAAAGCCATGGCCGCGCCCCAGTCCTGAAGAATTCCCTGGTGATTCCAGTCCACCGTTTCGCTCACGCTCGGTCCGAAATCGACGACTTTGCTTTTTTCTGGCCTCCAGAAATAAGTGCCTACGGCGTTGTTCTGCCGGATGTCGATGCGGTTGACGAATCCGAGTTCCGTGCAAAAGTTCGGCGAGAAGTCGTTGTAGTTCGTGGAAAACGCGAAGTGCCGCCCCGTGTACGAAGCATCCAGCCACAGCGCATTTCCCTGCTGCGAGCCGATTCCGCTCGAACTCTGCGGAACCCACAGGCAGGGAAACTCAAAATTCGAAGTATCCTGCCGCGTCCAGGTGTGGATTGCCTGCGCGTCCACCACCCAGTTTTTTGAGAACTTCAATCGCGCATCGAGCGACGCAACGCGGTTGCTGGTGTCCGCAAAATCGCGGCTGGACGCGAAGACGCCCACGTACGACTGCTTCCCGAATTCGCGCGTCACGCGAACAACGCCGTTTACTGCCCGCGTGTTGAATGGGCCGCTGGTGAAACCCAGCCCCGGCTGCCGGTCGTCGATCACCAGCATCCCCAGCGTCCAGTTGCCCACTTTTCCGGTCATGCGCGTCCCGAATTGCGGGTCGGCGATTTGCCGCGAGAAGAACAGGTTGACCGGAGTCATGAAGAATCCGGCGTTCTCTATGAAAAACGGCCGTTTTTCCGGAAAGAAAACGGCGAAGCGCTGATTGACCGTGACTTGCGGATCGTCGGTTTCCACCTGGCTGAAATCCGGATTCAGCGTGACATCAAACGTGAGCGCATCCTTGACGACAAATTTCGCGTCGAGTCCGGCGCGATGCTCGAACTGATCCAAATACGCCGGGGGAGTGGCCGCGCTGGGCGGATTCGGCTGATTCAGGAAATGATCGCCCGCGAGCAAGCCATAAGGAATCAACTGAATATTCCGGCCGGGGGAAACGCCCTCGAGTCCGCCCACCGGCGCGAACTGTTGCGTCAAACCTTCCACACGCTGCGTCAAATACGGCCAGTAGTCATATTCGCTCTTGCGCAGAATCACGCGATACAGCGCGACGCCCCAGGTCTGCTGGTCGTCGTGCGAAAATCGCAGGCTCTTGAACGGGATGGAGAAGAACACCACGTACCCATCGGGCGTGACGCGCCCGGCGTTGGCCCACAGCGTGTCGAAACTGTAGTCGTAGCCTTGCCCTTCGGTGTAGATCGCGTCGGTCTGCACGCCCAGCGGATTCGAGTAGAAATAGTAGGCGCGGTGAAGATCGCGAAACGTGTCCAGCAGCACGCCGACACCATCATCCTGATCCGATTCTTCGCGCTTTGCCATGTGCGCGCGCACCTGGCCCGGTTCGTCGTGGCAGACAAAAGCTACATACAGGTTTTTTTGGTCGTAGGAGAGATACGCCGTGGTTTCTTCCGTGGCCGGGGTGCCGTCGCCGGGAATGTACTGCCGGAAATCGTTCACCGCCAGCTCTGCTTCGCGCGGACGGTTTTCCAGGAAATCTTCCAGCTTCGGCGCGCGATGCACGCGCGGAATTTTCGAGAGCGGAATCTTCGCGCCTTCGGGAGGCGGAGTGGGAGGATTCTGCGCGGAGAGCAGCGCCGCCGCAAGGAGCAGATAGACAAACCCAAGCACGGGGATTCTGGTGAGAGGGCCCATTTATGATGCTTCTATATAGCTGCTGTTCCCGGCGCGCGCAAGTCCTAAGTAGTACAGGTGCTGTTGAGAGCACTACCCCGAAGCAGCATCAAAAAAAATTCGCCCCCTGCTTATGGCGCCGGCGGCAGTATTTCGTAGCGCCAAGCAAGCGTTGCCGTTTTTCTCAGCATCGCCGACACGGAGCAGTATTTTTCCTCGCTGAGCTGGATGGCGTGTTTTACCGCGGCCTCATCGAGATTCCCCCGCAAGCGGTAGAGGACTTCGAGCTTGGTCCAGACTTGGGGAGGTTGCGCGGCGCGTTCCCCGGAACAAATGACTTCGAGCAATTCCAGCTTTTGCCGCTTCTTTTTCAGGATGATGACGATATCCGTCGCCGTGCATGCCCCGAGCGCCAGCAGAAGCATTTCCATCGGGCCAGGCGCCTTGTTTGAGTCGCGGTCGGAATCAAACGGAATACTGTGGCCCGACGGGCTGGTGGCCATAAACTTTTGTTCGCCCATCCATTTCACCGAGCCGGTTTGCATGGAGCCTCCTGCTAGAAAGCTAAGTGCCGCACCTCTGGTGCTCATCTTTTCTGGACCCGTGGCTCGGCCCTGACCCTTCGCCTGCTACCCAGCGCTTACGCGCTGGGCTAACGTGTGACGCGCCTCCGGCGCTCAGAGGCCGTACTTGGCATCTCTCCTGGATGATTTCAGCGTGTATCCAGTTCCACGTCCTTGATGGGCAAGTCCCAGTGCGCTTCGAGAATTTCGAAGCGGCGCTGCTCTTCTTTTTTGTAGGTGTCCTGGTCGGGATAGAGTTGCTTGATGATCGTGGAGCTGTCGAAATTATCGTTGGCGATGGCGGCGTTTTTGAACACGATGGTCACGCGATAATCCCAGCGGCTGTCTTCGGTCATGTGATAGCGCGGCGTCACCATGGTCACTTTCAGCATGCGCCCGAGTTCGATCTGCTTCTTCAAGACGGGATAGTGATTTTTCTTGAAGAGCGCGAGAAATTCCTCGGCGTGTCCCCACTTGGCTTTGTAGTAGTACTCAATCGCGTAGGGCTGATCGTTTGCGCCCGCGGCTGTTGCGCTCTGCTTCGCGCGCACGCCGATCGCTGCTACGCAGAAAATCGCCGCTGCAACGATTCCCATGAGCACGAGCCGCCGCGCCTTTCGTTCCATCTGCAATTTCATTGGTCTGTCCTCCCATCGTGTGACATCGAAAACCAAAGGGCGCAGCGTGCTGCGCCCCTACAAAGATTACGAAGCCGGCGCGGCAGTAGATGCATCCTGATTCACGATCCAGCCGTCTCGAAGCTGGATGATGCGATGGCCGTACGCCGCGTTTTTGTCCGAGTGCGTCACCTGGATAATCGTGGTCCCGGCTTCGTTCAGCTTCTTGAAAAGCTGCATGATCTCTTCGCCCTGAGCGGAGTGTAAGTTGCCGGTGGGTTCATCGGCAAGGATGAGTTTGGGATTCTGAATCACCGCGCGGGCCACGCCCACGAGCTGTTGCTGCCCGCCGGAAAGCTGATTCGGGAAGAGATCCTTTTTGCCGACAATGTTGAAGCGGTCCAGGGCGTCGCAAACGATGCTGGCGCGTTCTTTGCTTGGAATATTTTTGTAGGAAAGCGGAATCTCGAGGTTTTCGTAGACCGTGAGCGAGTCGATCAAGTGGTAGCTCTGAAAAACGAATCCGATGTTGTACTTGTGCAATTCATTGCGCTGCTTGACGTTCATGCGGTGCACGGGTTGCTCGTAAAAGTAGTATTCGCCGGACCAGCCTCCGTCCAGCATGCCCAGGATGCCGAGCAGCGTTGATTTTCCCGACCCGGAGGGACCCATGATGGTGACAAAGTCGCCGGGTTGAATCTCCAGGTTGATGCGCCGCAGCACGAAGAATTTTTGGCCGGCGGTGTCGAAGTATTTTTCCAGGTTCTTGACTTGGATGAGAGGCGGCAACGTCAGCTCCTTGTGGACGGGAAAGATTGTACTGGAGAAAAGTGGCGAGTGGCGAGAGCAGGAGGCGCAGACGCATCCTCGCCCGCTGAGAATCGCTAAAACCCGCAGCCTTAAAACCGAAGGCTGCGGCACCCGGCTGCTAGATTCGATATCATTTGGGCATGTCCCTACCAGGGAGAAATGACCCTTGCCATTGCGCCACGGGCAAAAAGTACAAGCACTGCTGCCTTTCGCTCGATGAGCAACGGCAGTCGCGCATAGAGTTCATTCGTTCAGCGCAAAGCCTGCGCGAGAGGAACCTGGCGCTTCTCACTACTGCAAGTGACATCTTCGGCTTGAATCGACCGTGGGAAAAAGTCAAGGAGAACTTTTCGGATGCACGCATCCGCGAGTTCTACCGGTGCGTCGCCAGCCTCTGGCCGGTTGGAACGGATCAACGTCACATTTTGCCGCCGCCCGACGCAGGCTTGAAGGCTTTGTATCTCGGCGAAAACGAACCCGAGATGATGGTTCAGAATGTTTTCCGTTTCAGCCTCTACGCAGACCAGATTCTTGTCGTCAATCCATTCCAAAATCCGAACGTTCTTGCGGAGGAATTCAATCCAATCGCTCGCCCTGGAGAGTGGCGAATTCAGACCCTTAGGGTCATCTACCAGCTCAGCCAGCTCGCACCATGGATCGACGCAGGTCTGGTCGTTCTGATACCCGACCCAGGGGACTTCGACCGATCGCTGCGGGTCAAGACGTGGGACCTCGCTGCTGCGCGCCTGAAGGGAACGAAGCCAAGGGCCGAAGACATCGACCAATCGATGATAAAGGCGCGGACCAGGAGGGCATTTCTGCTATCACCCCGGAGTTATCTCGAAAGAATGGTGCGCGAAGCGAACCCTGGGATTACCGATGACATGGTTTTAGAGGTTTTGGAGGATATGGAGCAAGATCGAGCGAACGATCCACTTCTGCTGAACGACACGCTTGACCGAATGCCAAGTCAGATGATGACAGCGAATATGGGCACAAATCTGGAAATGGGCTTGTACATTTGCCATGCCACCGGTTCATTTCCCTACACCAACGTGAAATATAGATGGAGCGAGATACTCGCCGCAAAGCAAGACCTGGATACACAGCTCAGACGTGGAGCCCTTTGACAAATGCTTTTCAGCAGCTGCCTTTTAAGTTTCTGGACAAAGTGGATTCGGGATTCGCCTGCGCGATCCGAAAGGAGGGCCGGCTTGAGGGTCTTCGTTCTTACCTCCGAAAGTTATGGAGCACAATCGGCGGCGAGCTAGATACTGCGAAGGCGGAGTCGCTAGCCCGGGATTTCCGAGACGAGCTGACGCAAGCCCACGGTGAGGCGCAAGCTGAATGGGGCGCGATCGACCGGGACTTGGTGAAATGGGCTGTACCAACCTTAGGGGGCGCGCTTGTGACTGGAATATTCTCGCCAGCTTTCGCCCTCGGGGGATTAGCCGTTGCTGGTCTCGGAGAAATAATTCAGGCAGAGATGAAACGGCGTGAGTTCCGCAAGAAAGTGCCAATGTCAGTGTTCATCGACCTCGCACACAAGTAAGTCCGGCTGATGAGCCAGGTTCCCCAAAGCTACCTGCTTTTCCTTCATCTTCCCCACTCGAAACGTGTGGCCGGAGCTTGCCTGCGGCGAGCGCCTGCAGAGCGTGCAGGCGTTCGGTGAGCTCCTGACGCGACAACCGCCCCTCGCGATATAGCTCGCGCAAAAAATCACCCGCCGGAAGATCCCGTTTTTGCGAGTTGCATTCCAGGCAGCAGGAAACCAAGTTGCGGTACGAATTTTGCCCGGATTTGGCGCGCGGCACCACGTAGTCCAAGCAGTGCGACCGCCCGGGGGTTCGCCGCCGGCAATAAAAGCACCGCCCGCCCTCGCGGGCGTGGATCGCCTGCCGAAGCGCGCGGGTTCGCAGGAAGTCCGCCTGCTCGAAGTTGGCCGCGCTCGGAAGCTTGCTCCGGCCGCTGGTTCCCCTTTGCCGGCGTAAGGCAGGCACCTCAGCCGGCAGCCGTACCTCGACTAAGTGACCGAGATTGCTGCGCTCGATGTGTCGCAGAGCTCCATGGTCGGCCAGGCGGCGCATCGAATCCCGCACCGGTCCGTCGCTAAGCCTTACATTGGACGCCAGCCAAGGGATCGAAAAGCGCAGCCGGACCTTCCCTTCCAGGCGCGTGTGGCGCAGTAGATGCGCATACACCGCACGGTCGTTTACGTTCAGCTTCAGCCGCGGCGCGAGGTCGTCTTCCAATTCTTTCCACACTTGTACACCGTCGAGTTTTTGGGGGTTCATGGGATTGTCCTTAGGAGGGAATAGAAATGCGAAAGCCGGGCCTTTAGCCCGGCAACTGCAGACTTTTTCTAGAGTTTGGCCCAGAAACAGAAACGCCCCGGATAGGACCGGGGCGGAAAAAGCCGCAGGGCTGGTGCCCTACGCTGCAAAACAAAAACGCCCCAACCAAGAGGTCGGGGCGCAGTTTTCTACAACACATACGCTACCACGGCTGCTATCTTCTTGTCAAGAGAAAACTTTACACGACTGATAAATACTTGAAACGCAAAGGGTTACACAAGGCAATGCAAAGCCCCTCCTGTAGGATCGGTCTACCCGCCGCCCGCCCTTTCTTGTAAACGTAAGCTCCGCAACGACTTAGCACAACCTACAGAAACCACGCGCGCGAATTGTCTTGCAAACGCTTATTTTTCAATAACGTAGGAGATAAAGATCAGGGATTCTCAAAAATCGTCCCGTCCTGTACGGGTGTTTATGAGGCCAGAGTGAAGAGAGATGCTTCGCTGTGCTCAGGATGACACCATAACCACACTGCTTGTGGAGCAGGTGCGTCAGGAGTTGCGCTGGGAGCCGGTGGTGGCTGCGACTTCGATGATGGGATTGGGCAACGTGCGCATGGTGCGGACGAAGAGTGCGACGATGGCGCCGTCAAACTGCGCGTTGGCGCAGCGTTCAAGCTCGGAGAGGGCGTCGGTGGCGGTGCGGGCTTTTTTGTAGGTGCGGTCGCTGGTGATGGTGTCGTAGGCGTCGGCAATGGCGATGATGCGCGCGCCGAGAGGAATCCGTTCACCGGCGAGAGAATGCGGATAGCCGGAGCCGTCGAAAAATTCGTGGTGATGCAGAACCATTTCCCGAATGCGCGCGAGCGGCTTTAGGGGATCGAGGATTTTTGCGCCAAAGCTGACGTGGGATTTCATCGTCTCCCATTCTTCGGGATTCAGCGGGCCGTTTTTGTTCAGAATATTTTCCGGGATGCCGACCTTGCCAATGTCGTGGAGAACCGCGCCGAGGCGAACTTCCTCGACTTCGGCATCGCTCATGCCCAAGGCCTCGGCGATGAGCGCGGCATACGCAGAAACTTTCTGGGAATGGCCCTGCGTGTAATGGTCCTTGGCGTCAATCGCGAAAGCCAGCGATGTGACGGTATCGAGCACGGCTTGCGGCAGAGCCTGCGGGCCCTGCGCTTGCACCTGTGACGAACCGTTGGCGGGTTCCGTCGCGCTAAGCGATTCGGTGAACTGGCGCAGGCGCTGGTAAATTTCCTCGAACGCCTCGGGACCAGTTGAGAAAAGCCGCTTGAGCGTGACGCCGAGATAGGCTTCGAGCACGTCGCGCTTCCATTTTTTTGCTTCGTTGGGATCGAAATGGTCGGCGGTGGAAACGGCGTTGCCACCCTGATGCTTGGAAAGATACATCGAGGCGTCGGCAACCTGTATGAGTTCCTGCGGCGAGGAGCCGTGCAGCGGATAGCAGGCGATGCCGAAGCTGGCACTGATATTTTTCTCGCGCAGCAAAGGATCAGCGGAAACCCAGCCGCGCAGCTTGCTGGCGAGCTGGCGTGCGTGCTCCATGTTCGTTTCCGGCATCAGGATGACGAACTCGTCTCCGCCGTAGCGGGCTACGACGTCGGAGCGGCGGCAATTGGTCTCCAGAATCTGGCCGACGCGCTGGAGGACCAGGTCGCCTTCGAGGTGGCCGTAGAAATCGTTTACGAATTTGAAGCGGTCCAGGTCCATCAGCACGAGGGCGAAAGCACGGCCCGCGCGCGTGGAGCGCTTCCATTCGGCGGAAAGCGCTTCCATGAAGAAGCGGTGCGTCTTGACGCCGGTGAGGCCGTCAGTGATGGCCTGCTCCTGAGCTTTCTGGAACGAGAGAGCATTGTGCAGCGCGCCGGCGATCAGGTCGGCCAACGTGCGCAGCAAAAGAAGTTCTTCCTCGGAGAAATCGGCGGGCACGGAAGATTCGACATAAAGAATGCCGTGGAGCTGCTCGGCATAGAAGACCGGCAAAGCGGCGGCAGCAACGGTATCCGCCAAGAGCGGTTTCAGCGAGCTATCTGCCGGCGAACTGGCTCGAAAAACGCTCAAGTGTCCGTTCCGTGCAACGTGGCCGATCAGGTTGGCGCCCAGCGGAATCCGCTGCCCCAAAGTGCCGCGGCGCGCGCCGGCTTCCGCCTGAATCACAATTTCGCGCGTCGCATAATCCAGGACACCAATGCCGATGTGGTCGTAGGTTAGGCCGGCTTCGAGTTGCTCGGTAATTTTGGCGAGCATCTCGTCCGGATTAAGAGTCGCGATCGCGTTCCGGGAAATCGTGTTGAGCAACGTCAGGTGCCGCGCCTTGGTTCGTTCCTCGTTAAACAGGCGCGCGTTTTCAATGGCAATGCTGGCTTCACTGGCAAGCACGCGAAGCAACTCAAGGTGGCCTTCGTCGAAATTGCGCTCGTTATCGGAGAAAACAGCCATGGCACCGATGGCGTGATCATAGGCGACCAGCGGAACGCCGCAGAAGCAGCCCCTGGCGCGGAGGGGCTCGACGCCGAGCTTTCTAACCTCCGCGACATAATTGTCGCGAATGAGGACAGGCTGGCGCGTGCGAATGATGTACTCGGTGATGTGATTTCCAGCGGGCCGGGTGCGCTTGGGCATGCGCACGCCGTCGATGATCTCAAGATCAAAATGAAGCTCGTCGCGCAGGGGATCCAGTTCGGCGATATAAAAGTTCTCCACATCAAAGAGCCGCCGCAACTCTTCCCAGACTTTCCGCGTGAGATCTTCCTTGTGCAGCGTCGAGCTGAGGGCGCGCCCGATTTCGTTCAGAACGTGCAACTCTTCGGAGCGCCGCGAGGTCTGCTGAATCAAGAAGCTGTTTTCGACGGCCATGCCAATCTGATGGCCCAGGGCCAAGAGGAGCCGCAATTCCGCGGGAGTAAAGCGGCGATTGTCGGGAGTGCCGAGAAGCAACACGCCGAAGGCCTGCTCCTTGGCTTGCAAGCTGATGGCAACGACGCTGCGCAGTCCTTGCGCCAAAGCGAGTTCGCGGAAGCGGCGAATGGCTTTTTCTTTTTCCAGAGCGGAGAGCGAATCGTCGCGCAAATCACGGAACCCGAGCAAACCGCCCAGCCGCGCCACCAGGCCAACGAGGTAATCGTCCAAGTCTTCATTTTGCGCCGCGCGGCAGAATTCATCGCTCAATCCAACGGCCACGACGGAAGTCGGCCCCTGCGGATCGCCGTGATGCAAGAAAAGCGCGCCAGCCGGCAACCGCACAACACCGAGCACGCGGTCGAGGGCTTGAGAAAGCATGCGCTGAATCTCTCCGCCAACAAAACTGGAAGTGGCCAGGTTGAGATTGGAAAGCGCCAGCATGTTGCGCTCGATGCGGCGCTTCTCCTCTTCGTATAGCGCCATCACCATGATCATGGCCACGAACGCGCATGGGGCCGTGGCCACCACGCTCATGTTCGGTCCCTGAAGCTCCGGAGTTGCGTTCAAAAAGTGCAGCGAAACCCAGAGAATCCCCCATGAGGCAAACGAAACGCCGAGCAGACGATCAGCCAACGTCTCCTGGCGCCGGCTCTCTTGCCAGAAAACAACGGCAACGGCAATGTAGAGGAGCGAAGCGGGAATGACAGCCGAGACAGAAAACACATTTGCGGCGTTGGCCACGGCCCACGAGCCCATCACAAGGGCAGCAATCAGGGCAGGAAATTTCCAGGGTTTCCGCTGGGAATAGATCTGCGCGCCGAGAAAAAACAGCACGCCGGAAAGCGCATACAACCAATGATCCAGCGCAGCTTCCAGGGGGCCGGGCAAAACCTCCGGAGCGGCCGCCGGTGCCAGGTAATGCAGCCCGAAAACAAACCATCCCGCCGTCCAGAGCAGGAGATAGTTCTGGCGCTTGATGCTGTAAATGTAG
>Ga0187780_10000833_pt1 | contig 22996 bp, 18 predicted proteins | sample 1015_Q2_SP10_20__FD_132429 | JGI IMG/M metagenome (GOLD analysis project Ga0187780, IMG submission 132429) | Tropical peat soil microbial communities from peatlands in Department of Meta, Colombia - 1015_Q2_SP10_20_MG | ecosystem: Environmental > Terrestrial > Soil > Wetlands > Peat | place... | reverse complement strand
GCTGTTATGGAACGATCACAAACTTCCGCTGGATTTTGCCGCCAACAACGTTGCTGCCACGCTCGACTATTCACTCCTGCACCGCCGATACGATGGCAATCTGCGCGTAGGCAAGGTGGACACGAATTTTGATGGCTACCGTCCGGTTGCCTGGACCGGGGAAGCCCAGTTCGAGCTTAGCAGCGACAGCCTGGTAGTGATTTCAGCGAATGCCAGTTCAGGCCGGTCTCAGTTCGCCGTCCGCGGCCGCATGGTGGATTTCAGCAACCCAAGCGTCGTCGGCGAATATGACGTTACCGTTGACCTCGCAGAAGCTGGCAGCGTGGCCCGCCGTCGAGAAATGCGAAGCGGCACCCTACACGCGGTAGGGCGGGGCTCTTGGTCGAAAGCAGCATTTTCGACCAGCGGCAAACTACAAGGGAATGACTTGGATTGGCACACTGAATCATTGCGTCTTCAGCACACCAGCCTTTCCAGCCAGTTTACTGTTAATCCCCAGCGCATCATGCTCACCGATTTGTACGCCAAAGTGCTGGGAGGGGAAGTCAGTGGGGACGCGCAAGTGCTCAATTGGCAAAGCTCACCGACTCCGCCGGGGACGGCCCGTGGCAACGAGCAGCAAAGAGGAAGCGTTCGTCTGCAATCGAAAAATCTATCCGCCCAGGCGGTTGCCACCGCCTTGTCTTCGACTGCGCGGCCACTATACCGCGTGAATCCCGCAGGAAGCATTAGTGGCTCTTTGGAGACGCAGTGGAGGGGATCACCGCAAAGCAGTGAAAGCCGGGTGAGATTAACTGTTGTGGCCCCTGATTCTGTTCAACCGGATCAATTGCCCGTGAACGCGTACATCGTGGCGAGCTATCGTGCGGCAGCCGGAGAACTCGAAGTTTCGGAATTTAAAGCCAACACGCGGGCAAGCCAAATCAGTGCCTCGGGAACATTGTCAAACCGCGCAGCAGTTAACTTTTCTGTGGCGACATCGAATTTCGAGGAATGGGAGCAGGTGCTCGAAGCCTTGGGTTATCAGGAAAGATCTCCATTTTCACTGCGTGGCCGTGCATCGCTTGCCGGAAGGGCGACGGGCAAACTGTCCGAGATTGCAATTGCCGGCAAACTGCAGTCACAGGATTTCGAAATGGTGACTCCCGCGAGCCCAAGCGCCGCCCGCAGAAACATACGCTGGGATTCGCTCGCGGGCGACATCCAACTTTCTCCCCACGCCTTCGCAATGCACAATGCATTTCTGCGTCGGGGCAAAGCCGTGATTCATTTCGATGTCGATGCCGGCCTCGACCAACGTCAATTCACCGATAGCAGTCCTTTCAAAGCAAGGTTGCAGATGCACGATGCCGATGTGCCGGAGCTGTTGGACATCGTGGGATATAAGTACCCGGTTACGGGAAGCCTTAATCTATCCATGCGCGCAAGCGGAACCCGGGCGTCGCCATTGGGCGAAGGTGCATTCCAGCTCTCCGGTGCCACCATTCGCGGCGAAGCAATTCGACAAATCAACTTTCGGTTCAACCTCAACCAGCAGCAAATCTCGCTGCAAGACATCCAAATTGCCCACGGAGCAGGCCGGGTTACCGGTAACGGAAGCTACGAGTTTGCGGGGCGTGCCTTTGACTTTAAGTTTGCCGGAAGCAATTTTGACCTGGCGAGCATTGCTACGCTGCAGTCCAGCCGTGTGCCTGTGAAGGGTGAGATGGATTTTGTGGCTCAGGCTGCGGGAACACCGGAGCAACCGGTCATGAATGCGCAAATTCATCTGCATGACCTTACCTTCGGTGACGAGCGGGCGGGCGACTACATTCTGGATGCGGTCACGAAAGGTTCCGAACTGCAGCTCAGCGGCCATTCGCAATTTCCGGACAAAGACCTCACGATCGAGGGCAAGGTAAATCTGCAGGGGAATTGGCCCGCAAAGCTGGACTGCCGTTTCAGCCGCCTGGACGTGGATCCACTATTGACCGCTTACCTCCGCGGGCGGGTGACGGGACACTCTGCGGTTACGGGTGATCTTCACTTGGTCGGTCCGTTGCGAAACCCGGGCGAGCTACGGGTCACCGGCAACCTGGATGATTTCTTCGCCGATTTGGAACACATTCAAGTTCATAACAACGATCCCATCCGATTCGAAGCCTCGGAACAAACCCTTAGAATTCAGCGTCTCCGCCTCATCGGGGAGGGAACCGATCTGGAAATCGGCGGCAGCGTGCAGCTGACTGGCGAACATTCGCTCAACCTGAATGCTGAGGGTCACGCTGACCTGAGACTCATCCATAGCCTATATCCGGATTTCAATTCTTCTGGAACGGTTGCCGTGAGCTTAATAGCGAACGGTACAGCGCAACAGCCCAACCTGCAGGGACATCTCCAGGTAAGCCGAGGCACAATTCAATACGGCGATTTACCGAGCGCGCTCAGTGACCTGAGCGGTTCGCTGATCTTTAACCAAAATCGCCTTCAGATTGAGAGTCTCACGGGACAGATCGGAGGAGGGCAGCTGAGTTTCGCAGGTTATGCGATTATCTACAACCGGCAGCTCAATTTCGACCTCACGCTGCACGCTCAGGACACGCGTCTCCGTTATCCACCCGGAATAAGTTCGATGAGCACGTCGACCTTGCGCTGGTCAGGAACTTCTACCGCTTCAACGCTAACGGGTGACGCCACTATCACAAAACTCGCGGTCACGCCGGGCTTTGATTTCAGTTCCTACCTGCAGAGTCGGGCGCAAAGTTCGGCCATGCCGCAAACGAATCCATCGCTCAACCGCATCCGGCTGGATGTGCGCATTAATACGACCCCGCAGCTGCAAATGCAAACTGCGGCCCTCACTTTGTCAGGCGACGCCGATCTGCATCTTCGTGGGACCGCGGCCAAGCCGGTTCTGCTTGGACGCGTCGACATTCTCGAGGGTCAGATCGCCTTCAACGGAACCAAGTACCGGTTGGAGCGAGGCGATATAAACTTCACAAATCCGGTGACCACCACGCCGGTCCTGGACCTGCAGGCAGCAACCCGCCTTCGGGAATATGAAATCACGGTGAACCTTAACGGCGAGTTCGACAAACTTAATTTGACTTATCACTCGGAGCCGCCCTTGGCCACGGCCGATATCATCAGCCTGCTCTCGCCGATTGGATCCACCCAGCAATTCGGCCAGGTGCAGCAGCAAACGGCTCCATCACCCTTCGCGCAGCAGGCTTCCAGCGCTGTCCTGAGTGAGGCTTTGAATTCAGCGCTGAGTAACCGTTCGCAGCGTTTGTTTGGTATCAGTCATATCAAAATTGACCCACAAGGTTTGAACACCGAAACCGCGCCGACCCAAACCTCGCCGCTGCCGGCGGTCACCATCGAGCAGCCGGTCAGAGACAATGTAACGCTCACTTACACCACTAATCTCGCTCAGACCTCCCAACAGATCATTCAGGGCGAATACAACATCACCAGCCGGGTTTCTATCGTTGGCGTGCGGGACTATAACGGTGTAGTCAGTTTTGAAATACGCTTCCGGCGAACCAAGAATTAGAACTTCCGCCCGCGAATCATCCCGCCTAGGGACTTTTATCCCACGGAAGTTCTGCCTCTTCTTCTACTACGAGTCGTTAGACGATGCTTCCAACGCCCAACATGAAGTAAACTGACGATTGGGCCGCAAGTTCGCCGGCGTGCCGCGTTCTGGAGGTTAAGACATTGCCTCGCGTAAGCGGGCTACCACCGTCGTCCAGCACGTTTGCGCACCAACCGGCAGCATCATTGCTTGTAGTTGTACCAGGGGACACAATGCGGAGAGATCGAGGCTTTTCACTCATTGAATTATTGATCGTGGTCGCTATTATTCTGATCATCGCGGCGATTGCCATACCCAACCTGCTGCGGGCAAAAATCGCCGCCAACGAGTCGTCGGCAGTGCAATCCGTCCGTACTATCAACACTACCCAGGTCACATATCAGTCCACCTATCCGACAGTTGGATATGCCGCGACGCTTCCCGCGCTGGGGCCGAGTGGTCCGACTTGCACGGCTCCGTCTTCAGCAAATGCTTGCCTGATCGATTGGTCGCTATCGCAGGCCACATCTCCTGCCAGCGCGAAAAGCGGTTACTACTTCGGGATGGGTGTTGCCTCTAACAATGGAGTAAATCTCGGCTACACTGTTGGGGCAGCTCCGGCGGGATTCAACCAGACAGGCGTACGTGGTTTCTGTTCCAATGCGGACGCTGTCATCCGCGCCACGCCGGCCTTGAGCGGTCCACCCGTCACTACTGAAGAAGGTTGTTCCTCATACAGCGCATTACAGTAGCAGGAGCTCTGACTGAATATGATGAATGCGAACCCTCTGGTTGTGGAGCGAGTTGGGAACGTCGAAGCACACGGCGTGCTCTGCCTTAATGGTCCCCTGACGATAGAAAACGTGTTGCAGTTCCAGAATGCGATCCGTCGCGAGGAGAAGTCACAGACAGTCATCGTGGATCTGACCCAAGTCCCATACATTGATTCCTCAGGCTTGGGTTCTCTGGTGAGCGCCTGTGTCTCGCGGCAGAAGGCCGGGCGCGGCGTGGCTCTGGCTGGAGTGAATGACCGTGTGTTCCGGCTCTTCGAAGTAACTAGAACGGATTCGCTGTTTTTGATCTTTCCAACCGTCGATGACGCTCTTGCTGCACTGACCAGCCCCGCCCAGGCGTGATCACTCGTGCGATCTGGGGCGAGCCGCGCGCCGCTCCCTGGCCCACCCTTCCTTGTTAGTCTGACGTGCGCGACCCAGCGCTAAAGAATCTTCCGGAACGTCCTGGGTGATACAGGAAGCAGCCGCAACGTAAGCCCCTTTGCCTACGCGAATAGGTGCAACCAGCGTTGCATCACTGCCGACGAAAACACCGTCCTCGATGATAGTTTTGTGCTTGTGGATCCCGTCGTAGTTGCAGGTAATCGTGCCTGCACCAATATTCACTCCTTGCCCGATTTCCGCATCGCCCAGATAGGTCAGGTGATTGGCCTTTGAACCTTTGCCCAGGCGGATCTTCTTGGTCTCGACAAAGTTGCCAACCTTGGCTCCTTCGCAAATCTCGCTGCCGGGACGCAGGCGGGAATACGGGCCAAGTATGGCGCGATCCTCAATCCTGGAGTCATCGATGACGCAGCCCGGCAGGATGTCCACCTGATTGCCGATCGTTGTGTTGCGAATGACGCTGTAGGAGCGGAGCCGGCATTCGCTGCCAACGCGCGTGCCGCCCAGCAACTGCACAAAAGGCTCGATCACGGTGTCGTTGCCAATCTGAACCCCAGCATCGATCACACAGCTTGCCGGATAAAAAATTGTCACCCCAGCGGCCATCAGCTCGCGACACTTTGCCATCCGCAAATACTGATCGATCTCCACCAGCTCAGCCCGGGTGTTAGCACCCAAAACTTCGTTCGGATCATCGGCTGCGACCGCGCAGACACGCTTTTTGTTCCTGCCAAGAATCGCCGCCATATCCGTGAGGTAGAACTCGGCGTGCGGATTGTCCGTGCCGAGTTCATCGATATAGCGGTACAGCGAAGCAACATCGAAGGCATACGATCCTGAATTGATCTCCGTGATTTTCTTCTGTGCTGGGGTGGCCGATTTCTCTTCCACGATGGCTCGCACCTCCTCGCTGTGCGGGCTTTTTCGAATGATGCGACCATACCCCGTCGGGTCCTTCAAATCAGCCGTGAGGATAGTCATCGCCGCGTTTTGTGACTGATGGAAATCGCGAAGCATGGAGATGGTTGCCGCCCTGATCAACGGCGCATCCCCGTATAGCACGATAACCTGATCGTATGGCTTCAACGCTTCACGCGAGACCATCAGAGCGTGCCCTGTCCCGCGCTGTTCGCTTTGCAGAACAAAGTTCACACCCGTATCTCCGACTACCTGCCGCACTCGCTCCGCTTCATGACCGATGATCGCGTAAACATCCCTGGCCGGAACAACCTGTGTTGCTGCGGCGATCACGTGCGCAAGCAACGGTTTGCCGCCCACCTCGTGAAGCACTTTGGGATGTTTTGATTTCAGCCGCGTGCCCTTGCCGGCAGCCATGATGGCTATGGCAACACGCGGAGGGTTCTTACTTCCTCCCATGCTTACGCCTGAAGCTGCATGCCTCGCTTTTGCCGTACGCTCCGGAGTTTTGGAAGATTTCGGCACGCTCCCAATATACCGCGAGCTGAACGCCCAGGGCAGACGGAGGGAACACTCGGGAGCAACAAGTCGATGCGGTCGATTTATTCCTGTGAGGACGTGGCGTGATCGGAGACCCGCGCCATCAGATGCAGCAAGTCCTCGGTGATTCGATCCGTATCGTGGCGGGCAACTTCGCCTTCGCAGAGGTAATCGCCCAGTAGAGGCTCGACGCCCAGTTCGCGGATTGCCTCGCAATCCGCAACTACCTGAGTCGCACCCTCCAACGCATACTTCGCCTTCATCTCCGCGGAGGCCATTTTCTGGTTGATAAGGGCGTAGTCAAAGATCTGGCAACCGGCATGTGCATTGAGCGCGTGAACGTGATCCGCGGCGGTTCGCCCGAGGCTCTCATTCGCCTGGGTCATCAGATTGCATATATAAACCTTGACCGCGGGAGAATCGGCAATCGCCCGGGGAATCCCCCGCACCAGCAGATTTGGGATGAGGCTGGTGAATAGCGAGCCGGGACCCATGGTGATTAAATCGGCGTTTGCGATCGCATCCAAAGTCTGGGGCAGCGGCTCCGGGTTAGGAGGTACCAGGAACAATTCATGGATGCGTTCCTTGCTCGCAGTAATTTTGGTTTCGCCTCGCACTCGCGTGCCGTCTTCGACCAGCGCTTCCAACTCCACGTTCGACGTGGTCGCCGGAAAAATGTGTCCGCGCGTAGCCAGCACCTCGGACGACAGTCTTACTGCTTCGCCGAAATCTTTGGTCATCGACGTCAGGGCCGCCAGAAAGAGATTGCCGAAGCTGTGGCCTTCTAGCCCGGATCCCTTTTCGAAGCGATGACGAAAGAGTTTCGAGAGTAAGGCCTCGTCTTCAGAGAGAGCGACGATGCAGTTGCGAATGTCGCCCGGCGGAAGCATATTGAGCTCTTTGCGGAGACGTCCGCTCGAGCCACCGTCATCGGTAACCGTAACCACCGCACACAAGCTGGAAATTTGACTTGACGTGGCCCATGGTGGCTCTTCGGGGCCGGCTGTGTAGCGCTTCAAGCCTCGCAGCAGAGTAGACAGACCCGTACCGCCGCCGATGGCCAGCACCCGCAACGGTCGCATTTTGAGAGGCAGGCCCTTTGGAGACCGCATGCCCGGTGTTTTATTGTTCCTCGCTGAAGCCGGTTGTAGCAGCTAATTCGGCTCCGGGATCAGGATACAAGAGCTCGGTGAAGCGGGGATCTTCGGACAGATTCTGGAAATCCGAATCGTTACGCGCCTGGAAACGCAAAGTCGGATTCAGGCGAATGGCCTCATCAAGGTGTCTCAGCGAATCTTCCACATGGCCGGTCAAACAATCCAGAGCCGCCAGCCCATAGGCTACATAATCCGCTCGTGGAACTTGCTTCGACAGTTTCTCCAGATGCTCGCGGGCGCTCACATAATCGCCAAGATTGATGAGCGACACGGCGTAATCGTAATGTTCCTCTGGAGTCTTGAATTGAATGGAAGTGTGCTCCAACTGATGGTCACAGGCTTGTAAATGGACGGTAGCGCGATCAGCCAATTCCTTGCTGGGCCCGGCTAATACCTTCTGCAAGTGACCTTTTGCCTTGTCGAACTTGTGTTCCTGCATGGCCCGCAAACCAGCCTCGTAGTTTTGCACAGCCTGTGAAAAACGCGGATCCTCGTTCAACACTTTCTTGTTCGTCGTCTTCTGTGGCATCGCTCGAACTCTTCCTCGATTATTTAAGTGGCCATTCAGCCTATACTTACAATGATTACGTAAAGTTTCACTGACGCCTTTGTCCGTCCATTTCACGAACTGAACGGCAACATCGATGGGCCCCAAATCTTATGCCTGTGGAAATCGTTCTCCTTGGATGACGAATGCAGGTTATACGCGGACATCGAGTTTCCCGTCAACTCCGGGTTATTTCGGTTAATTCAGGCTGGCTGCCGATTGCAGGTCAACCTGACGCCACTCGCCGGCTATGATCCCTTTTCTAATCTGAGCGGCCGTCTTGTGCTGCTTATGCTGCTCATACGCGTAATACAGCTCTTTTAAACAGATATCACAGCGGGCTCCATGCGCGTTCTCGAAGCAGCTGTGCAGGCTGTTATGGCCCATGCGGTCGCAGTAGCAATAGCAGGGCTGCTGATGCAGAACGACTGGGATCTTCGCCGCCAACTCGTAGGCATGGGTCTGATAAGGGTACTGCGAATTGTCCCCCCAGAGCTGGTCCTTTGTCAGAATCGGGGGAAGTTTCTCGCCTTTCGGTGGCGGAGCCGCGTTATATGCCGGCACCACGCCCTCCGGCTCAGAGTTCGCCCACGGAGTTGAGACGACCAGCGTTACCAGAAAAAGGCAGCCCAGCGTCAAGCCCTGCTTCCACATGGATGGTCCTTTGCAGGAGCTATTTTACCCGAAATTCGTGTACTCTAGTCCGCGCATCAGGAAGCCCAAAACGACGCAGCTACGATCGCTGAAGATAATGCAACACTAGCGTCTTGGCGCTTCATCCGTATAATTAGAATCCATGCAAGAGCAAGCCGACCTGCAGAAAGCTACCGCGCTGTGTAACGAACGCCTCAGCTCGGCACGCCCTCCGCGGGTCATGTTACTTTCGGTCTGGTTACGCGACCTGGTTATCTCCCTCGCCATTTCTTGCTTCATCATTATCTTCTTGTATCAGCCGGTCAAGGTGGAAGGGACGAGCATGATGCCGTCCCTGGAAGATCAAGAGCGCATTTTCGTCAACAAGTTAGTCTATCGGCTCGAGCCGATTCAGCGCGGCGACATAGTCGTGTTTCGCTATCCGCGTGATCCTTCCAAAAGCTTCATTAAGCGGGTAATCGGCCTGGCGGGCGATCACATTCAAATCGACGCAGGGCGTGTGTATGTCAATGGCAGACTCCTCCCGGAGGATTATGTCCCGCAGGTCTACGAAGACCTTCGTTCCTACCCTGAAATCGTGGTGCCTCCCGACTCCTACTTTGTGCTCGGCGATCATCGCAGCCTGTCAAATGACAGCCGGGATTTTGGGCCGGTAAATCAGAGCTATATCTACGGCAAAGCCGTTTTCGGCTACTGGCCCGTGGATAAGATGGGAAGAGTGCGTTAGAAACAAGCCTGCTTTGTTGTCATCGCGAGCGAAGTCGAGTGACCTGTTTTCTTACTTTCCCTAACTGAGTTCCAAGGATAGATTCGATACACCCAGTCCCTCTACTTCAACCTTCCACTGATCACCTGGAGCGGTGAGGTGGCCCGCCGTAAGCGTTCCGGTGCTCACAATTTCTCCGGCGCGAAGGGGCTCGTCGGGGAAACGCTTTGCGATCGCGGCACCGAGTTCAGCCAGACATAAGGCTGGGCTGCGCAGCGCATTCTTCCCTGATCCCTCTTCCACAAACTCGCCTTTCTTGAACATTTTGACCTTAAACTTCGTGAGTTCGTCCGCCAGCTTTGGAATGATTTCCGGAGTGACGGCCAGATGCTCTCCGATTATCAACGCCGCGTGGAGCCCCAACGACGCGACAAAATCGCTCGGTTGAAATTTCCACTCTGGATACGGGCAATCAATGATTTCGAATCCGATGGCCAGCCAATCTACTGCGGCAAGGGCGCCTGAGGCGTCCATGCCCGGCGAAGTAACTGATTGCTTCAAACCAAAGACGATCTCGGGTTCGATTTTTAGCGAGCGTGCGCGTGGCAAGGTCAGAGTCGCGGAATTGGCCGTGCTCTGATGGACCGTATCGTCGTACATGTGTCCCCAAACCAGCGTTTCCAGTTTGAGAATCCGCCACATGGCTTTGTTGGCATAGCCAACTTTGCGCCCGACAGCTTTGTGTCCCGCGGTCTCGCGCCACTGCTTGAGCTGGTTTTCCACAGCGTAGGCCGCGTCTAGATCGAATCCCGTACACGCCGACGGCAGCGTAGAAACCATTTGCGCGCTTTCACAAGCAGACATCAATTCGCGCGCCACACCTTCCACATCTACGCTGGGCATCGCATCTCCCGAGTCATTCCGTGGTTTGACTCCAGAATCTCAGCTTACACCTGCGGAATTTCTTTTCGGAATTTCTCATCGCTGATAGAATTAAAAAAATCCGTTCCCCGGAGAAATGATGCAGGCAATCCTTGCGCTGGAAGACGGCAGGGTCTTCCGCGGCAAAGGCTACGGCGCGAAAGGCGAGTGTTACGGGGAAGTAGTTTTCAACACCTCCATCACGGGTTACCAGGAAATCTTCACCGATCCCTCTTACTGCGGACAGATTGTCGTCCTCACCAATCCGGAAATTGGTAACTACGGCACCAATTCTGACGACAACGAAGCCACGCGTCCGTACATCGAGGGACTTATCGTTCGCGAATTTTCCCGTGTGAGCTCGAATTGGCGCTCGCAGCAGGTTGCTGAAGAGTACCTCGAGCAGTTCAGAATTCCGGTTTTGGCTGATATCGATACGCGTGCCTTGGTGCGGCATCTGCGTGATCAGGGTGTGATGCGCGGTGTGATTTCGACTCTCGAAATCGACGCGGAAAAACTGGTTGCGAAGGCCCGTTCCATCCCGAAGATGGACGGTACGGATCTGGCGAAGGCGGTCACCACCAAACATCCCTACGTTTGGGACACGGGTGAGCGATCGCATGAACCGGTGGCTGTTGTTGGCGTCAAAGACGAACCGGCGCGGTTCCACGTGGTCGCCTACGATTACGGCATCAAGCAAAACATCTTGCGCAAGCTGCGCGGCGAAGGCTGCAAAGTCACAGTCGTTCCCGCACAAACTCCCGCTGAGGACGTTCTCGCGCTCAAACCGGACGGCGTGTTTCTGTCGAACGGCCCCGGCGATCCCGGGCCTTGTACCTACGCCGTGGACAACATTCGTCGCTTGATGGGACGGCAGCCGATCTTTGGAATTTGCCTCGGTCATCAGCTCACCGGCCTCGCACTCGGCGGCAAAACCTACAAGCTGAAATTCGGCCATCACGGTGGCAATCATCCGGTCAAGCAGTTGGCCAACGGCAAAGTGGAGATCACGGCGCACAACCATAATTTCGCGGTCGACCCTGATTCGTTGCCATCGAGCGAAGTCGAGCTGACCCACATGGATCTCAACGACAACACGCTCGAAGGCATGCGTCATCGTAACCTGCCGCTGTTCTGCGTGCAGTACCACCCCGAGGCCTCGCCCGGTCCTCACGATTCACATTACTTGTTTAAGGATTTTGTGAAGATGATGGAGGAATGGAAACATGTGGGATAGAAGCTTTGTCATCCCGAGCGAAGGAACTTGATTCGCTTGCGAATGAAGTTCCGCAGCCGAGGGACCTGCTGTTATGAAGCGCCATTGCTATTTCGTCTATATCGTGGCCAGTAAGTCGCGGGTGCTGTACACGGGAATGACTAACAGTTTGGATCGACGAGTTTGGGAGCACAAGAACGATCTGATTGACAGCTTCAGCAAACAATACCGCTGTCATCGGCTTGTGTATTACGAATCCTTCGATGGCGTGGGGAGTTGATTGCTGCGCAATCAACTCGGTCGGTCGGGATGACAAGATTTAATTGAAACTGGGATAAATGCCGAAACGCACTGACATCTCCAAGATTCTGATTCTCGGCTCTGGCCCCATCGTGATTGGCCAGTCGGCGGAGTTCGATTACTCCGGCACGCAAGCCTGCAAGGCGCTCAAGGCAGAAGGCTTCGAGGTCGTGCTGGCCAACTCGAATCCGGCAACGATCATGACAGATCCTGAGTCGGCCGACCGCACTTACATCGAGCCGCTGAGCCTAGACTATCTGGAAGAGGTCATCCGCATCGAGCGCGATTTGTCGCCCAGTGCAGGATTCGCTGTCCTCCCAACGGTTGGTGGCCAAACCGCGCTCAATCTCGCCGTCGAACTTTCGGACGGCGGCACTCTCGAAAAATATGACGTCCAGCTCATCGGCGCGAACATCGCGGCAATCAAAAAAGCCGAAGATCGTCTCTTTTTCAAGGACGCGATGCAGAAGATCGGCCTCGACGTCCCGAAATCCGCGTTGGTCAACAACCTGAAAGATGGGATGGAGTTCGCCGGGAAAATCGGTTTCCCCGTCATCATTCGCCCATCGTTCACGCTAGGTGGAAGCGGCGGCGGGATCGCCTACAACCGCGAAGAATTGCTGGAGGTCCTGGCACGCGGCCTGGACTTCTCTCCTGTGCATGAAGCCCTGATCGAGGAATCGGTCCTCGGATGGAAAGAATACGAACTCGAGGTGATGCGCGACCTCAAGGACAACGTCATCATCATCTGCTCGATCGAGAATTTCGATCCCATGGGTGTACACACCGGTGACTCCATCACCGTCGCCCCCGCACAGACTCTCACCGACCGTGAGTATCAGGCGATGCGTGATGCTGCGATCGCCGTAATTCGTGAGATCGGCGTCGAGACCGGCGGATCGAACATCCAGTTCGCCGTGAATCCGCTTACCGGGCGCATGGTCGTGATCGAAATGAACCCACGTGTCTCGCGCTCGTCCGCTTTGGCTTCAAAAGCTACTGGGTTCCCGATTGCCAAAATCGCCGCCAAGCTGGCCCTTGGCTACACGCTCGACGAAATCCGCAACGACATCACCCGCAAAACGCCGGCCTGCTTTGAGCCGACCCTCGATTACGTCGTCGTAAAAATCCCCAAGTGGCAATTCGAAAAATTTCCCGGCGCCGACGCCAGTCTTGGCCCGCAGATGAAGTCCGTCGGCGAAGTCATGGCCATCGGGCGCACCTTCAAAGAGGCACTGATGAAGGCCGTGCGCTCCCTCGACACCGGAAAACGCGTCGGTGGACAGAAGATTGAACCCAAGATCCTTACCCAGCGTCTGGTAACTCCCCACCCTGACCGGCTTGCCTATCTGCAATACGCGCTGCGCCAAGGGCACTCGGTCAAGCAGCTCGCGAAGATGACATCGATTGATCCTTGGTTCCTCTATCAGCTCAAAGAAATAAACGATATGCAGCTTGAGCTGGAGAAACACCCGATGGATTCAATCCCGACTGAAGTCCTGCGTGAAGTAAAGCGCCAGGGTTTCTCCGACGGCCGGCTCGCCGGAGCCTGGCGGCTGCAGGGCCAGGAGAAAGTGCGCCATCTCCGCAAGAAGCACGGAATTTTGCCCGTATATAAGCGAGTCGACACTTGCGCCGCGGAATTCGAGAGTTACACTCCATATCTTTACTCGACCTACGAGGACGAAGACGAAGCCGCGCCCACGTCGAAAAAGAAAGTCATCATTCTAGGCAGCGGACCAAACCGCATAGGGCAGGGAATTGAGTTCGATTACTGCTGCTGCCATGCGGCCTTCGCTCTCCGCGATGACGGCTACGAGACAATCATGGTCAACTGCAACCCGGAGACGGTCTCAACCGATTACGACACTAGCGATCGACTCTACTTCGAGCCTCTGACTCTGGAAGACGTGCTTGCCATCTGCGACCACGAATCTTCGTCCGGAGCCCCGGTCGGCGTGATCGTCCAATTTGGCGGACAAACGCCCCTCAATCTCTCGCTCCCGCTAAAAGCGGCCGGCGTGAATATCATCGGCACCTCACCGGAATCCATCGACCTTGCCGAAGATCGCAAGCGTTTCAACAAACTGCTGGAAGAGCTGCAGATTCCGCAGGCGCCCGGCGCCATGGTCGCTTCAATTGAAGAAGCGGTCGAAGGTGCGGCGCGCGTCGGATACCCGGTGCTGGTGCGCCCCTCTTACGTACTCGGCGGCCGGGCTATGGTCATTGCTTACGACGAAGAAAGTGTCGTTCGCTACATGAAAGAAGCCGTCGAGTACTCCCACGATCGCCCCATCCTCATTGATCATTTTTTGGAAGATGCGATCGAAGTCGATGTGGACGCGCTCTCCGACGGCGAGGACGTCGTGATCGGCGGAATTATGCAGCACATCGAAGAAGCCGGTATCCACTCTGGCGATTCGTCGTGCGTGCTTCCCGCCGTCGATATCCCAGAGACCTTGCTCAATCAAATGCGTGATTACACTTTCAAGCTGGCGCGCGCTTTGAAGGTGATTGGGCTCATGAATATCCAGTTTGCAATCCCACGCGGCAACGGAAAAAACGGCAATGGCTCGCAAAGCGGCGGCAAGGTGTATGTGCTGGAAGTCAATCCTCGCGCCTCCCGCACGGTGCCTTTCGTTTCCAAGGCAACCGGCGTACCGATGGCCAAAATTGCCGCTCGCCTTATGACCGGGCGCAAACTGCGTGAGTTCCTTCCCGAGTTCATTGAGAATCGCGCCGATCTCGACACCGGTCATTGCTACTACGTCAAATCTCCCGTTTTCCCGTGGACGAAATTTCCCGGTGTGGATACGGTCCTCGGCCCCGAGATGAAATCCACCGGCGAGGTTATGGGGGTCGCCGATAATTTCGGGGAAGCTTTCGCAAAAGCACAGCTGGCTTCCGGCCAGAAGCTGCCCGCCAAGGGGACCGTCTTCATCAGTGTAAGAGATCAGGACAAATCGCAAGTGGCGCGGGTTGCGCAGAAATTCGCCGATATGGGATTCAACCTGGTCGCCACTGCCGGAACTGCCGACGTTCTGGAAAACGCCGGCATGACCGTCGAGCGCGTCTACAAAGTAAAAGAGGGTCGCCCCAACGTGGTCGACTTAATTAAGGGCGAGCGCATCCAGCTCATCATCAACACGCCCCACGGGCTGGAGCCATGGTTCGACGAGCAGGCCATCCGCCGCGCTGCCGTGAACAACCGGATCACCACGATCACCACTTTGTCTGCAGCCCGCGCCGCCGCCGAAGGCATCGCCGCACTCCAGCGTGGCGAAGTCAAGGTAAATGCCCTGCAGCGCCTGCACGCCGAGCGCGGCGCAAAAGCACGGCGCTAGAACCTATCCCGAACTATCACCCTGGGATGTTCACATCGTAAACATCCATCCATCACGGACCTGTCATCCTGAGCGAACTGTGAGGTTCGCATTGCGAACCTCACATGCACTCGAAGTTGAGGCCTTTTAGTGGGCGTCAGGGCCCGCTGCCGAAATCCCGAGCGAAGTCGAGGGAGCCCAGCATTTTCGGAAACCCTCTCGGTCGTTCACCGGCAAGAACTGCCGGCCTTCAATTTCCTCGTCCTTCAAGTATGACCGACGGTCGAATGGCCGCCAACCTGCTAAGCTAGTAGCTGGCAGCCAGGGACTGCTTTTATGCTAGTTCACGGCATTTTTCCTCCCATCACCACCCCTTTTTATCCCGATGGCAACGTCTATCACAAAAAGCTTGAGCACAACGTCGAGCGTTATTCGAAGACCCCCGTGGCCGGCATCGTCGTGCTTGGCTCTACGGGCGAGGCAATCCTGCTCTCCGACGAGGAACGCCGCGAGGTGCTGAAGACGGCGCGTGAAGCTGCTGCGTCGAACAAAGTCTTGGTCGCTGGGACCGGAATCGAGTCGGCAACCGAAACTTTGCGCCTTACCGAGTATGCCGCTGAACTGGGCTATGACGTTGCGATGGTGCGCACGCCGCACTATTACAAAAAGCAGATGCACCCGGCGAATATGCTCGCCTTTTATCGCTTCGTGTCGGACCGCTCGCCCCTGCCGGTGATCATCTACAACTTTCCCCAGGCCACGGGATACGATATCCCTGCGGAAGTGGTGATCGAACTCGCAGAGCATCCCAACCTGGCGGGAATCAAGGAATCGAGCGGCGATGTGGAGAAGGTACGCCGCATGGTCGAGGGCACGCGGCACATCAAGCGCAGTGCGACGGTCACGGAAACCTTCGACGCCGTCACGCCTCGTATGTTGAAAGCCTCGTCTGAAGCCAACGGCGAGCTGGTCTCAATCGCAGCATCCTCGACCGAGAGAGCACCGGCAGCGTCATCGAGCAAGAGCAAAGTTTCTTCTTCTGCAGTCAGCGTGATGGGCGGGTTGAAGACCCGCCAGAAAGGAGTCGGTTTCCAGGTGCTTGTCGGCGCTGCACAAAAGCTTGAACCTTCGCTGCAAGTCGGAGCAGTGGGAGCGATTTTGGCCTTCGCCGATGCCGCGCCAACCGCTTGCTATGAGATTTACGCTGCCTGGAAAGAAGGCGACAACGAACTTGCTCGCTTGAAGCAGGAAAGAATCGCCAGGGCCGCGCAGCGACTTGTTGGCGACCTCGGCATCCCGGGCTTGAAGTATGCGCTTGATCTTAACGGCTACTACGGTGGACCGGTTCGCCTGCCTCTATTGCCGGTCACCGCCGACGTGAAGAGCGAGATTGAGCAGTTGATGGCCGATATTCGAAACTGAAGTCCGAGCCGCGATCTTCTCGAATCCCTCACTCCTTCTCTACTCAATTGTCACGGTCTCGGGTATCATGAACTCCCGTTTACAGGTTCTGACCAGCTCATGAGTGCCGCGCACGATCAATACGTTCTGGGACGTTCGCTTCAGGAATATGCCCGCCTGGCGCGCCAAGCGGAGATTATGAAGCCCATGACGAAGCGGCTTTTTACTGAGGCTGGCATCCGGCCGGGCATGACAGTTCTCGATTTGGGTTCCGGAGCCGGCGACGTCGCTATGTTGCTGGCGGAAATGGTTGGGCCGAAGGGCAAGGTTATTGGTCTGGATCTTGACCATAACGCGATGCAGCATGCCGGAGAGCGGGCAGCGGAGGCGAAGTTCCATAACATCAGCTTTGTCCACTCTGACTTCGCGCACTACCGCCCCGATACCCCTCTCGACGCCATCGTGGGAAGACTGGTTCTCATGTATCAGGCCGATCCGGCAAGCGCACTGGCGAGTCTGGTGAAATACCTCCGTCCGGGCGGCGTGGCCGCATTCATTGAGCCATGGTTCCAGATTCCCCCCGGCCCTGACAGCATGACAAAGACCGCAGTCACAATTATCGTCGAGACCTTGCGGAGGTCGGGTGCGCACGTTGACCTGGGACCGCGTATGCATCGAGTATTTCAGGGCGCCGGTCTGCCAGTCCCGACCATGCGCTTCGAAGCAATCATGGACCCGCGCCAGGACTCACCGCTCTATCAGTTCATAGCTGACACGGTGGGGAATCTTATGCCCAAGGCTCTCGAGTACGGTATTCCCGGTGCTGACATCCTGAACCTTGATGCTCTCCCAGACCGTATTCGTGCTGAGCTGAACGCCATCGGTTACGCCGCGCTCGTCGCACCCATGGTTTGTGCCTGGTGCGCCACCCCCGCATAACGGCGGTACATCACACCCCCTTGTGATTCTTGTCACAACGAGGTAATATGGATTCGAACGAACGTTCGAACATGAGTTCTATTTCTCCGGCTCTTGTCGCTCCCGGTCGCCGTCCCGCAGAAGGGGACTCGGCTCCTGAAAGCCGTTTCTACCGCCGCCTGGGTAAGATTCTCGAGCACGCCACCGAAGTGTTCGACGAAAAGGGCTACGAGGGCGCGTCCATGCGCGATCTTTCCCGCGCCACCGGAATGTCATTGGCCGGCCTGTATTACTATTTCGAATCCAAGGAAAGACTGCTTTACCTGATTCAGAAGCACACCTTCACCACCATCCTGGATCGCCTGCGCGAGCGCCTGGAGGAGGTTTCCGATCCTGAGCAGCGCATTCGCGTTTTCATCCTCAATCACCTGGAGTATTTCCTCGCCAACCGGCAGGCAATGAAGGTCCTGTCACACGAAGACGACGTTCTGAAAAACGGCTTCGGCGCGGAAATTGCCGCCATCAAACGCGAGTACTACCGCATCTGTCTCGGCCTGCTGGAAGATTTCAAACGAGAGAAGCGCCTGCAATTCTCCAGTAGGATGGCCGTGCTCAGCTTGTTCGGCATGATGAACTGGATTTACACCTGGTACAAACCGCGCGTCGACGCCGGCGCCGAGCAGATGGCCCGGGAGATGGGCGATATCTTTTTGCGCGGGATCGGCTCCGCGCGCAACGGCAAGAGCGCACGAAAAAGAAATCTGTAACCCATTAGGTCCTAGAGACTGATAAGGAGTTTTCGAATGGCAACCACGATGCAACCCACTACGGGCGAAACTACCAAGACTTTGATCAACTACCGCACCGACAACGGCGTCGCGGTGATCGAGATATGCGACCCTCCCGCCAACACCTATACCTACGAGATGAACCGGCAACTCGACGATGCCATCCTGCGAGCGCGTATGGATAACAGCGTCTACGTGATTGTTCTCATCGGCGCTGGCGACAAATTTTTCTCGGCCGGCGCCAACATCAGGATGCTGGCCAGCGTTGATCCGACTTTTAAGTACTATTTCTGCCTGCATGCCAACGAAACTCTGTTGCGCCTGGAGCAAACCCCGAAGCTGGTCATTGCTGCCATCAACGGTCACTGCGTGGGGGGTGGCTTGGAGATCGCCATGGCGGCCGACATTCGCATCGCCCGCCAGGATGCCGGCAAGATTGGCTTGCCGGAAGTGAACCTGGGCGTCCTGCCCGGCACCGGAGGCACCCAGCGGCTGTCCCGAATCGTGGGGAAGAGCAAGGCCATTGAGCTCATGGTCACCGGCAACACATTCTCGTTCGAAGAAGCCAAGGAGCTCGGCATCATTAACGACATTTTCGAGCGCGAGGGCTTCACCGAAAACATCATGGAGTACGCCCGCCAGTTCTGCCCGCCGAACAAAGCCGCCAAAGCTGTGGGGCGCATCAAGCGTGCGGTGCAGACCGGGTGGGAGATTCCTCTGGAGTCTGCCTTGGCCGTCGAGCGTGAAAACCAGCAGTTGCTGTTCCAGAGCGACGATGCCAAAGAAGGGCTGGCCGCGTACGTCGATAAGCGTCCGGCAACGTTCACAGGCAAATAAGATTCTCTCTGTGGACTCTGTGTCCGCAGCGGTGAAAGGGTTTGAGATGCCAGGAAAAGTAGCAAAAATCGGAACCTTCAGTGACTGGGTAGGACTCTTCGACGATTGGCGCAAGGAGATCGGCGTCAACCACGATGAGATTGCCAACTTCAAATTCGATACCCTCTATGGCGCCATCGAAACCGATGAGATCCAGTTCGGAGCCTACAAAGGACGCACGAAGTGGGAGAACCTGCGCCAGATGCCGACGCAGCAGATGCGCGACGCATTGATGAACATGATCGTCTATCAGGGCGACACCGAATTCGCCAGCGTTGAACAGCAACGGCATCTGTTTGAAATGGCTCCCAGCGACTGGGACCGCCGCGCTCTCACCCGCGTCATGATCGAGGAGATGCGTCATGGCTGGCAGATGTGCGCTCTGCTGATCGCTCATTTCGGCTATTCCGGCAAGGTCGAAGCCCAGAAGATGCTGGAGCGCCGCGCCTTCGAAAACAAGCGTCTCTTGGGGGCCTTCAACGTCGATGTCGACAACTGGATGGACTTCTTCACCTATACCGACTTCGTCGATCGCGATGGGAAATTCCAGTTGCAGATGCTGAAGTATTCGGCTTTCGCCCCCCTTGGCCGCTCCATGTCCTACATGCTGCGTGAAGAAGCATTCCACATGGGCACCGGCAATGACGGCTTGCGCCGCATCGTCGATGCCGGCGTGATTCCCGCGTGGCTGATCCAGCGGTACCTCAATAAATGGATTTCGAGTTCCTACGATCTGTTCGGCACCGATAATTCCGGCTCCGCACATTGGGCTTACGTCTGGGGAATCAAGGGCCGCTACGACGAGCCCAAGAACGATGCCGCACCCCAACTCGACGATCTCAATGACTACAATCGGCATCTGTATCGTGACGAGGTTGCCGGGCTGATCGATCGCTTTAATGCCGTGCTAAAACCCGGCCAGCCAAAGCTGTACGCACCCGACATCAAATTCAATCGCAACATTGGCCGCTGGGCCGGACAGAAATTCCACGCCCAGACTGGCGAACCGCTGGACGATAAAGCCTACGAGCAGCACCTCAAGGAGTACATGCCTTCCGCCGCGGATCACAAGCTGCTGCTCGACATCATCGAAACCGAGAAGAAGTGGATCGCACCCAAGGAAGGCGCGCGCGACCCGTTGGCGACTATCGGGGAGGTTCGCAAGTCGGCGATTAACTTGTGACGTGGTCAGAGTTCGTTCCGCTCGCGGCGTCTCGGCTTACACAAGACGCAGCCTTGTCGGTTGTCATCCCGAGCGGAATCCCGTGATTGTCTTCTAAATCAAGGGATGCATTGGAGGGATCTGCAGTTGATGATGTCACCCCAAACCGCAACCCGATCGCGAATCGCTCTGGAAATCAACCCTCCAGTTGCCCGGCTGCGACTGGATAATCCGCCGGTTAACGTGATCGATATTCCAATGATGGAGGAGCTTTCGCAGGCCTTGGCCGAGGTGGAAGCTCGATCGGATATCAGCGTGGTGCTCTTTTCCGGCTCGCAGCAGACTTTTTCTGCCGGAGTCGACGTAGCGGCCCACACTCCAGATCGTGTCGCAGAGATGCTCACCAAGTTTCATGGCGTCATCCGGGCCCTGGTTACGTCAAAAAAAGTGACCATCGCCGCCGTGCATGGGCACTGTCTCGGCGGTGGCGCGGAGCTGGCAATGGTTTGCGATCTTGTGTACACCTCCGAACTTGCCACCTGGGGCTTTCCTGAGATCAAGCTTGGTTGCTACCCTCCGGTGGCGGCAACGGCCCTTGCGACCCTGATCGGACATAAACAGGCGTCTGATCTCGTGCTCACAGGGCGAAGCATCACCGGCAAAGAAGCAGCTGCGATCGGATTGGCCAACGCGGTGGTGCCCGAGGTCGATCTCGAGCATAGGGTTCAGGAAACGGTGCAGCAGTTGGTCTCACATAGTCCTGCGGCGTTAGCTATCACCAAGAAAGCAATTTATGCCTGGGATTCGATTCACTTCGACAAAGGCCTGGCACGCGCGGAGAAAATTTATCTTGAAGAACTGATGCAGACTGAAGACTCGCAGGAAGGAATCAAAGCATTTACAGAAAAGCGGCCGGCAAAATGGAAAGGGAAGTAATGGCTAAGCTGTGAACGGGTAGGGACGGGTGTCTCGCCCGTCCGGGCCGAGCGGAAGCTCGGCAGTTGCGAACGTAGTAATAGCAATGAAGAAACAACTCCTCGAACTCCGCGTTAACGGCCGCTCCTGCGAATTGGCGGTCGAGCCCAGCAAGCTGCTGCTCGACGCGCTCCGTCAGGATCTCGGGCTCACTGGATCCAAGCGCGGCTGCGATGATTCGTCCTGTGGCGCCTGCACCGTGCTCGTCGACGGCTCGCCGATGCTTTCATGTACGCTGCTCGCTGCCAGTTGCCAGGGCCAGGAGATCACCACCGTCGAGGGCATCAGCCAGCATGGCAGCCTGGCCGCCATTCAAAAAGCTTACGGCGATTGGGGCGGTGCCCAGTGCGGATACTGCACGCCCGGCTTCATGGTGACCGTCACTCATCTGCTGGCGCAAAATCCCGATCCGACCGAGGGTGAAATTCGCAGCGCTTTGAGCGGAAATCTGTGCCGCTGCACCGGCTACAACCAGATGTATCAGGCCATCAAAGCTGCAATTGAAGCGGAGCAGAAAGGATTAGCCGCAGCCAGGTGACCACTTTCTTTAACTTGTCATCCCGAGCGCAGCGATACAATTTGCTCGCGAATCGGATCGCGAAGTCAATGAACGATTAGATGTCCAACGGCCAACGATCGACCACCAACGGTTTCTCCATCATCGGCAAGCCCATCGCCATGGTCGATGCGGCCGAGAAGACCACCGGTGCCGGCAAATACACCGACGATCTCAGCGTGTCCGGCATGCTGGTCGGCAAGATTCTGCATTCACCCTATCCTCACGCCCGCATCAATCGGATCGACACAAGCCGCGCCGAGAAACTTGACGGCGTCATTGCCATTGCCACCGGCGAAGATGCTCCGAACCCTTACGGAATCCTTCCCGTCGGCCACGACGAGCACGCTCTCGCAATCGACAAGGTTCGTTACGTGGGCGATAACGTCGCATGTGTGGCTGCGGTGGATGAGGCAACCGCTGAAAAAGCTCTTCAACTGATCGACGTCGATTACGAACTTCTGCCCGCCTACTTTGATCCCGAAGAATCGATGAAGGCTGAAACTGACCTCATTCACGACAACAAGCCGCAGAACCTCGAAAAGGATTACCACCACGTCTTCGGTGACCCGGAGAAAGGCTTCGCCGAAGCTGACCACATTGCTGAAGCCCGGTTCATCGCCAATGAAGTGACCCACGCTGCGATGGAGCCGCACTCCACGCTCGCGGCATTCGAGATCGATTCGCAAACCGGAAAGCCAGGAAGACTGACCGTCTGGTCCTCCACGCAGGTTCCTTACTACCTGCAGCACAAACTATCGCTGGTGCTCGACATGCCCATGGCGCAGATTCGCGTGATCAAGCCGCTGGTGGGCGGCGGCTTCGGAGGAAAGAGCGAGGTCATCCCGCTGGAAATTATCGCGGCGGTGACCGCTCGAAAGGCTCGCGCCCCGGTAAAGATCACCTACAGCCGCGAGGAAGTGTTCTGGGCGCACCGCGGGCGTCCGCGCACGATTATCGATCTGAAAACCGGCGTCAAAAACGACGGCGGGATCACCGCAGTGAAAGCACAAGTCATCCAGGACGGCGGCGCCTATTGCTCGTACGGCGTTGTCACCATTCTTTACTCGGGGGCGCTGCTGGGCGCGTTATATGACATCAACCATATCCAGTACGACGGCTATCGCGTGCTGACGAACAAGCCGGCCTGTGGCGCCATGCGCGGTCACGGGACGGTGAACGTGCGGTTCGCTTTCGAGTCGCAACTGGATGAACTCGCCGCAAAGATCGGCATGGATCCTGCCGCGATTCGGCGCCGCAATCTGCTCAAGCCGCCAACCATCACCGTGAATGGCTTGCGGGTT
>Ga0187780_10000831_pt1 | contig 23012 bp, 21 predicted proteins | sample 1015_Q2_SP10_20__FD_132429 | JGI IMG/M metagenome (GOLD analysis project Ga0187780, IMG submission 132429) | Tropical peat soil microbial communities from peatlands in Department of Meta, Colombia - 1015_Q2_SP10_20_MG | ecosystem: Environmental > Terrestrial > Soil > Wetlands > Peat | place... | reverse complement strand
TCGACGGCGCCGTCCCCGTGCTGTGCCGCCAGGGCTCGGTCCTCGTCAGCGCGTTCCACCCGGAGCTCACCGACGACCGTCGAGTCCATCGGTTGTTCCTGTCGCGTATCGAGCAGAGGGGGCGTTAGCCACATGTCAGGCCACTCGAAGTGGGCGACCACCAAGCACCGCAAGGCGGCGGTCGACCAGAAGCGGGCGAAGGTCTTCGCCAAGCTGATCCGCCAGCTCGAGGTCGCCGCGCGCGAGGGCGGCGCGGACCTCGACGCCAACCCGACGCTGCGGACGATGTTCGACAAGGCGCGCGCCGCGTCGGTGCCCCTCGACACCATCGAGCGCGCCATCAAGCGCGGGACGGGCGACCTCGAGGGCGTGCGCTACGAGCCCGTCTCCTACGAGGGCTATGCCCCCGGGGGCGTCGCCATCATCGTCGAGTGCCTCACCGACAACCGGAACCGCACCGGCGCGGAGGTCCGCAACGTCTTCAACCGCAACGGCGGGTCGATGGCCGAGCCCGGCGCCGTCTCGTGGCAGTTCGCCCGCAAGGGCGTCATCGAGCTCGACCGGTCCCTCGACGAGGACGCCGTCACCGAGGTGGCGGTCGAGGCGGGAGCCGAGGACCTCTCCGACGACGGTGACCGCTGGGTGGTCACGAGCGCCCCGACCGACCTGGCCGCGGTGCGCGAGGCGCTGTCGGCGGCCGGCATGGAGCCGCAGTCCGCCGAGCTCGCCATGGTCGCCACCAACACGGTCCCCGTGACCGAGGAGGGTGAGGCGCGCCGGGTGCTGCGCCTGCTCGAGGCGCTCGACGACGAGGACGACGTCCAGAACGTCTGGTCCAACTTCGACATCCCCGACGAGGTCCTCGCCGCCGCGGCCGACTGACCTGGGCAAACGTGCCCGTCCCGTGCCCGTCCCGCGGGCGAGGCGGGCGGGACCGCCAGAACGCGCCGGGCCCGGCGTTGTCCAGGCAGGGCGATCGTGGGAATCGCCGCCCGGCCGCCGCGCCGGGTCGGCTCGCAGTGTCCTGGAGGTACATCGTCGTGCGCCGCTGGACGGGAGGAACGTCGGGGCCGGGAACGTTCGCGCCGTGGCGCCGCCGCGACGCGGCCGCGCCCGCGCTGGTTCCAGGCCACGCCTCGAGGGCCACGAAGGTCGCCGCCGGGCTCCTCGCCGTGGCCGTGGTCCTGGCCCTGGTCGTGCTCACCACGACGAGCTCGCACCCCACGTCCTCCGGTCCCCAGGCGTCGGGCTCGTCGCACACCGTCGAGCACGTGACCGGGACGCCGGCGACGACGGGCTCCACCGTCCCCCTGGTCGTTCCCCCGCTGCCCACCGTGACGGCCACCACGCCCACCACCGCCGCCCGCGCCACCGCCACCGGCGCCTCCACCGGCCCGCACCCGGCGGGCCTCTGCACGCCGCAGGACGTGGTGGTCACCGCGTCGACCGGCGCGCCGGCCTACCCGGCCGGGGCCGCGGTCAGCGCCACCACCACGCTGACCGTCCTGGTGTCGTGCCAATTCACGCCCGTCACCGTGGGCACGCACCACTGCGCGGCGACGCTGACGTTCGACGACGGCCAAGGCGCGCAGGTCTACCCGGCGCCGGGTCAGGACGTGCAGTGCGCCTCGCTGCCCAGCGGCGTGCTCAACGCCGGGACCAGGGCGACGGTCAGCCTCCAGTGGCCCCAGGCGCAGGGGGGGACGTACACGGCGGTGGCCTCGTGGACCTTCTCGAGCGGGGCCCAGGCCGCGTCGGAGAGCCGCGCCGCGTCGCCCGCCTTCACCGTCTCGTAGCCGCCGCCAGGGCGCCGGGCCAGCCCCGCCCGCCCGATCGGGGCCGGGCCGGCCATCCACCCCGCAGGCGACGCCCGTTGCTAGGGTCGAACGCATGTTCGTACTGGGGGTCGACCCCGGCCTGTCGCGCTGCGGGTACGGCGCGGTGCGCAAGCGCGGGGGCCGCCTCGAGGCGGTGGCCGGCGGCGTGGTGTCCTCGGACCCAGCGGTGCCCCTGCCCGAGCGCCTGCGCGACCTGCTCCGGGAGCTGCAGGCGCTGCTTGAGGAGCTGCGGCCGGACACCGTGGCCGTGGAGCGGGTCTTCTTCCAGACCAACGCCCGCACGGCGATGGCCACCGGCCAGGCCAGCGGGATGGCCCTGGTCGCCGCGGCGGCGGCCGGCTGTGACGTCGTCCAGTACACGGCCAACGAGGTGAAGATGGCGGTCGTCGGCTACGGCGGCGCCACCAAGGAGCAGGTGCAGCGGATGGTGGCGTCCCAGCTCGGCATGGCCGAGCCCCCGCGTCCGCCCGACGTCGCCGACGCCCTGGCGCTGGCCGTGTGCCATCTCGCCGCCGAGCCGCTGCGGCGCGCCCTGTCGAGCGCGGGGGCAGGGGCGGGGGCCGGGCCGAGGCCGAGGGTGCCGTCGTGATCGGCTGGCTCCGGGGCTCGGTGATCGCGCGCACCGCCGAGGGGGAGCTGCTGCTCGACGTGGGCGGGGTCGGCTACCGGGTGTCGGTGCCGCCCCGCCTCCTCGCCACCGCCGGCGACCCGGGCGCCGACCTCGCGCTGCACGTGCACACCCACGTGCGCGAGGACGCCATCGTGCTCTACGGATTCGTCTCCACCGAGGAGCGTCGCTGCTTCGAGGCCCTCCTCGGGGCGCACGGCGTGGGCCCGGCGCTGGCCCTGTCCATCGTGTCGGTGTTCTCGCCCGACGAGCTGGTGCGGGCGGTGACCACCGAGGACCTGGCCGCGCTGTGTGCCGTGCCCGGCGTGGGGCGCAAGACCGCGGCGCGCCTCGTGATCGACCTGCGCTCGAAGCTGGCGCCGGGCGACGACCTCCCCGTCGTCACCGCGCTGCCCGGCGCGGCGGGTGAGGCGCGCAGCGAGGTGCGCGCCGCGTTGGCCGAGCTCGGCTACGGCCCCGACGAGATCCGACGCGCCTTGCAGGTGGCACCGCCCGAAGGTGCGGTGGAGGAGATGCTGCGGGCCGCGTTGCGCGAGCTGGCCGGTGCCCGATGACGGCGCGGCGCGAGGTCGTGGGCGGTGCCGCCGCCGGGGCCGAGGTCGAGGAGGGGCCGCCGGGCTCGTCGGGGACGCGGCCGGTGGACCCTGTCGCCGACCCCGCGGACCTGGCCGACGAGGTCCGGCTCCGCCCGCGGCGCCTCGACGAATTCCTCGGCCAGCCCCAGCTGACCGAGCACCTCGAGATCGTCATCGAGGCGGCCCGCCGGCGCGGCCAGCCGGTCGACCACCTGCTGTTCGCGGGGCCACCGGGCCTCGGCAAGACGAGCCTGGCCGGCATCGTCGCGGGAGAGATGGGGGTCGGTCTTCGCGTCACCTCGGGCCCCGCCCTGGTGCGCACCGGCGACCTCGCCGCCATCCTCACCGACCTCCAGCACGGCGACGTGCTGTTCATCGACGAGATCCACCGTCTGCCCAAGGCGGTGGAGGAGGTCCTCTACCCGGCCATGGAGGACTTCCAGCTCGACATCCTGATCGGCAAGGGCCCCACGGCGCGCTCCATCCGGCTGGAGCTGCCGCGCTTCACCCTCGTCGGCGCCACCACGCGTGCGGGCCTGCTCACGGGCCCGCTGCGGGACCGCTTCGGCTTCGTCGGGCGCGTCGACCTCTACGAGCCCGAGGACCTGCGCGCCATCGTGCGACGGGCCGCGGGGATCCTGGGGATCGACATCGACGACGACGCCGCGGCGGTGATCGCGGCGCGCGCCCGTGGCACCCCGCGCATCGCCAACCGCCTGCTCCGGCGAGTGCGCGACTACGTGGAGGTCCGGGCGCACGGTGCCGTCACCGCGGCGCTGGCCGGCGACGGCCTCGAGCTCTTCGGGGTGGACGGGCTCGGTCTCGACAAGGTGGACCGCGCCATCCTGGACGCGCTGTGCCGCCGCTTCGACGGCCGGCCGGTGGGGCTCGTGACCCTGGCCCAGTGCGTGGGCGAGGAGCCCGACACCGTCGAGGAGGCCTACGAGCCGTTCCTCCTGCGCCAGGGCATGATCCAGCGCACCCCCCGGGGCCGGGTGGCCACGCCCAGGGCGTTCGAGCACCTCGGCGTGGCCGCCGACGCCCCGCCCGGCGCCGCCCGGTCGGCCCCGGCGGCGGCCGCACCGTCGCTGTGGTGAGGGCGTCCCGAGCGCGGTCGGTCCCGTGCCCGGGAGGGCGTCAGGGGCTCGGCTAAGGTCGTGCGCTCGGAGCCCGTCGGCGCACGGCCGGCGCCCGCCGGAGACCACCACGTGATGACCATGCAACCCGCGGCCTTCGCCGTCCTCCTGGCCGCCAGTTCGAGCTCGTCGGCCAAGCCCTCCGCGGCCGGGACCCTGGCCAGCCTCCTGCCGCTCGTGCTCATCGGGGTCCTCGCCTGGCTGTTGTTCTTCCGGCCCCGCGCCCAGCAGGCCAAGCGCCAGCGCGAGGAGATGATGACGCTGGACGTGGGCGACGAGATCCTCACCGGCGCAGGCATCTTCGGGACCATCGTGGAGATCGACGGCGATCGCGTCGTCCTGGAGACCGCGCCCGGGAGCCGGGTGACGGTCCTGCGCTCGACCATCGCCCGGCGGCTGACGGAGCCCCCGCCCGTCGAGGAGGAGCACGACGAGTGGGACGTCCACGACGGCGACGACTGGGGTGACGAGGGGTCGCACGGCTCGCCGCCGGCATCGGGCAACGGGCACGGGGGCGTGACACCCGAGGACAACGGCCGCGGTGGGGACGGGGCCCACTCCGGCGAGAGCGGGTAGCCGTGCACCAGCAACGGCGTCTCCTCGTCACGCTGCTCGTCACGGTGGGCCTCGCCGCCGTGGTGCTCGTCGCCTGCCTCGCCGCCGGGTGGTCGCCCAAGCTGGGCCTCGACCTGGCCGGTGGGGCCGAGGTCATCTACCAGCCCGCGCACCCGATCTCGTCGGGCGAGATGGACACCACGGTGAGCATCATCACGAACCGGGTCAACGCCCTGGGGGCGTCGGGGGCGACGGTGCAGTCGCAGGGCAACAACGTCGTGGTCCAGCTTCCCGGCGTGAAGAACCCCAACGCCATCATCGCCGCCATCGGGCGCACGGCCCAGCTCTACTTCCGCCCGGTCCTGTGCCTCGCCGGCCCCTACACGGGCACGACGACGCTGGGCAACACGGGACCGCTCCCCCAGTGCGGGGCCCAGTACCAGACCACGGCCGCCAACCTCAACGTCCAGCCCAACTCCGCCGCCTCGGCCGGCTACACGTCCAACAACATCGGTCCCGACCCGCAGTTCAGCGCCTTCCGGGCCACCACCCCTGACGGCGACCTCGCCGATCGCACGGTGCTCCTGGTGTCGATCCCCAGCTCGGGGGGCGCGAGCCAGCGCTACGTGTGCGGGCCGGCCCAGCTGACGGGCACCTCCGTGGCGTCGGCCCAGGCGGTGTTCCTCCAGTCGGGGGAGTGGGCGGTGGAGTACACGCTCACGGCCAACGGCGCGGCGCGCTGGGACCAGGTGGCCCAGCAGAACTTCCACGCCATGGTGGCCATCGACCTCGACGCCCAGGTCCAGAGCGCGCCGATCATCCAGCCCACCCAGAGCACCTTCAGCTCGTTCCAGGGCAAGGGCCAGATCAGCGGCAACTTCACCGAGGCCGGGGCCAAGAACCTGGCGCTCGCCCTCAACTACGGCGCCCTGCCCGTGCGCCTGGTCCAGATCAACAAGCAGACGGTGTCGCCGTCGCTCGGGAAGTCGTCGCTCAAGGCCGGGCTGGCCGCCGGCATCGGCGGCCTCGTGCTCGTCCTCATCTACATGCTCCTCTACTACCGGGCGCTGGGGTTCGTGGTCATCTGCGGCCTGGTGGTCACCGGCGCGTACCTGTGGGCGATCATCTCGGCGCTGGGCCGCAGCGGCATGAACCTCACGCTGGACCTGGCCGGGGTGACCGGGCTCATCCTGTCCATCGGCATCACCGTGGACTCCTACGTCATCTACTTCGAGCGCCTCAAGGACGAGGCGCGCTCGGGGCGCTCGGTGCGCACCAGCGTGGGGGTGAGCTTCACGGGTGCGTTCCGCACGATCCTCGCCGCCGACCTGGTCTCCATGATGGGTGCCATCGTCCTGTGGCTGCTGGCCGCGGGCGAGGTGCGGGGCTTCGCCTTCATGCTCGGGCTGGCCACGCTGATGAACATCGTGATCACGTACTTCTTCACCCGGCCCTTCGTCATGCTGCTCGGCCGCAGCGAGCGCTTCACCCAGGCGCGGCGGGTGGGTGTGGCCAAGGGTCTGGCCGTCGAGAGCGGGGCGGGATGACCGACACCATCGACCAGGAGCAGCAAGAGGCGCCGCCCGAGAAGCGGCCCAACGCCTTCGTGCGCCTCTATCGCGGCGAGACGTCCTTCGACTTCGTCGGGCGCCGGCGCTGGTGGTACGCCCTGTCGGGGACGATCATCGCCATCGGGCTGATCTCGCTCGCCACCAAGGGGCTCAACCTCGGCATCGAGTTCCAGGGCGGCACCTCGTGGACCGTCGTCGCCACGCCGCCCGTCCCGAGCGTCGCCGAGGTGAGCTCCAACGTCCAGGCCGCCGGCGTGCCCAACCCCACCGTGCAGATCCTGGGCAACAAGACGATCGTGGTGCAGGCCGACCTCAAGCGCCTAGCCCAGACGGTCCGCTCGGCCCAGATCACCAAGGTCCAGGCGTCGCTGGCGCAGCTGTCGCACGTCTCGGTGAACGAGGTGTCGGTCCAAGACGTCGGGCCCACCTGGGGCAGCCAGGTCACGAAGAAGGCGATCGAGGCCATGATCGTCTTCTTCGTCCTGGTCACGATCTACATCTCGTTCCGCTTCCAGTGGCGCATGGCCGTCGCCGCCTTGCTCAAGGTCGTCCTGCACGACCTGGTGATCACCATCGGCATCTTCTCGTTGGTGGGCTTCCAGGTGACCCCCGCCGCGGTCATCGCGGTGCTGACCATCATGGGGTACTCGCTCTACGACACGGTCGTGGTCTTCGACAGGATCACGGAGAACTCCAAGGGCCTCGGCGCCTCGCGCCGGATGAGCTACTCGGACATGGTCAACCTGTCGCTCAACCAGGTGCTGGCCCGCTCGCTCAACACGTCGCTCGTGGCCGTGCTGCCGGTGCTGTCCATCCTGATCATCGGCGCGCAGGTGCTCGGTGCCACGACGCTCCAGAGCTTCGGGCTCCCCCTGGTGATCGGCATCGTGGCCGGGGCGTACTCGTCGATCTTCATCGCCGCCCCGGCCCGTTCGGGGACCAAGGCCGACCGCCTGCGCGGGGCCAGCGCGCGCGGCGGGACGACGGTGCTCACCCCCAAGGCCGCCGCCCAGCTGAGCGGGGCGCGGGCCGGGGGCGGCGGGGGCCGGGCCGCCAAGGGTGACGGCCGCATCGTGCCCGGCGCCGCCGGCGCCCGGACGACCAACGGGTCGGGCGGGTCCAAGGCGGGCGCCGCCAAGGCCGGCCAGGGCGGCGCGGCCAGGGCGCCGGCGGGCGCGGGGCCCGCCGAGGGGCCGCGACGGCCGCCGCCCCGCCCGCGCAAGAAGAAGAGCGGCCGGCGCCGCTGACCCTCGCGGCGAGCGCGATAGCGCCTGCGCACCAGGCGGGCAGGTACCCTCGATACATGGTCACCGTCGAGCGACTGTCCGCGCCGTTCCGCCGGCCGACGACGCTCGACGACCTGCTGGCCGGGGTCCTCTCCGCCTACGACGCCCGCCACCCCGGCGCCCCCGGCGACGGGCGGGCCCGGATCGCCCAGGCGGCGCATCTGGCCGACGACTCGCACCGGGGCCAGCTGCGCCAGACCGGCGAGCCCTACATCACGCACCCGGTGGCGGTGGCCACCATCGTGGCCGAGCTCGGTCTCGACGCCGGGTCGGTCGTCGCCGCGCTCCTCCACGACGCGGTGGAGGACACCGGGCTCACGCTGGCGGACGTGGAGGCGGCCTTCGGGCCGGACGTGGCCGCGGTGGTCGACGGCGTCACCAAGCTCGACCGCCTGCAGTTCGACTCCAAGGAGGCGCAGCAGGCGGCGACCGTGCGCAAGATGCTCGTGGCCATGGCCAGCGACTGGCGCGTGCTCGTCATCAAGCTGGCCGACCGGCTCCACAACATGCGAACCATCGCGGTGATGCCCGAGTGGAAGCAGCGCCGCACGGCGCAGGAGACCCTCGACATCTACGCGCCGCTGGCGCACCGCCTGGGCATCCAGGAGCTCAAGTGGCAGCTGGAGGACCTCGCCTTCGCCACCTTGCACCCCAAGCGCTACGCCGAGATCGAGCAGATGGTGGCCACCCGCGCGCCCGAGCGCGACGACTACGTGGCCCGCGTGCTGGTCGCCGTGCGCGAGCGGCTGGCCGCGTCGGGCATCGCCGCGGACGTGACGGGCCGGCCCAAGCACCTGTGGAGCATCTACGAGAAGATGGTGGTGCGGGGCAAGGAGTTCGCCGAGATCCACGACCTCGTCGGCCTGCGGGTCATCGTCGACTCGGAGAAGGACTGCTGGGCGGCCCTCGGCTCCATCCACGCAATCTGGAGCCCGGTGCAGGGGCGGTTCAAGGACTACATCAACAGCCCGAAGTTCAACCTCTACCAGTCGCTGCACACCACCGTCATCGGCTTGGAGGGCAAGCCCATCGAGGTCCAGATCCGGACCCAGGAGATGCACCGGCGCGCCGAGTACGGCATCGCCGCGCACTGGGGGTACAAGGAGAAGGGCAAGGAGGACGGGGCCACCACCGCGGAGATGGCCTGGCTCCAGCGCATCGTCGACTGGCAGTCCGAGACCATCGACCCCCTGGAGTTCCTGGAGACCCTGAAGCTCGACCTCGAGCAGGACGAGGTCTACGTCTTCACCCCCAAGGGCAAGGTGGTGGCGCTGGCCGCGGGGGCCACCTCCATCGACTTCGCCTACTCGATCCACACCGAGGTGGGCCACCGCTGCATCGGCGCCAAGGTCAACGGCCGCCTGGTGCCGCTCGACACGCCGCTGCAGTCGGCCGACACGGTGGAGATCATCACCTCCAAGGTCCCCTCGGCCGGACCGTCGCGCGACTGGCTCCAGATCGTGGCCTCGCCGCGGGCGCGCAACAAGATCCGCCAGTGGTTCAGCCGGGAGCGCCGGGAGGACGCCATCGAGGCCGGGCGCGAGGACCTGGCCAAGGCGCTTCGGCGCGAGGGGCTCCCCGTCCAGAAGCTGGCCGCGGGCAATTCCCTCGAGAAGCTGTGCCAGGCCATGAACTACGCGGACCTCGACGCCTTGCACGCGGCGATCGGCGACGGCCACGTGTCGGCCCGCTCGGTCGCCCAGCGCCTGGCGCGCGAGCTTCGCGGCGGCGAGTACGAGGAGCAGCTGCCCACCACCGTGTCGCCCGGTCCCCGGACCATCGGGCGGCGCGGCTCGCCGGTGGGGGTCTACGTCGAGGGCCTCGACGACGTCATGGTGCGCCTCAGCCGGTGCTGCACGCCGGTCCCCGGCGACGCCATCGTCGGCTTCGTCACCCGAGGCCGGGGCGTGAGCGTGCACCGCGCCGATTGCGCGAACGCCACGTCGCTCGCCGCGGGGGAGCAGGAGCGGCTGATCGAGGTCGAGTGGGACCGCGAGGGGTCGACGGTGTTCGTGGCCTCCATCGAGGTGCTCGCGTTCGACCGCTCGCGGCTGCTCTCGGACGTGACGCGCGTCGTCTCCGAGCACCACCTCAACATCGTCGCCTCGTCGAGCCAGACCGCCCCCGACCGGGTGAGCCGCATGCGCTTCGACGTCGAGCTGGCCGACCCCGGTCATCTGGACTCGCTGCTCAATTCGCTCAAGCACCTCGACGGGGTCTTCGACGCCTTCCGCACGCTGCCCGGCCGGAAGAACTGAGCGGTGTCGTCGCCGGGTGCCGAGGGGCCCATCCGCGCCCCCAAGGGGACGCGGGACGTCCTGTGGCCCGAGTCCGCCCGCTGGGAGGCGCTCGTGGCCTGCTTCGCGCAGGAGGCCGAGCGCGCCGGCTTCGGCCTCCTCGTGAGCCCCACCTTCGAGGAGTCGCGCCTGTTCCACCGGGGCGTGGGCGAGGGCACCGAGGTGGTGCGCAAGGAGATGTACGAGTTCACCGACCGCTCGGGCCGGGCCCTGGCCCTGCGGCCGGAGGGGACGGCCCCCGTGGTGCGGGCCTTCATCCAGCACCGTCCCGCCGTCCCGTGGAAGGCCTGGTACCTGACCCCGGCGTTCCGCTACGAGCGGGCCCAGGCGGGGCGCTACCGCCAGCACCACCAGGTGGGCGTGGAGGCCCTGGGCACCGACGACCCCGACCTCGACGTCGAGGTGCTCGCCCTGGCCGCCGGCTTCCTCGCCGCCCTGGGGCTGCGCGAGGTGGTGCTGCTGGTGAACTCCATCGGCGACTGGCGGTGCCGCCCGGGCTACGTGGAGCTGCTGCGGGTGTTCCTGGAGGAGCACCGGTCCCTGCTGTGCGACGAGCACGGTCCGCGTTTCGAGGCCAACCCGCTGCGGGTCCTGGACTGCAAGACCGAGCAGTGCCGGCGCGTGGTGGCCGACGCGCCCACCATCGACGCCTACCTGTGCGAGCCGTGTGCCGCCCACCACGCCCGCGTGCTGGCCGGCCTCGACGCCCTCGGCATCGCGTACCAGCGCGCACCGCATCTGGTGCGGGGGCTCGACTACTACACGCGCACCACCTTCGAGTTCGTGTCCTCCCGCCTTGAGGCCGCCCAGGTCACTGTGTGCGCCGGTGGCCGCTACGACGGCCTCGTCGAGCAGCTCGGCGGCCCGCCCACGCCGGGCATCGGTTTCGGCGCCGGCATCGAGCGGGTCCTGCTCGCCTGCGACGCGGAGGACGTCTTCCACCCGCCGGCGCCGGGCCCGGCCGTGTTCGTGGTGGACCTGACCGACGGCACCGCGGCCCGCGACCTGGTTGCCGAGCTGCGCGCCGCCGGGGTGGCGAGCGATCGCGCCTACGATGGCCGTTCGCTCAAGGCGCAGCTCAAGCTGGCGGACCGGTCAGGTGCGGCGTGGGCGCTCATCGTGGGCGCCGACGAGCTGGCGGCAGGCGAGGTCACGGTGCGCGCGCTGCGTCGTGGCGAGGAGCAAGAGCGCGTCCCCCGACGCGACGTGGTCGAGCGCATCCGCGTCCTCGACGGCGCGGCCCGGGGCGCAGGCGACATGGGAGAGCGGTGACGGCGACGGGGATGCGCACCCACGAGTGCGGCGAGCTGCGGCCGGCCGACGTCGGCAGCCGCGCCTCGGTGTGCGGGTGGGTGGCGCGCCGGCGCGAGCACGGGGAGAAGCTGGCCTTCCTCGACGTGCGCGACCACACCGGCATCATCCAGTGCGTGGTCGACGGGTCCGCCGAAGGGCGCAGTGAATGGGTCGTGCGGGTCACCGGCACGGTGGCGCGTCGCCCCGAGGGCACCGTCAACCCCGAGCTGGCCACGGGCGAGATCGAGCTCACCGACTGCGAGGTGGAGGTGCTGGCCAAGGCGGAGCCCCCGCCCTTCCCCGTCGACGACCGGACGGACTCCGAGGAGAGCGTGCGGCTTCGCTACCGCTTCGTCGACCTGCGCCGGCCGCGGATGCAGGCGAACCTGCGCCTGCGCTCCCGCGTCCTCGGTGCCATGCGCAGCGCCATGGCCCGGCAAGGCTTCGTCGAGGTCGAGACACCGCTGTTGTGGACCCCCACGCCCGAGGGGGCGAGGGAGTTCGCCGTGCCGTCGCGCCTGCATCGCGGGGACTTCTACGTGCTGCCCCAGAGCCCCCAGATCGCCAAGCAGCTGCTCATGGTGGCGGGCACCGACCGCTACTTCCAGATCGCGCGCTGCCTGCGTGACGAGGACCTGCGGGCCGACCGGCAGTTCGAGTTCACACAGCTCGACATCGAGATGTCGTTCGCCACCCAAGACGACGTGCACCACGCGGTGACCGAGGCGGTCGCAGAGGCCACCGAGGCGGCCATCGGGGAGCGGCCGGCGACGGTGGAGCGGCTCACCTGGCAGGAGGCCATGGACCGCTTCGGCTCGGACAAGCCGGACCTGCGCTTCGGCATGGAGCTGGTGGACCTCGGCCCGGTGTTCGCCGGGACCGAGGTGCGCGCCTTCGCCGCGCCCTGCGTCAAGGCCATCCGCCTGCCCGGCGGGGCGGCCCTCGGGCGCAACCGCCTCGACGCGCTGACCGAGGAGGCCAAAGGCCTAGGGGCCAAGGGCCTCGCCTGGTTCAAGGTGGGCGAGGCGGGTGCGCTCGAGTCGCCCCTCGACAAGTTCCTCACCGACGACGAGCGGGCCGGGCTCGTGGAGACGAGCGCGGCGACGCCCGGCGACCTGGTCCTCGTCGTGGCCGACGAGTGGCGCCTCGTGGTCGATGTCCTGGGACAGCTGCGCCTGGCGCTCGGTCGCCCGCCGGTGTCGGAGGGGGAGCGGCGCTTGTGCTGGGTGACGGAGTTCCCCATGTTCGACGGCATCGACGACGAGGGCCGCCCCCAACCCGCGCACCACCCGTTCACGATGCCGCACCCCGACGACGTCGAGCTGCTCGGCACCGACCCCATGGCCGTGCGCTCGCAGGCCTACGACCTCGTCATGAACGGGTGGGAGCTCGGGTCCGGCTCCATCCGTGTCCATCGCGAGGACATCCAGCGGCGGGTCTTCGACGCCCTGGGGATCACGCCCGAGGATGCCGAGGCCCGCTTCGGGTTCCTCCTCGGGGCCTTTCGCTACGGGGCCCCGCCCCACGGCGGCTTCGCCGTGGGCGTCGACCGTCTCACAGCGCTGCTGGCGGGCGAGGAGAACATCCGCGAGGTGATCGCCTTCCCCAAGACGCAGTCGGGCACCGACCCCATGACGGGGGCGCCCAAGGCCCTGGCCCCGGCCAACTTGGCCGAGCTGGGCCTGCGCGTCGTGCCCCGCTCCGGGGGCTGAGCGCGCCCGCCGTGTCGCCGTCCGCACGCGGCTCGCGGGACCGGGGCCCGGGCCTCTTCGACCAGGCCGCCGCGGATCGCCTGGCCGCGCGCGGCCCCCTGGCGGCGCGCCTGCGCCCGCGCACGCTCGACGACATCGTGGGCCAGGCCCATCTGGTGGCCCCGGGCGCGCCGCTGCGCCGGCTCATCGAGGAGGACCGGCTGACCTCGGCGGTGCTGTGGGGGCCGCCGGGGACGGGCAAGACGACGCTGGCGTTGGTCGTGGCCGCCACCACGGCCAAGACCTTCGTCCCGCTGTCGGCCGTCAACGCGGGGGTGGCCGACGTGCGCAGCGCCGTCGACGATGCCCGCCGGCGCCTCGGCGAGCAGGCCCGGGGGACGATCGTGTTCATCGACGAGGTGCACCGGTTCAACCGCGCCCAGCAGGACGCGCTGCTGCCGTCGGTGGAGGAGGGGCTCATCGTCTTCATCGGGGCCACGACCGAGAACCCGTTCTTCAGCGTGAACGCGCCGCTCCTGAGCCGCTCGTCGCTGTGGCGCCTGGAGCCCCTGGGCGACGCGGAGGTCCGCGAGGTGCTCCGGCGCGCCCTGGCGCTGGAGGAGGCGGACGCCGACGACGAGGCGCTCGCCGCGCTGGTGTCGCTCGCCGAGGGCGACGCACGTGCGGCGCTGGGGACGCTGGAGGTGGCCCTGGCCGTGGCCGGGGACCGGACGCTGACACGCTCGGACGTCGAGCGGGCCCGCGCCGGGCGGCTCCTGCACCAGGGGCCCGATGAGCACTACGACCAGGTCAGCGCCTTCATCAAGTCCATCCGGGGCTCGGACGCCGACGCCGGGCTGTACTGGCTGGCCCGGATGCTCCAAGGCGGCGAGGATCCCCGCTTCATCGCCCGCCGGCTGGTCATCCTGGCCAGCGAGGACGTGGGCCTGGCCGACCCCCTGGCCCTGGTGGTCGCCGACGCCGCCGCGCGCGCCGTCGAATTCGTGGGGCTGCCCGAGGCGCAGCTCAACCTGGCCCAGGCCGTCGTCTACCTGGCGCGCGCCCCCAAGTCGAACCGGGTCACCGTCGCCCTGGGCCGCGCCATGGACGACGTCCAGCACGGGGCGCGCGCCGGGGTGCCCGTCCACCTGCGCGACGCGCACTACGTCGGCGCGGCGCGCCTGGGCCACGGCGCGGGATACCGCTACCCCCACGACGATCCGCGGGGATGGGTGGAGCAGTCCTATCGCCCGCCCGAGGTGGCGGACCACGTCTACTACGAGCCGAGCGGGCACGGCGCGGAGGGCGAGCCCGCCGCCGGCTCCGGCGGCCCGACCTCCGGCGGCCCGACCTCCGGCGGCCCGACCGCCGGGGGCTCCGCCGTCCGGTCCGAGTAGGCTGACCGCCCATGTCGGGCGCAGACGTCGTCGTCCTGGTCGCGGCGCTGGCCGCGGCGGTGGCGGCGCTGTGCGCGCTGATCGCCGCCGTCGTCCTGAGCCGCCGCATCCGCGAGCTCCGTGCCCTGGTGGCCGACCTCGACAGCGAGACCGTCCCCATGCTGCGCGACGCCCGCATCGCGGCCGACCAGGCGGCCACCGAGATGGTCCGGGTGGGCGACGTGCTGGCCTCGGCCGAGGCCGTGTCCACCACTGTCGACTCCGCCTCGCGCCTCGCCTACCGGGCGTTCGCCAACCCCCTGGTCAAACTGGTGGCCTTCCTCTCGGGCCTCGGCGGTGCGCTCCGGCGCCTGTTCGGCCGGCCCGGCGCGCCCGCCCGGCTCCGCCCGGTCCCCGCCCGCTCGAGCACCGTGCCCGCCGACGCCGCCCGCCTGTCGGGCGCGGGGGGGAGGCACCGCCGCACCCGGCGCGCCCTCGAGGCCCGGCGGTGATGCGCCGGACCCTGTGGCTCGGGACCGGTGCCGCCCTCGGGGCCGGGGGCACCCTGTGGGCGCGCCGGCGCATCGAGCGCCTCGCCACGCGCCTGCGCCCGGGCTCGCTCGCCGGGGAGGTGAGCGCGGGGGTGGGGCGCTCCCGGCGCGCCCTGACCGACCGGGTGCACCACGCCGTCGAAAGCGGGCGGATCCAGGCGCGCCGGCGCGAGGACGAGCTGTGGCGCGACCTGCGCGTCTCGGAGGGACGCGCGAGATAGTCCCAGCGTGCCGGTAGGATCGCCCGGCGAGATGGACGCCAACCAGCTGCGCTCCGCGTTCACCGGCTTCTTCGCCTCGCGGGGCCATGTGGTGGTCCCCTCGGCGAGCCTGATCCCGCACGACCCGACCGTGCTCTTCACCATCGCGGGCATGGTGCCGTTCAAGCCGTACTTCCTGGGCGACGAGGCCGCGCCCTGGCCCCGGGCCACCAGCGTGCAGAAGTGTTTCCGCACCCTCGACATCGACATCGTGGGCACCACCGAGCGCCACTGCACCTTCTTCGAGATGCTGGGCAACTTCAGCTTCGGCGACTACTTCAAGGCCGACGCCATCCCTTTCGCGTGGACCTTCGTGACCGAGACGCTCGGCATCGACGGGGAGCGGCTGTGGGTGACCGTCCACGAGAGCGACGACGAGGCCGAGGAGATCTGGGTCGACCTCGTCGGCGTGCCCCGGACGCGCATCCAGCGGATGGGGGAGGACAACTTCTGGAAGATGGGCGACACGGGGCCCTGCGGCCCCTCCTCGGAGCTCTACTACGACCGCGGCGACACGCTCGGCGCGGGTGGCGGGCCGGCGGTGGGGGACCCCGAGCGCTACGTCGAGATCTGGAACCTGGTCTTCATGCAATACAACCGGCTGGCCGACGGTGGGCTGGTCGAGCTGCCGCGCCCGAGCATCGACACGGGAGCGGGTCTCGAGCGCATCACGCCGATCGTCCAGGGCGTGCGCTCCATGTTCGAGACCGACCTCATGGCGCCGATCCGGCTGGTGGCGGAGGAGGCCGCCGGTGTGCGCTACGGGGCGGCCCACGACACCGACGTGAGCCTGCGCATCCTGGCCGACCACGGACGGGCCATGGCCATGCTGGTCGCCGACGGCGTGCTGCCCTCCAACGAGGGCCGCGGCTACGTGCTGCGCCGGGTGATCCGCCGCGCCGTGCGCCGGGCCCATCAGCTGGGGGTCACCGACGCCGTCACCCCGCGCCTGGTCGGCGCGGTGGCCGACGTGCTCGGCACCGCCTACCCCGCCCTGGTGTCCGACCTCGACCTGGTCAAGGCCACCGTCGAGCGCGAGGAGGGCCACTTCCGCCGCACGCTCGAGGCGGGCTCGGCCATCCTCGACGAGGAGCTGGCCAAGGGGACCGGGCTCGTGCCCGGGGAGGTGGCCTTTCGCCTCCACGACACGCACGGCTTCCCCATCGAGCTCACGGTGGAGATGGCCGCCGAGGCCGGATCGGGCGTGGATCTCCAGGGGTTCGAGGAGGCCATGACGGCCCAGCGCGAGCGCGCCCGGGCCGACGCCCGGGCGCGCCGGGCCACGAGCGGCGACGAGGCCGTCTACCGCGAGCTACTGGAGACCGCCGGCTCCACGCTCTTCACCGGCTACGACCACGCGGAGGGCCCGGCCACCGTGGTGGCGGTGCTCGCCGGGCGGGAGCCGGGGACGGCCGAGATCGTCCTCGACCGCACGCCCTTCTACGCCGAGGCCGGCGGCCAGGTGGGCGACACCGGCGTGATCGTCACCGACACGGGCAAGGCGACCGTCACCGACACGCAGAGCGTGCTGCCGGGGCTCGTCGTGCACCGGGCGCGCGTCGAGGGCGAGCTGTTCCCGGGCCAGGAGGCGCTGGCCGTGATCGACGCGCCCCGGCGTGAGTCGATCCGCCGGAACCACACCGGCACGCACCTCCTGCACAGCGCGTTGCGCCAGGTGCTCGGGGACCACGTGCGCCAGCAGGGCTCCAACGTCGGGCCCGACCGGCTGCGCTTCGACTTCTCCCACCACCAGGCGCTGCGTCCCGAGGAGCTGGCCGCGGTGGCCGAGCTGGCCAACGAGGACGTCATCGGCGACGCCGAGGTGGAGACCATCGAGACCTCCAAGGCCGAGGCCGAGGCCATGGGCGCACTGGCGTTCTTCGAGGACAAGTACGGCGACCAGGTCCGGGTGGTGCGCGCCGGCGCGCACTCGATCGAGTTCTGCGGCGGGACGCACGTGCCGGCCCTCGGCATGATCGGGCCCATCGTCGTGGTGTCGGAGGGCTCCATCGGGTCGGGCACGCGCCGCATCGAGGCGCTCACCGGCGCGGGGTCGCTGGCGGTGCTGCGCGAGCGCCAACGGGCGCTGGAGGAGAGCGCGCGCCTGCTGCGGGTCGAGCCCGACGGGGTCGTCGACGCGCTCGAACGCCTCCTCGAGCGCCAGCGGGCCACCGACAAGGAGCTGGCGCGCCTGGCACGCGGTCAGCTCGAGGAGATGGCAGCGCGCCTGGCCGGCGCGGCGGCCGACGGGGTCGTCGTCGAGCGCCTCGACGGCTACGGCGCCGACGCGCTGCGCGACATGGCCCAGGCCGTGCGGCGCGCCGGTCCCGACACCGTGGTGCTGGCGGGGTCCCCCGACGGGGCCAAGGTGGCCGTGGCCGTTGCCTCGGGCCCGTTGGACGCGGCGGCGACCGTCAAGGAGCTCGCCGCGGTGGTCGGCGGCGGCGGGGGCGGCTCGCCGGAGCTGGCGGTCGCCGGCGGCAAGGACCCGGCCAAGATCGACGAGCTCCTGGCCGAGGCCCGGCGCCGGCTGGGTGCCCGCTGACCCGTGCGGGTCATGGGGATCGACCTGGGGGAACGGCGCATCGGCATCGCCGTCTCGGACAGCCGGGGCACGCTGGCCATGCCCCGGACCACGCTGGTGCGCACGGGCGATCCCGAGGCCGACCGCGACGCGCTGGTGGCCCTGGTGCGCCAGGAGGAGGTGGCGCGCGTCGTGGTGGGCCTGCCAGTGCACCTCGACGGACGTGCCGGCCCCGCGGCCCGTGCCGCGGCGGCCGAGGCCGAGGCACTGGCCCACGCCCTGGCCGCCGACGGCGTGGCCGTCGAGACGTTCGACGAGCGGCTCACGACGGTGAGCGCCCAGCGCTCGCTGGCCGAGGCCGGGCGCCGTGGACCCGGCCAGCGAGCCGTGGTGGACCAGGCCGCCGCGGCCGTGCTGCTCCAGGCCTGGCTCGACGCCCATCCCGAGGCGCGCCGTGGATGACGAGCAGCCGGCCGGGGGGCCGGGGGCCGTCGCCGGGACCGACGACGCCACGCCGGCGGAGCCCCGGCACGCGGCGCCGGCGGGACCGCGGCACGCGGCGCACGGTCGGCCGGGGCTGCGGGGGGCGGCCGCCCGGCACCCGTTTCGCAGCGCCCTGGTCGTGCTCGGCGTGGTGGTCGCCGGCCTGCTGGTGTGGGCGGTGCTGTGGTACGAGGGCGAGGCCAACCCCGGCGCTCCGGGACCGGCGAGGGTGGTGACCGTGCCCAAGGGCGCCTCGGTCAGCGCAGTGGCGTCGTTGCTCCAGCGCGACCACGTGGTGGGCAGCGCGCTGGCCCTGCGCATCTACTTCGTCCTCCACGGCGCACCCCTCATCGACAGCGGGAGCTACCTGCTGCGCACCCATTCGTCGTTCTCGTCCGTCCACCGCGCGCTGGCCAAGGGGCCGAACGTCTTCCCGGTGACCGTGGTCCCCGGGTTCACCCTCGCCGAGGTGGCGGCGCGCGTGGGCGACGTGCCCGGGCACGACGGCGCCGCCTTCGCGTCGCTGGCCGACTCGGGCGCGGTCACCTCGCCCTACGCGCCGGCCGGGGCCACCAGCCTCGAGGGGCTCCTCGGCACGGGCACGTACCTGGTGCTCCCGGGCGAGTCCGACACCACCCTGCTCACGCAGATGGTGCAGCGCTTCGACGCCACCGCGCAGGCCGTGGGGCTGACCCCCGGCGCGGCCGCGGTGGGCATGACCCCCTACCAGGTGGTCATCGTGGCCTCCATCGTGGAGAAGGAAGGCGTCTACCCCCAGAACCTGGCCAAGGTGGCGCGGGTCGTCTACAACCGGCTCGCCGCCGGCATGGCGCTGCAGATGGACTCGACGGTCCTGTACTCGGAGCACCGCGACGGCGGGCCCGTCACCGCCGCGGACCTGGCGCTCGACACCCCCTACAACACCTACCTGCACAAGGGGCTCACGCCCACGCCTATCTGCTTCCCCAGCCAGGCGTCGCTCGAGGCCGCGCTGCACCCGGCCACCGGGAACTGGCGCTACTTCGTCGTCGTCCAGCCCGACGGCACCGAGGCCTTCGCCGACACCTACGCCGAACAGCTGGCCAACGAGCAGCTGGCCAAGAGCCGGGGGGTGGGCTGATGCCGCCGGCGGGCCCGCCGGAGCGCCGCTCCCCGACCTGGCCCAGTGCCGCCGCCCACGTCGTCGGCGTGATGGGCGAGCCGGTCGGCCACTCGCTGTCGCCGCTGCTGCACAACGCCGCCTTCGACGCCCTGGGGCTCGACTGGGTGTCGGTCGGGTTCCCCGTGCCCGCCGGCGCGGTGCCCGCGGCCTTCGCCGGGATCCGGGCGCTCGGCATCGTGGGTCTGTCGGTCACCATGCCCCACAAGGAGGACGCGGCGGCCGCCGTCGACACCTTGACGCCGGTGGCCACGCGGCTCGGCGCGGTCAACTGCGTCGTGCGCGAGGACGGCATGCTGGTGGGCGACTCCACCGACGGCGCGGGGTTCGTGGCCTCGCTGCACCGCGGGCCGGGCTTCGACCCCGCCGGGGCCCGCTGCGTCGTGGTCGGTGCCGGCGGTGCGGCGCGCGCCGTGGTCCTGGCGTTGGCCGACGCCGGGGCGGAATCGGTGGTCGTCGTCAACCGCAGCCCGGCGCGGGCGGCTGCGGCCGCGGTCCTGGCCGGCGCGGCCGGGTCGGTGGGCGACCCGGAGGCCGTGCGCCACGCCGACCTGGTGGTCCAGGCCACGCCCGTGGGCATGGCGCGGGGCTCGGCCACCGACGACATGGTGCCGTTCGACCCGGACCTGCTGCGGCCCGGGCAGGTGGTGGCCGACCTGGTGGTCCACCCGCTGGAGACCCCGCTGCTGCGGGCCGCGGCCCAGCGCGGGGCCACGCCCCTGCCGGGACTGGGGATGCTCGTGCACCAGGCCGCCTTGGCCCTGGAGCGCTGGACCGGGCGCGCCGCCCCGGTGGAGGCCATGTGGCGCGCCGTCCAAGGACACCTGGCCGACCGGGAACGCTCGGGGTGATTCCCGGGGAAGGCCGGTCGTCGCCCTAGCAGTGGCCGTAGGGGTCCACGGCAGGGTTGCCGTCGGGGATGGGGACCCCCGTCACCTCGTGGAGCAGCACCCACGAGTTGTGCGCCTCGTTCATGTAGGCCGCCGGGCACGGGTCGGCGATGACGATCATGGCCTGGTCGTAGCCGCACGGCGCCTGCCCCAGGCACGTCAGCGCCTGGTAGCCGCCGGCGTCGCCCGGGCACACCAGGCGGAAGCCCGGCGCCGCGTGCGCCGACAGGTAGGCCAGGGCCGCGGCGCAGCCGCTGCCCGTGGGCGTGGCTCGCGTCGAGCCTGCGGCCGCCGGAGCCGGGGTCGGTGTCCCGCGCGCGGGGGCCGGTGCGGCCGGGCCGATGGAGATCGAGGGGTGCGGGACCGCGGGGGCGGAGGACTGGCCGCCCGCCGACGGCGGCCCCGAGAGGATGAGCCCGGTCCGGGTCGGCCCGGCATCCGCGCGCGCCGTGGCGATCCCGGCGACCGCCACCACGGCGACCAGGAGGACGACGACCGGCACCACGAAGCAGCCCGGCGGGAGCAGGGGCTGCGGCACGGACGGGCGGGGGTGATCGGCGGACACGGCGGCGGTCGATCCTAGGGGTGCGCCGCGCCGGGAGCGACCTCGCCTCGACCGCCGGAACGACAACCGGCGCGCCGGTCAGCCCGTGGCCGACGGGGGCCCGGTGTCGGTGCCCACGAAGACCCCTTCGGCTCGCAAGCGCCGCGCCAGCTCCTCGCGCAGCGCGCGGCTCACCGCGTCGCGACGCGCCACCGGCACGCGGACGTCGACGCGCGCGGTGAGGGTCTCGGCGTCGGCGGCGACGATGCCCAGCACCTCGGGCCGGCGCAGGAAGTCCGGGGTGAAGGCGGTGTCGGCGGCCACCGACGACACGGCGGCGCGCGCCGCGTCCAGCACGGTGTCCACCTCCGTGCGCGCCGGCACCACCACGTCGACGCTGATGTGCGCCCAGCCGCGGGTGACGTTGGAGAGCTTGCGGATCTCGCCGTTGGGCACGAAGCACATCGACCCGTCGGGCCCGCGCAGGCGCGTCACGCGCAGGCTCAGGTCCTCCACCGTGCCGGTGACGTCGCCGAGCACCAGGACGTCGCCGATGTCGTACTGGCCCTCGATGATGAGGAGGAAGCCGGCCAGCAGGTCGCGTACCAGCTGCTGGGCCCCGAAGCCGATGGTGGCGCCGATCACCGTGGCGCCGGCGAGCACCGGGGTCAGGTTGAGGCCGAGCGTCCCCAGCACCACGAAGAAGGCGATGGTGATGACCACCGCCCGCCAGATGCTCGACAGCAGCGCCGTGATGGTCGAGGCGCGCGCCACGGCGCGAGGCGACTCGGCCCGGCCCGCCGCCTTGCGCGCCGCCCCGCCGATCCAGTGCTTGATGGCGCGGTTGCCGAGCCACAGGGCGAGGACGGCCAGGACGAGGATGAACAGGATGGTGAGGGGGCGCACCAGTACCGACTGGACGTGGTGGGCCGTCGTCGGGTCGACGCCCATCCAGCGCAGGACCTCGTAGATCCAGCCCTGGTCGCCGTTGGAGGCCGATGTGGCGGCTAGGGGCACGACCGGTATTCTGGTCCGCCGGAGCCCCAGAGTGAGCAACCCCCTCCCACTGCGCCCCTCTGCCGGCCGTGTGCTGACGATGCGGCTCGACCTCGTCCTCGTCTTCACCACGCTGGCCGTCGCCGTCCTCGGCGTGATCTTCGTCTACTCGGCCACGCGCTCGAAGCTCCTGCTGGCGGGGGTGAGCCCGCACTACTACCTCGACCGCCAAGCGGCCTACGTGATGGTCGGGGTGATCGTCATGGCCGCGTTGGCGCTGGCCGACTACCACTGGCTCGAGTTCCTGAGCCGGGTCCTCTACGTCGGGATCATCCTGGCCCTGCTGGCCATGTTCACCCCGATCGGCTCGCGCGCCCTGGGGGCGACCCGCTGGTTCCAGCTGGGCCCCGTCCAGATCCAACCCTCCGCCTTCGCCGCACTGGTGATGATCGTGGTGGTGGCGGCCTTCTGCGCGCGCCGCCCCGACGGGCTCGAGCCGCTGGACCTCCTGAAGGTGCTGGCGCTCGCCGGCGTGCCCATCCTGCTGGTGGTCAAACAGCCGGACCTGGGCACGGGCATCGTGATGTCGATCGTGCTCCTCGTGATGCTGGTGGTGGCGGGCATCCCGAACCGGTACCTCGTGCTGCTGCTGGCCGCGGCGGTGCTCGGCATCTTCGCCATCGTCCATCTGGGGTTGCTCAAGCCGTACCAGGTCGAGCGGCTGACCGGCTTCCTCCACCAGAACACCCAGGCGCAGGGGAGCACCTACAACCTGCACCAGTCGGTGGCGGCGATCGGCTCGGGCGGGTTCTGGGGGGCCGGGCTCTTCCACGGCCCCCAGACGAACCTGTCCTACGTGCCCGAGCAGCAGACCGACTTCATCTTCTCCGCCGTGGGCGAGCAGCTCGGGTTTGCCGGCGCAGCCACCGTCCTCGTGCTCTTGGGCGTCCTTTCCTGGCGGATCCTGCACGCCGCGCAGGTCGCGCGCGACCCCTTCGGGCGGCTGCTCGCCACCGGCGCCTTCACGCTCATCGCCTTCAGCGTGTTCGAGAACGCCGGGATGACGATGGGCATCATGCCCATCGCCGGCATCCCCCTGCCCTTCCTCAGCTACGGGGGATCCGCCACCGTCGCCTTCTTCGCCGCGGTCGGGCTCGCCTTGTCGGTCCAGCTGCGCCATCAGCGATGACGGCGGACGCAGCGCCCGGCCCCGACACCGCCGCGCCGGTCGAGCAGGCGGCACCGGGCGAGCAGGCGGCGCCGGTCGAGCAGGCGGCACCGGGCGAGCAGGCGGCACCGGGCGAGCAGGCGGCACCGGGCGAGCAGGCGGCACCGGACACCGAGACCTGGCACCTGGCC
>Ga0187780_10000830_pt1 | contig 23016 bp, 17 predicted proteins | sample 1015_Q2_SP10_20__FD_132429 | JGI IMG/M metagenome (GOLD analysis project Ga0187780, IMG submission 132429) | Tropical peat soil microbial communities from peatlands in Department of Meta, Colombia - 1015_Q2_SP10_20_MG | ecosystem: Environmental > Terrestrial > Soil > Wetlands > Peat | place... | reverse complement strand
CGCGGTCCTCGTCATCATCTATCGTCAGCCGGCCGCCAACATGATCGAAACGGTCGACCGCGTACGGGCGACTATCCCACAGCTCCAGGCCCTGATCCCGGCCCAGATGAACCTCTCGGTGGTGCTCGACCGGACTACGACCATCCGGGCTTCGCTCATCGACGTCGAGATCACGCTGATGATCGCGATCGTGCTCGTGATCCTCGTGGTATTCGTGTTCTTGCGCGAGGTTCGCGCCACCCTGATCCCCAGCGTCGCGGTGCCGATCTCCCTGATCGGGACCTTCGGCGTGATGTACGTGTGCGGCTACAGCCTGGACAACCTGTCGTTGATGGCACTCACCATCGCGACCGGCTTCGTGGTGGACGATGCCATCGTGGTCCTCGAGAACGTGTCTCGCCACATCGAGGAGGGAATGCCGCCCATGAAGGCCGCGATGCGGGGCGCGTCGGAGGTCGGCTTCACAGTTGTCTCCATGAGCCTGTCGCTGGTGGCGGTGTTCATTCCGATTCTGTTGATGGGCGGGATGGTCGGGCGGTTGTTTCGCGAGTTCGCGGTGGTCCTGTCGACCGCGGTCCTGATTTCGCTCGTGATCTCGCTCACCACGACGCCGATGATGTGCGCCAGGGTGCTCAAACTGCAGAAGGACCATCCGCGCGGGCGCTTGTATCGCGCCAGCGAATACGCGTTCAACGCGCTATTGCGAGGCTACGACAAGACCCTTTCGTGGGCCCTGCGGCACCCGCTGATCATGATCACGGTAACGTTTGCCACGATCGCGCTGAACATCTATTTGTACATGATCGTCCCGAAAGGTTTCTTCCCTCAACAGGACACGGGGCGGCTGGCCGGTTCGATCGTAGCCTCACAGGACATCTCCTTTGCGGCCATGCGCGAGAAGGTCCAGGATCTCGTAGAGATCGTGGGTGCCGATCCGGCGGTGGAGAGCGTGCTGGGGTTTACCGGTGGCGGATGGGCCGGGACGCGCAACACCGGCCGCGTGTTCGCAGCGCTGAAGTCGCTCGATGAGCGCAAGCTGAACGTCGATCAAGTGATCGCGCGGCTGCGCGGTAAGTTGTCCAAAGTTCCCGGTGCGGCACTATACCTGCAGGCTACGCAGGACGTGCGCATGGGCGGCAGGTCGAGCAACGCGCAGTATCAGTACACCCTGCAGGCGCAGGATCTGCAGGAGCTGAGCGCGTGGGCGCCGCGCGTGCTGGCGGAGTTGCGCAAGCTCCCGGAACTGGCCGATGTGAGCAGCGATCAGCTGGACAAGGGTCTCAAGACTTCGATCGTGATCGACCGCTCCACGGCCTCCCGCCTGGGCATTACACCCGTGATGATCGACAACACGCTGTACGACGCGTTCGGCCAGCGCCAGGTGTCGACGATCTACACGGAGCTCAACCAGTATCACGTGGTGATGGAGGTCGAGCCGCGCTACTGGCAGCGCCCCGAGACGTTGCGCGACATCTACGTGCGCTCCTCGACCGGCGCGCAGGTGCCGCTCTCGGCGTTCGCTCGCTTCGAGCCGAGCAGCGATACATTGCAGGTCAACCACCAGGGGCAGTTTCCGGCGGTGACGCTGTCATTCAACCTCGCGCTCGGGGTAGCGCTGGGCGATGCGGTCTCCGCGATCGAAAGAGCGACGCACGACATGGGTCTGCCCGAAAGCGTGCGCGGCAAGTTCGCTGGCACTGCCCAGGCCTTCCAGGCGTCGCTTGCCAGCCAGCCGTGGCTCATCCTGGCGGCGCTCGTCACCGTGTACATCGTTCTGGGCATCTTGTACGAAAGCTACGTCCATCCCATCACCATTCTGTCCACGCTGCCCTCGGCCGGGGTGGGTGCGATCCTGGCGTTACTGCTGTTCCAGATCGAGCTCACCATCATCGCGATGATCGGCATCATTCTCCTGATCGGGATCGTGAAGAAGAACGCGATCATGATGATCGACTTCGCGCTGGTCGTGGAGCGCACCCAGGGGAAGACGTCGGTCGAGGCCATTTATCAGGCCTGCCTGCTGCGCTTCCGGCCTATCATGATGACGACGATGGCGGCGTTGCTCGGTGCTCTGCCGCTGGCACTCGGCGGCGGAACCGGCGCCGAGCTGCGCCAACCGCTCGGCATCGCCATCGTCGGCGGGTTGATCTTCAGTCAGCTACTGACGCTGTACACCACGCCCGTCGTCTATCTTTACCTCGACCGCCTCAGGCTGTGGATTAACGCCCAGCGCAAAGGCGGGGCCGTCTCGCACGGCGCGGATCTTGGCCGCGCGGGACGCCCATGAGTCGAAGCTCAAATCTCGCACGCCTGGCTGCGATGCTGCCTCTCCTCGGCGGCTGCATGGTCGGTCCCGACTATGTGAAGCCAAAGGCGGAAACGCCGCCGGCCGCGTTCAAGGAAATGGAAGGCTGGAAGACGGCGCAGCCGCAGGACCAGCTGCCGCGCGGAAAGTGGTGGGAGCTGTTCAACGATCCGCAATTGAATGCGTTGGAAGAGCAGATCAGCGTATCCAACCAGTCGGTGCAGCTGTCTCTCGCGCAGTATCGGCAGGCCCGGGCGCTGATCCAGGAGGCCCGCTCGGCGCTGTTCCCCACCGTGAGCGTGGATCCCGCGATTACCCGATCGAAGTCGTCCAACACGCTGGGAGCGACACCGGTGGCGCGCGTAGCGCAGACCTACTACGCGGTTCCGATCGAAGCGTCCTGGACGGTCGACCTGTGGGGTCAATACCGGCGCGGCTACGAATCCGCGCTGGGCAGCGCCCAGGCGAGCGCGGCGCAGCTGGAGACGACGCGGCTTGCCATGCAGGCGGAGCTCGCCCAGAACTACTTCCAGCTGCGCACGCTCGACTCGCAACGCCAGCTGCTCGAGGACACCGTCGTCAACTACCAAAAGTCATTGGACTTGACCAAGAACCGCTACGCGAGCGGGGTCGTATCCAAGGCCGACGTGGTGGCTGCGGAGACGCTGCTGCGCACGACGCAGGCGCAGGCCATCGCAGTGGGCGTGCAGAGGGCCCAGATGGAGCACGCCATCGCCATGCTGATTGGAAAGCCGGCGTCGGTGTTCTCGCTCCCAAGCATGCCTCTGCCGCTCTCCGCCGTACCCCCTTCGATTCCCACCGGCATTCCTTCAACGCTGCTCGAGCGCAGGCCTGACATCGCGTCGGCCGAGCGAAACGTGGCGGCAGCCAATGCCCAGATCGGCGTGGCGACGGCCGGCTACTATCCGACCCTGACGCTGAACGCCCTGCTCGGGTGGCAGACGTCCAGCTCCTTTGCTCCCTGCTGCTCGCAGCTTTTCACTTACCCGAGCCGTTACTGGTCGCTTGGAGCGTCGATGGCGCAGCCGCTGTTCAACGGCTTCCTGACGCGCGCGCAGGTCGATGCCGCACGCGCGGCGTACGACGGCACGGTGGCAACCTATCGGCAGTCGGTGCTCACGGGCTTTCAGGAAGTCGAGGACAACCTCTCCGCACTCAGAATCCTGGAGGAACAGGCCAAGGTGCAGGACGCCGCCGTCGCAGCGGCAACCCAGTCCGTCCAGCTCTACACCAATCAGTACAAGGCCGGCACGCTCAGTTATCTCGATGTGGTCGTGGTGCAGGACACCCTGCTTAACAACCAAGTGACGGCGGTGACGATTCTCGGCAGCCGCATGAACGCGGCCGTGCTGCTCATCAAGGCGCTGGGTGGCGGGTGGCAAGTGGGCGATCTGCCGACTTCGGACGATCTCGCCGAGCGCAAGAATCTGCCGCGCGGCCCGGTCCCGGCATCCGCCTCAGCCGCGGCTCAATCCCCGCCAGCGCAGTAGCTCTCGCCAGCTGACATCTGCGTGTAACACGGGCGACGTCGGCCCTTTCCAGATGCTTACCTTCACAAATACGGGTTATCCTGCCGGGTCCCGTTGTGCGATCGGCCATGCTCCACAAGCTCGTCACAGTTGCGTGCCTTGCGCTGATCGCACTTGTGGGCGCTACCTCGCTTGCTGCTGCCGAGGAAGATCCGGCAACGGCGCCGGGACGGGTTGCAGCGCCTGCAGCGGAAGAGGGCGCCGTCGCCGGCAACGGCCAGCGAGCGCAGAACTGGGGCTTCCACGCGCAGACCACCATCGTCTACCAGTTTCATCCGGCGTTTACTTCGCCCTACCAGGGCGCGCACAGCCTCACCCCTGAGGCACAGGGGGAGCACACGTTCGACCTGACCCTCTACGGCGGCGTCCGTCTCTGGCGTGGCGCGGAGTTCTGGGTCAATCCCGAGATCGACCAGGGCTTTGGCTTGAGCGACACCCTCGGCGTTGCCGGTTTCCCGAGCGGGGAGGCCTACAAAGTCGGCTCGACCCAGCCTTACGCGCGCGTACACCGCGCGTTTCTGCGTCAGACGATCAATCTGGAGGGCGAGACACTGAAAGTCGACTCGGATCTCAACCAGCTCGCCGGAACCGAATCGGCGAATCGAATCGTGATCACCGCCGGCAAATTCTCGGTGGTCGATATTTTCGACACCAACCTATACGCGCATGACCCGCGCGAGGATTTCCTGAACTGGTCTATCATCGACAGTGGAGCGTTCGACTACGCCGCCAATGCCTGGGGCTACACCTATGGCGTCGCCGCCGAGTGGTATCAAGGCCCGAACACCTTTCGCCTTGGACTTTTCGACTTGTCGAGCGAGCCGAACACCACGGACCTCGACCCGCACATCCTCCCGCAGTTCCAGGTCGTCGGGGAGTGGGAGCGGCGCTACGAAATTGCCGGCCAGCCCGGGGTCGCACGTCTGCTCGGGTTTGCCACGCACGCGAACATGGGTGAGTACGCTCAAGCGACGGCGCTCGCGCAGGCCACGGGCGAGCCGGCCGATATCGCCGCAGTGCGAAGCTTTCATACCAAATTCGGTGGCGCGCTCAACCTGCAGCAACAAGTGGCAGACGGCGTCGGATTGTTCGCGCGTCTTTCGGCCGATCAGGGCCAATACGAGGCCTTCGATTTCACCGATATCAGCCGGTCGCTGGTATTTGGCGTCTCGCTGGACGGCCAGCGCTGGAAACGGCCGGATGACCAGCTCGGCGTTGCGGGCGTCGTCAATCGCGTGTCCGGCGAAGCGCAGAGTTTCTTCAATGCCGGAGGTCTCGGGATCCTGATTGGCGACGGCCAGCTGCCGCGGCCAGGCTCGGAGAGGATATTCGAGACTTTCTACCGGTTTTCCTTCACCCGCGGCGTGTCGCTTTCCTTCGACTACCAGTTCATCGCCAACCCCGCCTACAATCGCGACCGCGGGCCCGTATCCGTGTTCGGGCTTCGGTTTCGTGCGCAGATCTGACAACGGTGAGGACGCTCACCGATAACCACTCGAACGGGAGGTGCAACCGGATGTTCCCCTGGCGCTATGGCGCTGTGTGCCTGATCCTCGCTCTGCAAGCTGGCGTATCTCGCGCGGCGGACGAGGGCAAATCGTCGGAGCGCAGGCCACCGGTCGAGCTCACCAAAGCTCCCAACGGCGCGATCGTCAACAAAGCCATTTTCGACAACGCGGACCTCACCCGACACTCCGGCGAAACCACCTACAAGCTGCTCGATGGAGTTCACATCATGGCGGACACGCCGTACGTGTCTGCGTTCATCGAGGGGACCGACGGCGTCATCGTGTGGGATACGGGATTCGGCAAGGCCGATGGCGCCTACTACAGAAGTGAGATTCGCAAGATCACGCAAAAACCGATCAAGGCTGTGATCTACAGCAGTTCGCACGCTGTGCTGGGAACGTCAACCCTCATTGCCGGGGAAACCGGCGTGAAGATCATCGGACGCGAATCTCCGCGGGCAGCGCTAACTGTAGGCGGCGCGGAAGACGCGTTCGCGGAAGCGGAACCGATCCGCTCTGCGCGCAACGCGGAGCGAATCGAGATGCTCCTGCCTCGCCAGGGCCAGGATGCCGCCTACGGTTTTGCGCCCGCGATCAGGGACAACGGCTTCGTGTCCGTCGACACTCCGATCACTCAAGATGGACAGGAGATGACGGTCGCCGGCATGCGCGTTCAGTTCTTCACGCGCGGAAGCGTCGGCGATGACGCGACGCTCCTCGTCTGGCTGCCGGACAAGAAGCTCGCGCTCGCCAGCGTGCTGCTGCCGATGATGCCGAGCTTCTACGCGCCGGACGGCACGGGATTCCGCGATCCGCGGCGCTGGGCGGAGGCAGCCGCTGCGATCCGCGACCTTGCGCCCGATTATCTGATCAACCAGTACGGCATTCCGCTGACGGGCAGGGAAAAGATCCGTCGCGTGCTCAACGACTACATCGACTTCTGCAACCTCGTGATGGATCAGACGCTGAGAGGGATTCTTCACGGCAAGGGGCCGGAGGATCTGCGCGATTTCGTGCAGCTCCCGCCGCAGCTACTGCAGAGCCCGTGGCTGTTCGAATCCTACGGCCTGCTGCAATGGAGTCCGCCGTACATCATGAATCGGGCGCTGGGCTGGTGGGACGGTGACGCCGCCTCCTTAGTGAAACCCGCACCGATGGAGGTCGCAGAGCGGCTCGTATCGGCGCTGGGCGGCCGCGCGAAAGTGCTCGCTCTTGCTCGCAAGGCCGGCGATGAAAGGCAATACGCCTGGGCGCTCGAGCTCGTGAACTACGTTTATCGCATTGACCCGCAGGATGCCGCTGCGCGCAAGCTGAAGGCGGAGCTGCTCCGCCGCAGCGCTCAGGCCTCTACCTCGATGCTGGCGCGCTCGATCATGCTCTCGCAGGCGCTCGCCCTGGAAGAAAAGATCCGGCTGCCCAGATTGATCGCGCCCGAGGCATCGGAAATCGCGGCCGACCCTGCGAAGTTCGTTCGTATGTACCGCGTTCGCATCGATCCGATCAAAGCGAAGGATGCCGACAGCGTCGTGCAGTTCAGCTTCACCGACGGGAGAAAGCAATCCGTCGCGATGCACATACGCCACGGCGTTGTCGAATACATCGAGAACCCGGCGGGCTACTATCGGCCGGCCGACTTGATCATCGAGCTGAGCGGAGACGCCTGGGCGAAGCTCTATCGCAACGAGGCCACTTTGAGTGATCTGGTCAAAGCGCGCCGCGTCAAGGTGACGGGCGATGCAGGGAGGGCCGACGCTCAGCTTGCGTTCTTCGACAGCTTCGAAGCTGAGAGGAACCAGTTGGTCCCATCCAGTCGTTGAAGGCTGCTCCTACTCGATCTCTTCGGCACGCACCTGGAAACGGGCTACCTCGTAGCCTGTGCCATGCTCGCGCAGCTGCTTGGGGAGCAGCTGATATCTGCGCCCGAATGCGCGCATCACAACCGGGTCGTCGAGCGAGAACGTCCCGGGTGTCAGCATCAACGTCAACTCCGGGATCTGAGCGCTGCCTTCACGGCTGCTCAGCAGCAGGAGGGCATCCATCGGTGGGCCGGACGATTTCTTGCCCAAGGTTACCTTCACCACGCCGCGCGACAAGGCTTCAATGCCGACGTAGATCTTGTCTGCCGAGCGCCTGATCAGACGGCGTACCAGGCCGATGCCCCAGCTCGCGCCTTCCTCCTCCTTGATCCCGAGCATGGTGCCGATCTCCAGCCACTCGCTGTTGGTCTGGGTGATCACCGCACCGTAGCCGCCCTGGCTCTCGTTTTCCACGCTCCATGTCTCCACGTTCGAGTCGAAGTCCAGTTCCTGCGACTCGCCGGAGACCATGTTCAAAACCGACTCGAAATCGTGCACGACACTGATGCGCGTCAGCTGCGACGTGCGCTCGCTCGCGCGCGTGGGCGGTGTGGGATCCCAGTAGCGCATCAAATGATCCAGGACTTCGAGTATCGCCGCTGCTTTGTGCGTTCCGCCGGGGTTGAGCTCGATGGGCACCATCCCGCGCTCGCTGATTGCATCGATCAGACGATCCAGCATGCCGGAGGCCTTGTCGGGACCGAAATAACGGATCGCGGCGTTGGGCGGCACGCGATCGACCAGTCGCGCAGGCGTTCCCGCGCCCCCGAGGTCGACGAAGTAATGAACCCCGCGTCGGGGCCTGCGCGTGATCGCGAAGAATTCGGCGTGGCGCTCGACCAGGGAGTCGACCAGATGCACCATCTCTGGCGCCAACGTATCGGTGGCCGAAACGCCGAGCATCAGAACCTGCAGATACTCGAGCTGTGCGCTGGTGAACTCCGCGGTGCCGGGATAGAGCTTCAGATGCTCGGTCGCGAGACCGGCTTCTTCGGCGAACCCATACAGGGTGCTCGCCAATTTCCAAAGAACGCTGTCCACCGGCCCTTGCCGCAGCAGGCTCCACTTCAGCTCGAGCCGCAACGCGTGGATCGCGCGTGCAACGATCGTGGTCAGATGGGGTTTGAGGGCCTCTGATCCGCCGATCCCTACCCCTCTTCGATAGTGGTCAAGCAAGTGCTGATAGGTGGCGCCCAGCTCGCGCGAGAACTGGAAGGACACGTGCCAGGTGCGCTGGGCCTGGTACCTCTGGTAGCGGCTGCCGAGCGCCACGAAATCCGACGTGAGCTGGCGCTGCGGTGTTTTCGCCGTCACGTCGAGCAGATCCACGACCTCGAAAGCGCGCTCCGGCACCACCCCATAAGCATCGCGCAGGGCTTTCAGCCAGAAGCTGATCTCCTCGAGCGTGCGAGCTGCGTCATCCCGCGGCAGCCGCTTGAGAAATTCCTCCGCGTGCTGGCGGTCGACCATGGGATGGTCGCTGCGTTTGGACTTGTTCCAGTACACGTTTGCGGGCCGGGGGCGCACCGAGCTGTCGATGGTGGTTTGCGAGTTTACTTCGATTTCCCGTCGGGCAAAACCATGCATGTGCGGGATCGGCGACGCTTGGCGACGGCACGCGCCGGGATTGTTATAGCTCTGTCGCACCCGGGATGCCCGGCAAACGGCGCGCCCTCGAGCAGCGCGGTATCCCGTCCTGCCGCTGCTTGCCTTCGTCTTTGCTTCACATTTTCCGCGCATAATCTGCGCCCGACGCGATACCAGGCGCACCGATGGACGAATGCGATAAATGACCTTCTCGATTGCGGCCACGCTGTTTCTATCTGCGCTCGCGGCGGCGACGGGGATGGTCGTCTACCGCCGCGGTCGTGACCGCATGTACGCGACGCTCGTCGTGCGATCTTTGGACAGCGCTCGCGCAATGCGTTTCGACCCGGGCCTGAGTCATGCGCACGCGCAGACCTTGGCGCCCGTTTTTACAGCCGAGCGCCTGGTCCGCGTCCCCGAGTTCCTGGACCCGACCATGCTCGCCCCGCTGCGCGATGAAGCTTTGTCGATTCTCGCCCGCACGGAGCACAGCTTCATACCGCTGCACAAGAAGGGCGGAACGTTGTCATACGAGCAGATTCTGCGGAGCGCACCGTGTCTTGCTGCGTTTTATCACAGCCCCTCCGTGCGGAGCTGGATCTCTGTCGTCACCGGGACAGCAGTCGTCCAGACTCCGGTGCGGGATCAGAGCTCACTCTCGGTGCTCTGCTACAGGGATGCCGGAGATCACATCGGCTGGCACTACGACCACAACTTCTATCGCGGCAGGCACTTCACCGTATTGCTGGCGCTCGTGAACCGCGCGTGCGGCACGGGCCTTTCCCAGTGCCGCCTCGAGCGGCAGCTCGACGATGGAACGGTGCGTGAGATCGACACGAGCGAGAACACGCTGGTGCTGTTCGAGGGCAGCTGCGTGCGTCACCGCGCGACGCCGACCGCCGCCGGCGATCTGCGGGTCATGCTGAGCATGACCTACTCTGACGATCCTCGAATCAGCCCTGTGAATGAGCTCGCCCGGCGGCTGAAGGACACCGCTTACTACGGAGTTCGCGCGCTGTGGGACTAGGGAAGAGCTTCCCGAGGGTGACCGGCGCGGCTTTGCTGGACAGCCGTGGCCGGCAGGCGTAGCTTGTCGCCGATAACAACGCCTGGGCGGGAGGCGCCCGCCTCGAGTATCCGAAGCCCTGGCTGACACGAGACGAGAAGAATGAACCAACGCGCCCCGGGGAGCGGAGAGGTTCAGCTGCGCATCCAGGGCGTGTCCAAGCGCTTCGGCGGCGTGCGTGCCGTCAACGGGATCAGCCTGGACGTTGCGAGAGGCGACATCGTCTCGGTTATCGGCCCGAACGGGGCCGGCAAGACGTCGCTGCTGAACATGATCAGCGGCTTTTACCATCCCGACACCGGCAGCATTGCGCTCGAGGGCAACGACCTCACGCACCTTGCCCCCAGCCGTATCGCGGCGCTGGGCGTCGCGCGCACTTTTCAAAACATCGCGCTGTTCAAGGGCATGAGCGTGCTGGACAACCTCATGCTGGGCCGGCACGTGCACACGCATGCGGGCCTGTTCGCCTCGCTCGTCTACTGGGGTTCGGCCCAGACCGAGGAGATCGAGCAGCGCAAGCGCGTCGAGGAGATCATCGAGTTTCTCAAGATTCAAGACCTGCGGCGGCGGCTGACCGGCTCGCTGGCGTACGGCCTGCAGAAGCGCGTGGAGCTTGGCCGTGCGCTGGCGCTCAACCCCCGGGTGCTGCTGCTCGACGAGCCCATGGGCGGCATGAACCAGGAGGAGAAAGAAGACATGGCCCGCTTCATCCTCGACGTGAAGGAGGAGTGGGGTGCGACCGTCATTCTGATCGAGCACGATATGAGCGTCGTGATGGACATCTCTGACCGCGTCGCCGTGCTCGACATGGGCCAGAAGATCGCTGAAGGCACGCCCGAAGAGGTTCAACTCGACTCGCGGGTCATCCAGGCGTACCTGGGCGAGAGGAAGATTGCTCCCGCGGGGGATGCACGTGTCTGAACCGGCGACGCTGCCGCGCCTGCTGCAGAGAAACGCGCGTGAGCTCGGTGCGCGCCCCGCCATGCGGCAGAAGGACCGCGGCATCTGGCAGTCGCAGACGTGGCAGGAGTTCCACGATCAGGTGCGCGACTTCGCGCTGGGACTGGCTGCGCTCGGCTTCCGGCGCGGAGAAAAGCTCTCGGTGATCGGTGACAACCGCGTACGCTTGTACTGCGCTCAAGTCGCGGCCACCTGCCTGGGCGGCACGTCCGTACCGGTTTATCAGGACGTCATCGCAAGAGAGCTGGTCTTTGTCCTGAACCACGCCGAGACCGCGGTGATCGTCGCAGAGGACCAGGAGCAGGTGGACAAGGTGCTGGCGCTCAAGGATCAGCTGCCTGCGCTGCGGCTCGTGGTTTACGACGATCCACGTGGGATCGGGCGTTACCGGTCCAATTGGCTCAGGTCGTACGAGGATGTGATCCGCCTTGGCCAAGAGTTCGGCCGCGAGCACCCTGGCTATTTCGACGCAGAAGCGCAGAAAGGGACGGTGGACGATGTTGCGCTCATCTGCTACACGTCGGGCACGACCGGCAACCCCAAAGGCGCCATGCTGACCCATGCCAACGTCCTGACCGCTGCAGCCCTGTTCAGCGCGGTCGAGGACGTTCGCCGCGACGAAGAGTGGCTCGCATACTTGCCGATGGCGTGGGCGGGCGACGCCGTCTATACGCTGGTGCTGGGGCTGCTGAAAGGCTTTACCGTCAACTGCCCGGAAAGTCCGCAGACGGTGCAGCGCGATCTGCGCGAGGTTGGGCCCACGGCCTTCCTGGCTCCGCCGCGAATCTGGGAGAGCATGCTGACCGGGATCCAGGTGCGCGCGGCCGACGCGACGCCGCTCAAGCGGTGGGTGTTCGACCGCTGCCTGGCCGCAGCGGGCGAAGCAGAGATCCTGCGCAGCGAACGAAAGCCGGTGCCGCCGCGCCTGCGCCTCGCCTGCGCGCTCGGCGAGGCCCTGGTGTATCGGCCGGTCCGCGATCAGCTCGGCCTGCGGCGCGCGCGCTGGTGCTACTCGGGGGGCGGGCCGCTCGGGGCCGACACGTTTCGCTTTTTCCGCTCTCTGGGCGTGAACCTGAAGCAGATCTATGGCTCCACCGAGCTGTCGGGGCTGGCGTCGCTGCAGACGGACGCCGAGGCAGATCCGAACAGCTCGGGCCGGCCTTGCCCCGGCATCGAAGTCAAGATCGGCGATCGCGGCGAGGTGCTGGTGCGCAGCCGCGGCGTGTTCAGAGGCTACTTCAAGAACGACGAGGCGACCAGCGAGGCGATCGACGCGGAAGGCTGGTTCCACACCGGGGATGCGGGTTTCCTCGATACCCGCGGTCACCTGGTGATCGTCGAGCGCGCCAAGGATGTCGGTGCGCTCTTGAGCGGTACGCCGTTCGCCCCGCAGTTCATCGAGAACAAGCTCAAGTTCAGCCCGTATATCCGGGAAGCGGTGGCGTTCGGGCACGAGCGCCCGTTCGTCGCGGCCATGATCGCGGTGGACGCCGGCACGATCGGAACCTGGGCCGAGCGGCGCGGTGTCGCCTACACCAGCTACGCGGATCTGTCGCAGCGGTCGGAGGTACGCGAGCTGATCCGGGACGAAGTGGCAAAGTGCAACGCCACTCTTCCAGACGACCTCAAGGTCCGCCGCTTCCTGCTGCTCGCGAAGGAGCTGGACGCGGACGACGCCGAGATGACGCGCACGCGCAAGGTCCGCCGCTACTACGTGGCGGATAAATACGCCAGTGTCATCGAGGCGTTCTACTCCAGCCAGGGCGAGGCCGAGCTGGCCGCGAGCGTGACGTACGAGGACGGTCGGCAGGCTACGGTGCGGTCTCGAGTCAGGGTGGTGGACGTCGGGGAGGGAGCGCGTGTTTGACTGGCAGTTTCTCGTGCTGCTGATATCCAACGGAGTGCTGCTCGGGCTCATGTATTCGCTGATCGCGCTCGGCTTCGTGCTGGTGTACAAAGCCACGGACGCCATCAACTTCGCGCAAGGTGAGTTCGTGATGATCGCCGGCTTCGTGGTGGCGGTGACGATGGCCGCTTACGGTGCGCCCTGGTGGCTGGCGGCGGCCGTGGGCCTCGCTGGCATGATCGCGTTCGGCTTTGGGTTGGAGCGCGTGGTGCTGCGCCCGCTGATCGGACGTCCGACGGTCGCCGTGATCATGGCTACCATCGGTCTCGCCGCGATCCTGCGCGGTTTCGGGCCCCTGGTGTGGGGCGCGGAGACCCGGCCTTTGCCGCTGCCCATCAGCGACGAGCCGATTACGCTCGGGCCGCTGCTCATTCCCCCCATCCAGCTCCTCGGTGCAGCAGTGAGCCTCCTGTTCCTCGCGGGCTTCAGCTGGTTCTTCTTCAAGAGCCGCCAAGGCATCGCGATGCGGGCGGTGGCCGACGACCAGCAGGTGGCGATGGCGATGGGAATCAACGTGCAGCGCTACTTCGCGCTGGCCTGGGGCATGGCCGGCGTCGTCTCGGCGCTGGGCGGCATCGTCTGGGGCAACCTGCTCGGCGTCGACGTCCATCTGTCCCTGGTCGGGCTGAAGGTATTTCCGGTGGTGATTCTGGGCGGGCTCGATTCCATCCCTGGCGCCGTAGTTGGCGGGCTCATCATCGGCGTGGTGGAAAACGTAGCGGCCGGTTATCTCGATCCGCTGGTGGGCGGCGGCACCAAGGACTTCGCGCCGTACGTGCTGATGATTGCCGCGCTCATGTTCCGGCCTTACGGAATTTTCGGGAAGCGCATCATCGAGCGGGTCTGAGGGATTTGAACGTGCGGCCACAGGTACCCCCACCCCAACCCTCCCCCGCGTGCGGGGGAGGGCTTGGGAGGGGGCGGAGGTCACAGTGATTCACCGCGAATGCGGCGTGCTCAAGACCACCTACCGGGCCGACATGGCCCTGTATCCGCTGCCCATCGCGCGCAAGACTGTAGCGGCGATAGCGATCCTGTTCGCGCTCATCGTGCCGCTGGTGCTGGATCAGTACTACCTCTCCATCCTCAATCTCATCTTCATCGCGATCGTCGGAGCCATCGGGCTCAACATCCTGGTCGGGTACACCGGCCAGATCTCGGTTGGCCACGGGGCGTTCATGTCGGTGGGGGCGTACACGGCGGCGAATTTCGCAGTGCGCCTGGGGTTTCCCTTCTGGCTCTCGCTCCCGCTGGGCGGTCTGATGGCAGCACTGGTGGGTGCGGTCGTCGGCATCCCTTCGCTCCGCATCAAGGGTCTGTACCTCGCCATCGCCACGCTCGCTGCTCAGTTCATCATCGAGTGGGTGATCAATCATTTCACCTGGATCAGCGGCGGGGTGCAGGCCTCGATCGAAGTGCCGCGCCCGGCGCTGTTCGGGCATGCCATCGCCAGCCAGCGCGAGATGTATTTCTTCCTGCTCGTGTTCGTCGTCGTCGCCATCGTGGCCGCGCTCAATCTGATGCGCAGCCGCATCGGGCGCGCCTTCATCGCGATACGCGACCAGGACATCGCAGCGCAGATCATCGGCATCGACATCTTCCGCTACAAGCTGCTGGCGTTCGCCATCTCGTCGTTCTACGCCGGCGTGACCGGCGTGCTCTACACCTACTATCTCGGCATCGCCAACTACGAGCAGTTCCAGATCGGCGTGTCCATCGACTACCTGGCGATGATCATCATCGGCGGCTTGGGCTCGATCCTCGGCTCCATCCTGGGAGCGATCTTTGTCACTCTGCTTCCGATCGCCATTCGCTGGTTCATGGAATCGTTCGGCAGCCTGCTGTTCTCTGAAGCTGCCGTGCACAACCTCATCCCGAACCTGCGTCTGATCCTGTTCGGCCTGCTCATCATTTTCTTCCTGGTGGTGGAGCCCGAAGGCCTGAACCGGCTCTGGCGCAATATCCGGAATTATTTTCGGGTCTGGCCGTTTGCATATTGAAGTGCGCGAGAAGAGGAGACAGTCATGAAGAAGGTTCTGGCAATCACGGCGCGTCTCGCCGTCTGTGCCGCCGTAATGCTCGGCGCATCGCTGCCCGCCTGGGCGGACAAGGAAGTGGTGATCGGGTTTCTGTGCGACCGCACGGGGGCGACGCAGACGGTCGGCGTGAATCTGTGCCCCGGCTATCACGACTATATTGCTCTGGTGAACAGCAAGGGCGGCGTAGAGGGCTACAAGATCCGCGCGATGGAGATCGATCACGAGTACAAGGTGCCGCAGGCCATGGAGGCGTACGAGCGCCAGAAGAAAGAGGGGGCGGTGCTGATCGCGCTGTACGGCACGCCGCAGACGCAGGCGCTGAATCAGAAGCTGACGGAGGATCGCATCCCGGGAACGTCGCCCGGCTTTGGGATCTCGGCTTCCGCCGACGGCGCTCGCTATCCCTTTCTGTTCCCCATCGCCGCTACGTACTGGTCGCAGGGGGCGGCAGCTGTCAAGTTCGCAAAAGACCAGCTCGGCGGAAGCCTGAAAGGCAAGAAGATCGCCTACCTGTTCTATGACAACCCGGCGGGCCGCGAGCCTATCCCGGTGTTCGAAGACCTCTCGCGCGACGAGGGCTTCGAGCTGCGCACGTTCGGCGTCCCCCCGCCGGGTGTGGAGATGGGCGCACAGGTGCTCGACATCGCGCAACGCTACCGGGCCGATTTCGTTATTGCGCATTTGTTTGGCCGCTCGCCTTCCGTCGCGATCAAGGAGTTAAAGCGCGTCGGCTATCCGCTGCGCAAGGCGGTCGGCTTCGTGTGGGCCTCCGCCGAAGCCGACATCGAGGCCGCCGGCGGCTTTGGAGTAGCCGAGGGTTACTACACCATGCAGTTCGCCGGTGTAGGCCCGGACTATCCGGTGCTCGACGAGATCCGGGAGATGTACAAGAAGCAGGGCAAAGAGCCGCCGAAAGAGATGGCTTCCACCGTCTACTACAACCGCGGAGTGCTCATGGCCGCTATACACGTGGAAGCGATTCGCAACGCCTTGAAGGCCAAGGGCGGCCAGAAGATCACCGGAGCCGACGTCAAGGCCGGGATGGAAAAGATCAAGGGCTTCACGCTCGGCGGGTTGGTTCCGCCGCTGGAGATCACGGCGAGCGATCACGAAGGCGGCGGCTGGGTGCAGATCTTTCAGGTCAAGGGCGGCAAGCTGGTGAAGGTCACCGACTGGTTCAAGGCCTATCCCGAGGTTGTGGCGATGCAGATCAAGGAGGCGGCGAAGTAGGCCGAACCACCCCGGCGCTTCGCGCCACCCCTCCTCGGAGAGGAGGGGAGAAAAAATAAACTCTCCCCTCCTCTCCGAGGAGGGGTACCTGCGCAGCAGGCGGGGTGGTGCGAACAAAAAGCGCGCACAGATGCTGACCCTGAACAACATCGAGGTCATCTACGACCGCGTCATTCTCGTGCTCAAGGGCGTCTCGCTCACCGCCCGCGAGGGCGGCATCACCACGCTGCTGGGCGCCAACGGTGCGGGGAAGACCACGACCCTGAAGGCGATCTCGGGGCTGTTGCGCACCGAAAGGGGTGAAGTGGCACAGGGTTCGATCTCGCTCGGAGACGAGCGTATCGACCGGCTGGCGCCGTTCGACGTCGTCGCGCGCGGTGTCGTGCAGGTGTTCGAGGGCCGGCGCGTGCTCGAACATTTGACCACCGAGGAGAATCTCATCGTCGGCGCCCACACCCGGCGCGATGGGGCCGGCGTGCGCCAGGGCATCGAGCGCGTGTACGAATATTTCCCCCGCCTCGCTGAGCGCCGCGGCGTCCAGGCTGGGTACTTGTCGGGTGGCGAGCAGCAGATGCTTGTCATCGGGCGTGCGCTCATGTCGAGCCCGCGGGTGATGCTGCTCGACGAGCCTTCTCTCGGCCTTGCGCCCATGCTGGTCGAGGAGATCTTCCGCATCGTGCAGCGGCTGAATCGCGAACAGAAGCTCACCGTGCTGCTGGTCGAGCAGAACGCCGCACTGGCGCTCGCCATCGCCGATCACGGCTACGTCATGGAAAACGGCCGTATCGTCATCGACGGCAGCGCCGAGCAGCTGCGCGAGAATGCCGACATCAAGGAGTTCTATCTCGGCCTCACGCAGCTTGGCGTGCGCAAATCTTATCGCGACGTCAAGCACTACAAACGCCGCAAGCGCTGGCTGTCCTAGCGCTTGTCTGTCGCTCTGGGCGCTCGCCCGGGCATTTTCAGAATCCAAACCCACGGTCGTTATTCCAGACGCCCAACGGGCGATCTGGAATCCACGCCCACCGTATTAGGCCTTGTCTGGATTCCGGTCGAATCTTCGCTGCGCCCGGAATGACGCTAGGGACTAGGGACTTCCATGGCAGATACCGACTCTGACGTCTCCGAAGATCAGACGCTGCTGCAGAGCGTGCTGTCGTCGGTCAAGAGATGGACGCTCGTCCTGGGCGCAATCGGCTTCGCATGCGGGTTCGTCGGGCCGATGGTTCTTTCGCCCGAAGCGAACCAGGGCCCGCTCCTGGGCCTGCTGATCACGGGCCCGGGGGGCGCGCTGCTGGGAGCCGCACTGGGTTTGATCGTTGGTCTCGTGCGCCTGCCGCAGCCGATCGCGCGTAAAGCGCTGCTCGCCGTGTCGCTCCTGCTGGCTTGCGTAACCCTTTACTGGAGCATGCCCGAGCCGCGCTACTATGCCAACGTCGTCGATGCCGAGATCGTCGGCTGTGCGCCGCCAGACTCGCTCAGAGACAAGGCGATGGACTACTGGGACAGCCGCATTGCGAAGGTTACCTGGGCCGCACCGCGCGCAGGATGGAAGCAGGACTTCGACCGCATGGTTGCGGCGGATCCGGGCGTCGTGCTGGATGTGCGCGTGCTGCGCCAGAGCGCACTATACGAGAACCGCAAGCCGTGGAACCTCGGGACATTCTCCGCGAGCCAATGGGCATCCGGTGATGCCCCCACGCAATATTTCGCACGTTTCGCGCGCGGCTCATGCGAAGACTATCCAGCCAGCTCCCATGCGGTTTACTTGACCAAGGGCGAGGAGGCCAAGCTCTGGCCTCCCGAAGTCCTGTCGAACTTTCTCGATCTGCAGGTGCTGGAGCCGCTGCCGGCGCAGTTTCGCGGCGTCGTCCCTCGATGACGGTCTTCTCCCTCCCCCGCGATGCGGGGGAGGGCAGGGTGGGGGGCGAGCGGTCACCGCAGATGACATGCCACCCACTGACCGGCAGACACCTCTTTGAGCGGCGGCTCTTCGCGCCGGCAACGCTCCTCTGCATAAGGGCAGCGCGTGTGAAACCGGCAGCCGGGCGGCGGATGGATGGGGCTCGGCACATCCCCGCCTAGCACGCGCCGCTTCCGGCGCAGCGCGGGGTCCGGCACCGGCACCGCTTCCAACAGCGCCTCGGTGTACGGATGTTGCGGGCGCGTGAAGATAGTCCGCTTGGGCGCGATCTCGACGATTTTCCCGAGGTACATCACCGCGACGCGATGGCTGATGTGCTCGACCACCGCGAGGTCGTGCGCGACGAACAAATAGGACAGCTTGAGTTCCGCCTGAAGGTCCATGAGCAGGTTGATAACCTGCGCCTGCACCGACACGTCGAGCGCCGATACCGGCTCGTCGCACACGATCAGGCGCGGGTGCACGGACAACGCTCGAGCGATGCCGAGCCGCTGGCGCTGACCACCCGAGAACTCGTACGGGTACTTGAGCATCTGTTCGGTGCGCAGGCCGACCCGCTCGAAGAGCTGCGCGGTGCGCGCGTGCACGTCGGACGCCGAGAGCGATTCGTAATTGCGGATCGGCTCGGCCACGATGTCGGCCGCGCGCATTCGGGGGTTGAGCGACGAATAAGGATCCTGGAACACCGCCTGCAGCTCGCGTCTTACAGGCCGCATCTTCGCCCGATCCAGGTTTTCGATGCGCCGGCCGCGCCAAACGATCTGACCCTCCGTCGGATCGTGCAGGCGCAGGATGAGCTTGCCGGTGGTCGATTTGCCGCAACCCGATTCCCCTACGAGTCCCAGCGTCTCGCCGTGCTCGATCGAGAGGCTCACCCCGTCGACGGCATGCACCTTCGCGCTGCCCGCGAACAGCCCGGTCTTCGCAGGGAACAGCTTGCGCAGTCCACGCACTTCGAGCAGGGGTTCGCTACCAGCCGTCATTGCACCGGATTCCAGCAGGCGGCCCAGTGACCCGCGCCGTGCGCAGTGAGCTGCGGCGCTTCTTGTGTGCACTGGCGGAGTGCATTGGGGCACCGCGGCGCGAACAGGCAGCCGGGCTGCGTGTCCTTCAACGATGGGACCATGCCCGGAATCTCCACCAGACGCTTGGCACCTTCCGCGGCTACGGAATCGCCGAGATGCGGCATGGAGCCGAGCAGCCCGCGGGTGTATGGGTGGCGCGGCCGCGCAAACAATTCATCGACCGGGGCCTCCTCGACTTTGTGGCCCGCGTACATCACGACCACGCGCTGCGCCATCTCGGCCACGACACCCAGGTCGTGGGTGATCAGGATGATCGCCGCGCCAGTCTCGCTCGCCAGCTCGCGCATGAGCTCGAGGATCTGCGCCTGGATGGTCACGTCGAGCGCGGTCGTGGGCTCATCCGCGATCAACAGTCTCGGCCCGCAGGCGAGCGCCATCGCGATCATCACGCGCTGCCGCATGCCGCCTGACAGCTCGTGCGGATATTGACGGACCCTGCGCTCAGGTTCCGGCATATGCACTCGGCGCAGCATATCGACGGCCTTCCCCATGGCCTCGCGCGGAGACAGGCCGCGGTGCACGGTCAGGCTCTCGGCGATCTGCCGGCCAACGGTGAGCGCCGGATTGAGCGAGGTCATCGGCTCCTGGAAGATCATCGAGATGGCGTTGCCGCGCACCTCGCGCATCTGCTCCTCGCTGAGCGCGAGCAGATCGCGGCCTTCGAACAGGAGCCGGCCGGCGACGATGCGGCCCGGAGGCGACGCGATGAGCCTCAGGATGGAGAGGGACGTCACGCTCTTGCCGCAGCCCGATTCGCCAACCACAGCGAGCGTTTCGCCCATTGCAACCGAAAATGACACGCCGTCTACCGCGCGCACGACACCGTCGCGCGTGAAGAAATGCGTCTTGAGGTCGTCGACTTCCAGCAGTGGGGTCGTCATGTCGATCTCGAAAGTGATCCTCTCCCGTTCTTATCCTTCACGCGTGCGCAAGTTACAAACCGTAACGTTCGCCACTTGCACTGACATGGTGTCGTAAGTTGAGCAGACTACAGTCCGTACGCGGAGTGGCATGCGGACTCGCATCGATCCCGAAGGCACAAGACTGTACCAGGAGCGGAGTTGCTGTGATGGCCGAGAGTTCGGTTTCCCGTGTTCACGTCCCCCTCTTTGCCACGCCGCTTTCCATGTACGACCTCCCCGATATGGACGAAATCAATCGCGATCTCACGGCGCGCCTGGTCGCCGAATCGGTATCGGTCTCCTCGGTCCAGCGCAGCAACGTCGGTGGTTGGCACTCGCAGAATCTGGCCGCGCGGCCGGAAGGATGCTTCCGTGCTCTCCTGCAACGCATCGTGGCACAGGTGAGAGAGACGGTGGTAGCGCTCGCGCAGGAGCGAGGCGAGAAGCTGCAGGCGATGCGTATCGGGGCGCATGCATGGGCGATGGTGATGCGGAACGGCGACTATACGATCCCGCACGACCACTCCGAAGTGCACTGGGCGACGGTTTACTACGCCGACGCCGGGGATGCCGACGCGGTGGCGCATCCCGCCTCTGGTTTGCTCGCGCTGGTCGATCCCAGGCAAGGCGCGCGGCCGATGCCGGGGCTCGACCTGACCGGAGGAACCTTCACGGTGCTGGCGCGTACCGGGCGGCTGGTGATGTTTCCGGGCTGGATGCTCCATTACGTGCACACCTATCAAGGGCAGCGTCCACGCGTTTCGATTTCCTGCAATCTGATCTTCGAAGCCGTTTCTTCGTTCGTGGCCGAGCGCCACGTCGTCGCAGCGTAGCTCTTCACTGCGTCACATCCGCCGTGCGAGCCGCGGATCGAGCGCGTCGCGCATGCCGTCGCCCAGCAGATTCACCGCGAGCACGGTCAGCGACAGAAACAATCCCGGGAAGAAAATGAGATAGCCGGCGATCTGGAACAGGCTTCTTGCCTCGGCCATGATGTTGCCCCAGCTCGGGATGTTGGGCGGGGTGCCGGCACCGATGAAGGATAAAATCGCTTCGACGATCATGGCCGAGGCGCAGATGTAGGTGCCTTGCACCAGCAGCGGCGCCACCGTGTTGGGAAGGATGTGGCGCGTCAGGATGAGGGGCAGAGTGGTCCCCGCAGCGATCGCGGCTTCGACGAAGGGCTGCTCACGCAGGCTCAAGACCAGGCCGCGCACGAGGCGTACCACGCGAGGCACTTCCGCCACGGTGATCGCAACGATGACGTTGCCGACGCTCGCTTTGGTCAAGGCCATGAGCGCGATGGCGAGCAGCACGGAGGGGATGGACATCAGGCCGTCCATGATGCGCATGACGATAGCGTCGAGCCAGCGCACGAAGCCCGTGACCAGTCCGATCGCCAGACCGATCGCGACTGAGAGCGCCGCTACCGCGATGCCGACTGTGAGCGAGATGCGCGCACCGTAGACCACGCGGCTGTACACGTCGCGGCCCAGCATGTCGGTGCCGAACCAGTGCTCGCTCGATGGGGGTTTGAGCCGTTGAGCCGGAGATAGCGCCTGCGGGTCCACGGTTCCGAGCCACGGCGCCAGCAGCGCGACCAGCACCATCAACGCGAGCACGATCCCGCCGATGATGGCGGTCGGGTGGCGCCGGAAGGCGTCACGAAACCGCTGCCACGTCGGCGACGCCAAACGCGGGACCGAGAGTGCTGCTGCAGTCACGTCTGGAGGTTCTCCTCGCTAGGCGTACAGGCTGGGGCGCGCCATCAGCTTAACTTCTTCCGGTTGCCCCGACGCGAGTGATTTCACGCCGGCCTCGGCCACCGCGGTTGCAACGTAGCCGTCCCACGCGCTTGCTCCGGTCGACACACCGCTGCGCAGCCCGTCGACCCATGCCTGGAGTTCCGCACGATAGGCATGGGCAAAGCGCGCTCGCCAGTCGCCCGGAAAGGAAAAGCTTTCCCTGGCGGCGTGCGTCACTGTCACATCGTGAGGGGGTGTGAGGCTTATTGTCCCTCTTTCGCACACCAGCTCGGCACGGACGTCGTAGCCGTATTGAGCATTGACGAAGATCTCGGCTTCTACCACCACGCGATCTTCCATCTCCAGAAACACGATCTGTGGATCCTGGATGGCTGCGAGCGACGTTTTTCGCGGCGTCACGACAGTCACGCGCTGGACCTCCCGCCCCAGAACGAAGCGGGCGACGTCGATCTCGTGCACCGCCGAACCTGAGATAAGCATCGACGCCGTCGCGAAGGGCGACGAAGTGACGTTGCGGTGGATGCAATGCATTACGAGCGCTGCACCCAGCTCGCCCTCATCCAGCCGGCGCTTCATCTCGAGATAGCCCGGATCGAAGCGGCGCATGTACCCGACCGACACCAGCCTATGCCCGAGCGCCTGCTCCCTCGCAATGATTTTCAGGCATTCGTCGACGGATGGCGCCAGCGGCTTTTCGCAGAGCACGGGCTTTTCGACCTCAAGGCAAGCCAGCACCAGTGCGGCGTGCGTCTGGTCGGGCGAGGCGACGAGTACGGCGTCGACCGACTTATCGCGGATGAGATCCAGCGGGTTCGCGAATGGGTGCGCATTTCTGCAAGTCGCGGCCGTCTGCGCCGCGCGGTCGGGGTCCGGGTCCGACACCGCCGTCACTTGGGCGCCGGACACTACCAACGACAACAAGCGCGCGTGCTCGGCTCCCATAATCCCTGCGCCGATCACTCCCACTTTGGTGCTCATGTAGTTCCCCGCTCGGCACTCCGATTAAAGTGTGACTGCGCGTATCATCCCACGATCGACCAAGGCATGAGGCCCTTCGTTCTCGTCGCGGTCGCCCTGCCATTTGCCCACGGTTGTGCGGTGCCTTCAGCGTCCCGGATGCACAATCGCCGACTGCGCCGCGACACCTTAGGCGTTCTCATGGCGCGCTCCCTCTTAGCGGACATTGGCCGGGTTCTCTAACCGGCCAGAGGACTAAACCGCTCGCGCGGTAGGGAGGGGCGCGAAGGGCGGTGGAGGTAGCTGAGACGTGGATCTGTTTATGTTGTGGAACGAGGCAATCCGCCTCGCATCACGACAGGAGCAGAACCATGT
>Ga0187780_10000829_pt1 | contig 23039 bp, 28 predicted proteins | sample 1015_Q2_SP10_20__FD_132429 | JGI IMG/M metagenome (GOLD analysis project Ga0187780, IMG submission 132429) | Tropical peat soil microbial communities from peatlands in Department of Meta, Colombia - 1015_Q2_SP10_20_MG | ecosystem: Environmental > Terrestrial > Soil > Wetlands > Peat | place... | reverse complement strand
TGATTACAATGGAAGGTGCGAGACTCCTGTGGGAATAGCGGGAAGGCTGAGCCTCCGTAGGCTTGCCGAGGAGGCTAGATCACGCCACGCGGAAAGGGAGCATCCTGGAGTTGTAATCAACTAACGCATTCTAAAATAGTAACAATATATACAAAAACAGCTTTTAAAAAAATATTTTTACTTATATTAATAATTTCTTATTTTAAAAGATTATGAGTAATTATGTGAAGGTCAAAAAGCACGATGATAAAAGAGGAATTTTATCGATAGTTGATTGGATGAACATAACATTTTGAATGATTAAAAAAGGTTAATTTAACAAATTTTATAGACTTCTCCCCAATTTTCCTGATGAAGAAAATCTATCATGGAATGATATTGATCTTGTATGGATAAGAAACTAATATGGCGATATGTCATTAAGTATTAAAAACCTAATCATTAAATTTTTGTTATTTTTAAATAACAAAAAATGGTTACTAGTTTAGGACAAGAATGAATAAGGACTCATATATTGGTAGTACAAAAGATAGATTTGATATTTAATAGGTAAATTCCTGAAAATATCGATCAAAATTAAAAAAGGATGATATGAGTCATGAATGCACAAATTTTTTTAACAGTTTTGGCGTTTCTTTTGACAATTATAATGATTTTTTGGCGACCCAGAGGAATGAATGAAGCTATTCCGGCCTCTATCGGTGCAATCATCGTTATACTAAGTGGTAGTGTAACATTAGCTGATTTAGGAAATATTGCTTCAACAGTTACAGGTGCAGCGATCACAATTATGGCTACAATAGTAATGGCAATAGTTCTGGAAAGCTTTGGTTTTTTCAATTGGGTTGCTATTCAGTTGTATAATCGATCAAAAGGATCAGGAATGAGATTATTTTGGAACACGAATCTACTATGTTTTTTAATGACATTGTTTTTTAATAACGACGGAAGTATCTTAATAACAACTCCTATCTTAATTCTTCTTTTAAATAAATTAAGACTTAAACCTCATCAAAAAATTCCCTACCTATTAAGTGGTGCTCTAATCGCAACAGCATCTAGTGCTCCTATTGGTGTAAGTAATATTGTTAATTTAATCGCATTAAAAATTGTTCATATGACACTTTATATGCATACAGCCATGATGTTCGTACCAGGAACAATAGGGTTATTATTTATGGCCACATTACTATTTCTTGTACTTAAAAAAGATATTCCAGAAAAACTTCCGGTTGTATATATTAAATTAGATAAAAACTATGTGATTACATCTGCTCATCCGTTGAAAAGCGAAATGGATAAGGACATTGAAAAAGCACAATCATCATTTATGAAAAAAATATTACTATTTGTATTTGCAGTCCGATGCAGTTTGTTTATCGCATCATATATTGGAATACCTGTGGAAATTGTGGCTGTTTTGGGGTCATTAGTTTTACTTGGTTGGAGATGGTACAAGCTGAAGCTACAACCTTTAGATATTTTAGTGAAAACTCCTTGGCACATATTAGTCTTCGCATTTTCAATGTATGTAATTGTATACGGACTTCATAACCTTGGTTTTACGAAGTATATAATTGATGTTTTAAGTCCTATTGTTTCAAGTAGTATTTTTAATGCAAGCTTAGTGATGGGGTTTGTTCTGACAGTTCTTTCTAATATTTTCAACAATCACCCAGCCTTAATGATTGGAACACTTACATTAACTGAAATGGGACTAGATCCAATAACATTAAAGACTGTTTATTTAGCGAATATTATTGGTAGTGACATTGGTTCATTATTATTCCCAATGGGTACTTTGGCTAGTTTAATATGGATGCATATATTAAAAAAATCAAAAATAAAAATGAGCTGGAGTAAATATATGAAAGTAACATTTATTGTTATCCCTCCGACAGTTCTATTTACTCTTACAGTTCTATACTTTTGGGTACGATTCGTCTTTGCGAATCACGTTTAATCAGCCTCAAAATGTATTTTAAAGCCATTTTGACTCGCAATCCTAAAATATGGTTTAATAGAAAAAAACTTGAGATTTCTCTCAAGCTTTTTTCTAAAGACCTTTTTTTATTTTACCGTTCCAACCTTTGAATCCACCTTTTAATTGGTAGATTTCATTAACACCTTGTTTTTTCAAAATACGTGCAGCTTGACCTGGGCGAACACCCATTTGATCATACAGAAAAACTGGTTGATCTTTTCTAACTTCTTTACCACGAAGCTTCATTTGTGCAAAAGGAATATTACGTGCTCCTAAAATATGTCCAGCTTTAAAGTCGTCTTGGTCACGAATATCAATTAATTGACCTTTTCTAATGCCAGCTCGGAATTCCTCTTCCGAAAGAGTTTTAATTAAGCGTTTTTGGTAGAAATACATAACAGTTGAGTATACAATGATACCTAGGAGAACTGCTAAGATTGATAGGAAAGTTTGCAAAACATTTCAACACCTTTCAAATAACTTCTTTTTTAATTATAAGTCCTTCGACAAAATGTGCAATAACCATTCTAATAATTTGTGAAAAATATCTTATATTGATAGGGGAAAACAACATGTCAAAACCAAAATGGAATTTTATAAATAGTGGAGTTAAACCTGGAAGCTATAATATGGCTTTAGATGAGTGTATTATTAAATGGCAAAGTGAAGGGGATTTTGCTCCAACATTAAGATTTTACGAGTGGGAACGCCCAACTGTAACTGTTGGCTATTTCCAAAAATCAGCAGAGATTAATTTTGAAGCTGTGAAAAAAAATGAAGCAGACTTTGTTAGACGACAAACTGGTGGACGTAGTGTAGTTCATGATGATGAATTAACTTACAGTGTTATTGTTCCTGAAAATTATCCAAATATGCCTGAAACAGTAACTGAAGCATATAGAGTTATTTCAATGGGGATTCTTAAAGGGTTTGAACAGTTAAATTTACCAGCAGCTTTTTCTATTCCAAAATCAGAAGTGGAAAAAAATGAGTTGAAAAAGCCAGGATCTGCAGTATGTTTCGATGCTCCATCATGGTATGAAGTAGTAGTGAATGATAAAAAAATTGCTGGAAGTGCTCAAACTCGTCAAAAAGGCTCTATTTTACAGCATGGATCAATTCCGCTAAATATTGATGCAGACTTATTATATGATCTATTTGTCTTTTCATCGGAAGAAGTTAAAGAAAAAATGAAAAAACGCTTTTTGAAACGTGCTACTTGGATTAATTCTGAGAGTGAAAAACCATTTAAAATGGAAGATTTATACATCGCCTTTGAAAAAGGGTTTGAAGAAGGTTTAGAAGTTGAGCTTGTTCCTTATGAATTAACAAAAGAGCAGGAAGAGGAAGTTCTACAATTAGCAGCTGAGAAATATTCAAGTGATAGCTGGAACCTTAGAAAATAAAGTGGATAAAGTTGGCTTCATTTTATATCTCATGAAACTTTTTAGATTTCGTATACTAAATCTTGAAAGACATTTGTGAGGTGAAAAAATGAAGCCTTTTTTGCCAAAGTTAGTATATTTTGAACCAAAAGCTCTGGAATATCCATTAGGGAAAGAATTATTTGAAAAATTTCAAAGTATGGGAATAGAAATTCATGAAACAACATCACATAATCAAATACGAAATTTACCTGGTGAAACTGATTTCGAAAAATATCGCATTGCAAAATCAACATTAGTTGTTGGTGTACGCAAAACATTGAAATTCGAAACATCAAAACCGTCAGCCGAATATGCAATCCCATTGGCTACAGGTTGTATGGGGCATTGTCACTATTGCTATTTACAAACAACTCTTGGATCCAAACCTTATATTCGAGTGTATGTAAATCTTGAAGAAATTTTCGAGCAAGTCGAGAAGTATATAAAAGAGCGAGAACCGGAAATTACTCGTTTTGAAGCTGCTTGTACTTCAGATATTGTTGGGATTGACTATTTAACCTATTCATTAAAAAAGACGATAGAATTTATTGGTCAAACAGAATTTGGTCGTTTACGATTTGTGACTAAATTTCCGAATGTTGATCATTTACTCGATGCTAAACATAATCAAAAGACAACATTTCGTTTTAGTATCAATTCAAGGTATGTCATAAAAAACTTTGAACCTGGAACAGGTTCATTTGAAGAACGAATTGAGGCAGCAAAAAAAGTAGCTTTGGCTGGATATCCACTTGGGTTTATCGTTGCACCAATTTATATGCATGAAAACTGGGAACAAGGATATCTAGAGTTGTTTAAGCGGCTAAGAGAGTCACTTGGAGAACTTTCAAATACAAATATATCGTTTGAGTTAATCCAACATCGTTTTACAAAACCAGCAAAAAAAACGATTCTTAAAAACTACCCGAACACGAAACTTGAAATGGATGAAGAAAAAAGAAAATACAAGTGGGGAAGATATGGGATAGGAAAGTACGTATATCCAACTGAAGAAGCTAAAACGATTGAAGAAACCATTTCAGGGTATATTAAAGAATATTTTCCAAATGGAGAAATTCAGTATTTTACTTAATTGTTCAATTGATTAGGTAATTTTTTTAGAGAAAAGTACAGTTGTTGCTTTTCTTTTTTTGCGTTTTTGTAATGTTTGTTCAGAGCTACCTTCTTGGCTATTTCACCAAAAGTATGCGAAGGAGAAACCACCCCCTCATGAAATTTGCTCCAATGTCTGTCGACGGTAAGCAAGCCACTTCCGCTTTTCTTCCTTGTAATGCTTCTGTTTGTGGTGTAAAATTTTATTGATACATATTGTAACGGACTGTTATGTGTGAATAACTTTGTTGGGGGAAGACGATGCCTACACCAAGTATGGAAGATTATATTGAACAAATTTATTTATTAATAAAAGACAAGGGTTATGCACGCGTTTCGGATATAGCAGAAGCACTGTCTGTACATCCATCTTCGGTAACTAAAATGGTGCAAAAGCTTGATAAAGACGATTATTTAATTTATGAGAAATATCGTGGGCTTGTTTTAACTCAAAAAGGTAAAAAAACAGGGAAAAGATTAGTTGAACGCCACTTTTTACTTGAGCAATTTTTACGTATTATTGGAGTAGATGAATCAAAGATTTATGAAGATGTTGAAGGTATGGAGCATCATTTAAGCTGGGAATCAATTGATCGAATTGGAGACCTTGTCCAATTTTTTGAGGAAGATAAATTACGTATTGAACAGTTAAGAATTATACAAAAAACAAATGAAGAAAATGAGAACTAAAAAACCGAGCTCCTATAATGAAGCTCGGTTTTTCTTTTTCCCTTTTTCCCCCTCAATAACAGTTAAATGACTTGTGTCTTTACTTTTTTTCTTTAAGAGTGGGGAAGATACTGGTTTTTTATTCATAGATTTTGCTTTACTATTGTTAATTAATGGTCTTTTCATGCTATTAGATTTAGTATTATATTTTTTTACAGTTTTTTTTGCTGCCCGTCTATAAGCATCATGATCGGAACGATTAGTAGTAGATGTCGTAAACATCCTATAGAACAAATAAAGAACCAGTAGCACTAGGCCAAAAAGTAATGCACGTTGTAAAAATTTGATTGGATTTTCAATTAAACTAGAAAACAAACCGAATAGTGCTAATGCAATGATTATATAAAAAATTGATGAAAACATTCGTTTATTCACACAAGCACCCCCAAACTCTCTATTATTAATTTCGAAAATATAAATGATTAAAATTTATAATTAGTCCAAAAAAATGACTGTTGAACTGATAGGGAAATTTAAAAAAGGTTTTTCTTTTATTTTATTACAATTTAAGACTGAAGTTGATTATTTTTTAAAAATTCTAAAATTTCCTCATCATGATTTTTTTCGAGTGATAAAAGGTAATTAAACGAAGCGATTGATACTTCAACTTGATCGTCACTTGGTTCTTTTGTTGTTAATAGTTGTAACCAAAGACCAGGGTAACCTAACCATTTTAAAACAGGAATGTTTCGTAATAAGTTGGTAAATTGTAATACTTCAAATGCAATTCCTAAGACAACTGGGATCAGCAATAATCTGTCAATAATTCTTAACCAAAGTGGATTAGTTGGTACTAGGAAGTAAATAAACATTCCTACAACAACAGTAAATAATATAAAGCTACTACCACAACGATAATGTAGTCTTGATTGTGATTGGACATTTTCCACTGTTAATGGAAGATTATTTTCAAATGCATTGATTACTTTATGCTCTGCACCATGATATTGAAAAACTCGTTTAATAAAAGGAGTTAATGATACTAAGTAAATATACGTTAAAAGCAAAAGTAATTTAATAATACTTTCAACAATGACTTGCTCGAAATCGGTTGAAAAAAATGATTTAAGTGTGGAAGCTAGTAAAACAGGTACTAAAGTGAATATTACTTTTCCGATGAGAAAAGACAATACTGCTAGTACTGAGATTCCTAGATATGTTGCTATTGTATTTTTTTGATTAGCTTTTTCAATCGCAATTTTTTCATCATCATCAGGAGAAACTTCATATCTCTCAGAAGAGAAATTTAAATGCTTTGATCCGTTTATACTTGCCTGAATGATAGCAACTATTCCACGGACAAATGGTATTTTGTTCAGTTTTTGCAAACTTGTATTTGTTTGCAAAGGCTCCTTATAATATTCTATTTCTCCATTATTTCTTCGAATAGCTGATACTGTATGTTTTCTTCCGCCAAACATAACTCCTTCAACAATTGCTTGGCCACCATATACGGCTTTCTTCTTTTCTCTCATGTTGCCACCAACCTATTAAACAATTTAAACTAGATAAGTTTTTCTTTTTATTGTAAATGTTGTTTCAATAGTGGTGCAAGTATAAGCTGAAAGAATTATGAAAAATATTTTTTATTTTTTCCGATTTTTCACATTTTAAACATTATTTATTTGTTTTTTTTATTTTGGACATACTATTTTATGGAAATTGCTATAGAAAAAGGTGAGAGTTATGAAAAAACAGTTGAATGAAAATCATGGAGAAACAGAACAATTAACTACTCTAGAGCAGACTGGAATTGACGAACAAAGTAATAGTAGTTCTCCTAAGAATGTACCGATTGATCTTAAAAAAATAACATTTATTGGTTTTTTTGGAGGAGTATTTTGGAGTGTTTTTGAATATATCGCATCGATTTTCGATTTTATGCAAATTAGTCCTAATTTTATATTAGGTAGAGTATCTCTTGGAAACTGGATTAACGGTTTATGGGGTCAACTTTTATGTATTGTCCTATTTGGGTTTGTTTCGATTTTATTTGCGCTTATTTATTATTTCATTGGACGAAAGTGGATGGGAGTGTGGCCAGGAATCTTTTACGGTTTTTTTATTTGGCTTTTGCTTTTTGTCATATTAGGTCAAGTATTATTTGGTTTAAAACCTATAATTGATTATTCTTCTGATACCCTTGTAACAAGTATTTGTTTTTATGTTTTATACGGTACATTTATTACATACTCAGTCTCGTTTAATTTTCATGAAGAAGCTCCCTATTTGCGTGGCTATTCAAAATAGAAACTCATATGGTAAAATAGAAAGGTAATTGTTAGGTAAGGTGGGGAATTAAAAGTGGGAAAATTCTTGTTACTAAATGGTCCTAATTTGAATATGCTTGGGAAACGAGAAGTTTCTATCTACGGCACTACTACTTTAAAGGACATTGAGGAACAAGTGCAAAAGGTAGCAATTGAAAATGACTCATCAGTTGATTGTTTTCAATCGAATCATGAGGGCGAGCTAATTGACCGAATTCATGAAGCGAATGGTTTATATAATGGGATCATCTTTAATCCAGGTGCGTTTACCCATTATAGTTATGCTATTAGAGATGCGCTTGCTAGTATCACAGTACCTACAATAGAAGTACATATTTCAAATGTTCATAAGCGGGAAGAATTCAGACATCACTCAGTTATATCACCAGTCACTGAAGGTCAAATTGTTGGAATGGGCATTTATGGCTATGAACTTGCTTTATTAGCCTTAATGCAAAAAACGAGGGGAGAGAAATAGTATGGTTAAAATTGCAAAACTAAGAGAAGAATTAGCAAAAAAAGGTTTGGATAGTCTGTTAATTACAAGTACTTATAATCGTCGTTTTATCTCTAATTTTACAGGTTCTTCAGGTGTCGCTTTAATTACAATGGAAAAAGCGTTATTTATCACAGACTTTAGATACATTGAACAAGCTACTAAAGAATGTGAAGGCTTTGAAATCGTTAAACATGAAGGCTCTATTCCAAATGAAGTTGCAAAACAAGCTGAAGCATTAGGTTTAGCAAAGCTAGGTTTTGAACAAGATCATTTAACTTTCTCAGAGTATGATACTTATCGTTCGGTTGTAAAATCAGAGTTTTCACCAGTATCAGGAATTTTAGAAGGACTACGTTTAATAAAAACAGAAGATGAAATAAAAATTATTAAAGAAGCGGCTAACATTGCAGAAGCGGCTTTTGCACATATTTTAGATTTTATCCGTCCAGGAAAATCTGAACTTGAAGTTTCGAATGAATTAGAATTTTTTATGCGTAAACAAGGAGCATCATCTTCGTCTTTCGATATAATCGTTGCATCTGGTGTACGTTCAGCACTTCCTCATGGTAGAGCATCTGAGAAAGTAATTGAAAAAGGTGATTTTGTAACGTTAGATTTCGGAGCATACTATAAAGGATATGTTTCTGATATGACACGTACAGTGTCAGTTGGAGAACCACATCCAGAATTGAAAAATATATACGAAATCGTGTTAGAAGCACAAATGCAAGGTGTTCGTGGTATTAAAGCAGGAATTACTGGTAAGGAAGCCGATGCTTTAACACGTGATTATATTACAGAAAAAGGTTTTGGGGAATATTACGGGCATGGAACAGGTCATGGTATTGGCTTAGAAGTTCACGAAGGACCAGGTCTAAATTTCCGTTCTGATATAATCCTACAACCAAATATGATTGTTACTTGTGAACCAGGTATTTATATTCCAGGTTTAGGTGGAGTAAGAATTGAAGACGATTTAGTAGTTAAAGATGGCGGAAACGAAAACTTAATGAGTTCTACAAAAGAGTTGATAATACTTTAATTGATTAGACTCTTTTATAAAGGCTCTTTTTTTAGGATTGTTGCTATAAGGCTTTGTAACTTTCAAGACAGAAGTTGATTGGAACGGAAGGATGCTCGACTCCTGTGGGAAATGCGGGAAGGCTGAGACCCCGCAGGAGCGTATGCGACGAGGAGGCTCAGCTCACGCCCTAAGGAAAGCGAGTATTCTGGAGTGGAAATCAATTTACAAATACTAAAATTAGCAGGAATGAAAACGAAAACAGCCTTTCTAAAAGATTGTTGATTTTAAGATTTGAAACTTGAAAAACAGAAGTTGTAATCAATTAACGCATTCTAAAATAGCAACAATTATTTAAAAATAGCCTTTGATTGCAAATCATACTACCCAAATATTTCATTTTATTTTATTATATAGAAATGGTATTGAATTTTTGTAAGGGTGATTAAAAACCATTATCTAATAAAGGTTTAAAGACACACCTGAATTTTTAGGAGGATTTTTAAATGATTTCAGTAAATGATTTTCGTACAGGCGTAACAATTGAAACTGATGGAGGAATTTGGCAAGTAATCGATTTCCAACACGTTAAGCCTGGTAAAGGTGCAGCATTCGTTCGTTCTAAATTACGTAATTTACGTACAGGTGCGGTTCAAGAAAAAACTTTCCGTGCTGGTGAAAAAGTAGCGAAAGCTCACATTCAAAATCGTAAAATGCAATACTTATATGCAAGTGGTGATCAACACGTGTTCATGGATAATGAATCTTATGAGCAAATTGAACTTCCAGAAGTAAGTATTGAACGTGAACTTAAATTCTTAAAAGAAAACATGGAAGTATATATTATGTCATTTGATACAGAAGTATTAGGTGTTGAACTTCCAAATACTGTAGAATTAAAAGTAATTGAAACTGAACCTGGTATTAAAGGTGATACTGCTTCTAACGTAACAAAACCTGCTACATTAGAAACTGGTTTAGTTGTTCAAGTTCCTATCTTCATTAACGAAGGTGAAGTATTAATTATTAATACTACTGAAGCTTCTTACGTTTCACGTGCAAAATAATTAAGAAAATGGACGCTGCTATTTATAGTGGCGTCTTTTTTATCCCCTTCAGAAGACTACTTCTCGGCAACTTCCCTTTTTTTGCTCTATTATTAATAAGTTCCCTAACAATACGTTATCCTAAGATTATATTTACTTTGAAAGAAAAAAGTTTGAATCACCTTTTAAAAGGAGTACATAAATGTTAATTACCGTAATTTGCTGGATTCTTATCCTTACATGTTTTGTTTTTTCTTTTATCGCATTAATTAAACCAATCATTCCAGGTGTGCCTGTTTTATGGATTGGCTTCCTAATCTACTATTTTGGAATTAATAAAAATCCATTAAGTATTTCGTTTTGGTTGATTATGGCGATTTTTACGATTTTTATTTTTGCGGCAGACTTTTTTGCAAATTATTATTTTCTAAAAAAATATGGCAGTTCAAAGTCAGGTGAACGTGTAGGGTGTCTTTCTGTCATTATAGGCTCTTTTATATTTCCACCGTTTGGTTTAATTATTGTCCCATTTATCTCCGTTTATTTAACAGAAAAGGTTCAAGGAAAATCCAATATAGATGCTCTAAAAGCTGCTTGGGCAATTGTACTATCATTCTTGAGCAGTTCTATTGCAAAAGCCGTTCTCCAACTAATCATGGTATTAATTTTCTTTGGTTATATACTAATTAAATAATGGTACTTTTTAAAAGATGTTGATTTTGTAATGGCTTCTTTTAAAGATTGTTGTTTTTAGGTTTATGATATAAGACAGAAGATGATTGGAACGGAAGGATGCTCGACTCCTGTGGGAAATGCGGGAAGGCTGAGACCCCGCAGGAGCGTATGCGACGAGGAGGCTCAGCTCACGCCCCTAGGAAAGCGAGCATCTTGGAGTGGAAATCAGCTTACACATACTGAAATAGCAACATTGTTTAAGGAAACAGATTAAATAATAATTCATTAAAAAGCTAGCTTTGTGTCATTTTGCACAAAACTAGCTTTTTTTTGCTGTAAAATAAATAATCTACCAAATTTTCTCTTCTGAAAACAACTTTTTTCGCATAGGTTGTACAAAGACTACGTAAAGGTGTGTAAACAATGAAAGATTGGATTCAATCAATGGACAAAATGGTATTAAGTATGGGGCTACTTCGAGTCTTTGGGGGAAGTGCGGAGTTATTAGCAGCTTTTACAATTTTATATTTGAATGACATCAAAAAAGCAGTAGCAGTAAATAGTATATTAGCTACAATTGGCCCGATTATTCTAATTTCTACGATGACAATTGGTGTTGTAGGAGTGGCAAATCAATTAGAGCCGATGCGATTTGTACTAGTTTTATGTGGCGTATTTTTAATTTTACTAGCTGTTTTTAAGTAAGGGAGAGGTTGTAGATGAAAGAAGTACTACATACTTTTTCAAAAGAATTATGTGGTTGTTTAGAAAGATTCTTCATAAATCTTGAACAAATAGAAGAAATAAGAATAAGAATCGATCGCCCAGTAGAGGTCATTCGAGGGGGACAATCAAGTTTTATCCCTTACATCGTTAGTGAGGAAGAAGGGCAACAAATATTAAGTAAACTTAGCCAGTATTCCATCTATACCATTGAAGAAGAGTTGAAAAAAGGATACATCACAATAAAAGGTGGTCACCGTGTTGGACTTGCGGGAAGAGTAGTAACTGAAGGTGGACATGTCAAAATGATACGTGATGTTGCTTCATATAATTTTCGAATCGCTAGAGAGAAAATAGGCATATCTGAAAAATATTCTTCGTATCTATATGATGGGACATGGAAAAATACAATGATAATAGGTGCTCCTCAAGCTGGTAAAACAACTTTATTGAGAGATTTTGCTCGTTTGATGAGTATGGGGAATCAAAACTTAAATATATATCCCTTAAAAGTGGGAATTGTAGATGAACGCTCTGAAATTGCTGGCTGCGTGAAAGGGGTGCCTCAATACACATTTGGCGAACGAATAGATGTGTTAGATGCCTGCCCAAAAGCAGAGGGTATGATGATGCTAGTCCGTTCGATGAGTCCCTCTGTGATATTAGTAGACGAAATTGGTAAAAAGGAAGATGTAGAAGCTGTAATGGAAGCTATTTTTGCAGGTGTTCAATTAATCGTTACCGTGCATGGTTATTCTCTTGAAGAAGTAAAACGTAGACCATCACTTCAGCCACTTTTTTCACAGGGATCATTTCAGCGTTTTATTGAAATGAGCAACGCTCCACTTCCTGGAACTGTTGTAAATATTAAAGACTTTAAGGGAGATAGCTTGCTTTTCAAAAGGACGGTGAACAATAAATGAAATGGATTGGAGCGGTTTTTATACTGTTTGCAACTTCCTGGTTTGGTTTTTATTTTGCAAAACAATTAACTGATCGAACAAAGCAAATCCGTGCATGGAAACTGACGCTTCAATCACTTGAAGCTGAAATAATGTATAGTCAATTACCATTACAAGATGCATGTAGGCGAATTGCTGACCAGATGAATGGAAGATTAAGAGAATTTTTACTTCATTTTTCAGATGTTTTAGCAAATGGCGCGGAGTCTACTAAATTGGCATGGATGGAATGTCTTGAACACTATAAAAAAAATGTCTCATTAAAACAAAAAGATCTCGAGATTTTAATGCAATTTGGTGAAACTCTTGGGATGCATGATAAACACTCACAACAAAAACAAATTGTACTAGCTTTGCGTCATTTAGAGCGGGAAGAACAAGAAGCGCTTGAAAATCATCAAAAATATGACAGGATGGCAAAAACATTAGGCGTGTTAACAGGGCTACTATTGATTATTTTACTTATTTAGGGGGAGTCATTCATGATTTTAAACTATTCTTTAATTTTTCAAATTGCAGGAATTGGCGTATTAGCTGCGATCATAAGCACCGTTTTAAAAAAAGCTGGTCAAGATGATTTTGCTACTTGGACAATATTAGCTGCATTCATTGTTGTTTTAGTACAAGTGATTTTAAAAGTAGGTGAATTATTTGATAAGGTCAAGGATGTCTTCCTGTTTCATTAAAGGAAAGGTGTGGTTCCCATCGATATAATCAAAATTGTTGGATTAGGACTATGTGCTACATTTTTGGTTCTCCTATTAAATGAATATAAAATAAGTAAATTTAATTTAGCTGTAACCATTTTTGTCAGTTGTGTCCTGTTTCTTATTTTGTTAGATAAAGTTCAATACTTACTCGACGAAATTCAAAAATTAGCACTTCACGCAAATGTGAAAAATGTGTATGTTGAAACACTATTGAAAATTATTGGGATTGCTTATATCGCTGAATTTGGAGCGCAAATCACAAAAGATGCTGGTCAAGGATCCATTGCTTCCAAAATAGAACTTGGCGGAAAAATATTGATTCTTGTCTTAGCTGTACCTATTTTAACTGCTTTGATTGAAACAATTTTAAGCTTTTTGCCAAGTGTTTAATAAAGAGAGAGGGGACTCATTAATGAGGCGAAGAAGTATTTATATGATCCTATTTGCTTTTCTCCTTTTTTTTATTCCAAAAACGGTACAAGCCTCATCTCCTACATCTGAAATCGTAAATCAACAAATACAAAAATTAGGAATCGATGAAGTACAGAAGTATTGGGATGATGTTGTCACAAAATACGGAGGTTTTTTACCTGAAAGTCAAAAAGGAAATTTTGTTGACTTTATTAAGGGAGACAAGCACTTTTCAATTCAGGAATGGTTTATAGCTTTTTTTAAGTATTTATTTTACGAACTAGTTAGTAATGGAAAAATACTAGGTACTCTTATTATGCTTGTTATTTTTAGTTCTCTATTAAAATCATTACAAAACGCATTTGAAAAAAGTAATGTAAGTAAAATTGCTGATAGTGTAGTTTTTCTTGTGCTAGTTGTATTTGCATTAAATAGTTTTTATGTAGCTTCGAGTGCAACGCAAGAAGCGATTTCACTCATGATTAACTTTTTGTATGCGTTGGTGCCAATTCTACTAGCATTAATAGCAACTTCAGGAGGCGTCATTTCTGTTTCGTTTTTTCATCCAATTCTTATATTTCTAATGCAAACGAGCAGTTTACTCGTAACTTATTTTATTCTTCCTTTGATCCTCGTTTCAACGATTCTAAGCATTGTAAGCATCATAAATGAAGAACTACAAGTTACTAAATTAGCTAATCTTATACGAAATACTGCTGTCGGAGTTCTAGGAATATTTCTAACCGTTTTTCTCGGAGTACTGTCAGTTCAAGGAATGACCACTGCTGTAACGGATGGAGTTGCTGTGAAAACTGCTAAATTTGTATCAAGCAACTTTATTCCGGTAGTAGGTAAGGTATTTGCTGACGTAACTGACACTGTAATTAGTGCTTCATTGTTATTAAAAAATACTGTAGGAATAGTAGGGCTAGTAGTATTACTTGGAATCATTGTTTTCCCAGCTATCAAAATTTTAACTGTTGCGTTAATCTTTAAGTTTTCTGCAGCTGTACTTCAACCTGTTGGTAGTAAACAAATTATTAGTACGATTGATGTGATCGGAAAAAGTGTCATCTACTTATTTGTCTGTTTATCCATCGTCTCTCTTATGTTCTTTTTAAGTATGACATTAATTATTGCGGCTGGAAATATAGTCGTAATGTTTAGGTAGGTGATGAGATGCAATTTTTTGTTCAATGGATTTCGAATATTATTGTCTTTATTTTAGTTGCATCATTAGTCATGATGCTTATTCCAAACTCAAGTCTAGCAAAATATGTAAAATTTGTTGCTAGTTTACTTTTGATTGTTATGATGCTACAACCAATTTTTCAAATTTTTAGAGTAAATATAAAAGATGTACTAGGAAACTATCAATCTAAAACATTGCAAGCTGATGGTTCAGTAAAAAATGAAATAAATAATAAGAAAAAAGATATAGAAGCAACAGAACGTGCATATATTTTAAATCAGATGGCTGTCCAAATGAAAAAAAGTGTAGAAAAGAGTTTTTCAAAAGAATTTAAACAACAAATCGATACAGTTTCACTAGAGGTCGATGAGAATAAGTCATCAATAAATAATCCTTCTGATGTTTCGAAAGTCATCGTAACAATCGGGAAAAATCATTCTCAGTCAAATAATGTACAACCTGTTCAAGAAGTGAGTATTAATTCCAGTGAACCATTAGAAATGGACAGCAACAAACAGTTACAAAATGACATACAACAGTTTTTAGCAACTAAATGGCAACTAGATGAAAGACAAATAGACGTTCAATTGGAAGGGGGGGAGTGAATATTTAATGAAAAGTAAAAAAGGATATCAGAAATTAACGCAATTTCTAAAAGGAGATAATAATCCAGAGGACCAACCTAAACAGAATCTACCGATAAAATTATCAAAAAAATATGTACTAGCCTTATTGGTTTTGGGAATAGGATGGATGGTCGCAGGGAATTTATTTTCCAACTCCAACCAAAAAACGAATGATATGCTTCAACCAGTTGCAAAAGAAACAACCGCAAATGTATCTCAGCAAGAACAAAGTGTTGAAGCCTTTAATCAAAATAAAAAATCATCTAATAACATAATCGAATACGAAAAAAAATATGAACAACAATTAAAAGATACGCTCGGTAATATTGCTGGAGTAAAAGATGTAACAGTAGTAGTTAATGTTGATAGTACAGAGAAAAAAGTATACCAAGTGAATGAAACGACTCGTTCACAAACAACAGAAGAAATAGACAAGCAAGGCGGTAAAAGAAACATCGAAGATCAATCACAAGAGCAGTCACTTGTGATTGTAAATGATGGAAGTAAAGGGTCTCCTGTCCTAGTACAAACAGAAATGCCAAAAATTCGTGGTGTTCTGGTTGTTGCAAAAGGTGCAGAAAATTTAGTAATAAAACATATGATTCGAGAAGCTGTTACAAGATTACTAGATGTACCAAGTTTTCGAGTTTCAGTACAACCCAAAAATTAAGCCTTAGGAGGAAATGGAAAATGAAAAGACAAACGATTTGGTTATTAACAATGTTGAGTTTAGTAGTGGTTCTATCGGTCTATTATGTTACGACACCTAATCAAACAAATACCGCTAATTTTATGAAAATGTCTGGTAAACAAGATCTCTCTTCGTTAGATTCTACTTCTAATGTTAATTCTGATAAATCAAAAGAAACGGCTAATAAGTCTTCAGAAAATACAAAATCAACAGCTAAAAAACAAGACGCTATCAATGCTGATGAAGTAATGGAAAAACAAAGAATGGATCAAGAAGATACTCGTAGTCAACAAATTGAGGAATATAAATCAGTAGTCGATTCAGCAACTGCTACTGCACAACAAAAAAGTGATGCATTATCAAAGGTGCAAACTCTTGAAGCATTATCAGCTAAGGAACAGAACGTAGAAGAAATGATTAAAAGTGCAGGGTATAAAGATGCATTAGTTCAAGCAAACGACAATGAAGTTCGAGTTACTGTTAAATCTAAAACACATAGTAGAAAAGCTGCAAATGACATTATTCAAATGACAAGAAGTGAACTAGGAGAGAAATTGGTGGAAGTGGATTTTCAAACAAAATAAGATTCATTTACAACCTCGTTATAGAGGTTGTTTTTTTTGTGTAAAATAGATAGTCAGGACACTAAAAAAAATACCCTATTGAAAACTTTAGTATTAGGTTATAAGATTAAGTTATAAGCGTTAAGGAGTGAAATTATGAAAATACATGAAATCCGTGAATTAATCAAATTGATTGATCAATCTACAATTAATGAGTTCGAATATGAAGAAAATGGAGCAATTGTAAAAATGAAAAAAGGTGTAGATGCACAAGTTGTTTCTACATTTGTACCAGCACCAGTAGCTAAACAAGAAATTATTGCTCAACCAACAGTTACATCAGTTGCTACAATTGAAAAAATTGTTGAAGAACCAAAAGCAGCTGAAGAAGTTGCAAAAGTTGAAGATGCTAACTTACATAAAATAACTTCTCCAATGGTTGGTACTTTCTATTCTTCTCCATCGCCAGACGCAGCAAATTATGTTAGTGTTGGAGACAAAGTAAATGATAGCTCAATCGTATGTATCGTAGAGGCTATGAAATTATTTAATGAAATTGAAGCAGAAGTACAAGGTGAAATCGTAGAAGTCCTTGTTAAAGATGGACAACTTGTAGAATTTGGACAGCCTTTATTCTTAGTAAAGGCTTAATTAAAGGAAAAAAAGGAATTAGGAAAATAGGAAGAGCTACTTCTTAGTCATTTACAATAACCAGTTAAAGTTATTTACATGCTTTGACTGGTTATTGCTACAATAGTTAGCTTAGCTAAACGTGTTAATTAATTATTTCGTTTTGCTATAGCGAATATCTTTAAGATGTGTTACAAAAAGCGGTTGAAGTAAAAAAACACTTCAAGTGTTTTTTGCTCCAGCGTCACTAAGAGAGCTAAGCAAGTTCCTTCCGCATTTCTAAAGAGTAGGTGAGTAGTTTATGAAAAAGGTTTTAATAGCCAATCGTGGTGAGATTGCAGTTCGTATTATTCGAGCGTGCAGAGAGTTAAATATAGAGACAGTTGCAATTTATTCAGAAGGTGACCGTGAGGCTTTACATGTCCAAATGGCAGATGAAGCTTATTGTGTTGGCCCGAAGCTTTCTAAAGATAGTTATTTAAATATGACAAATATAATTAGTATTGCAAAGTTAACTGGTTGTGATGCGCTTCATCCAGGGTATGGTTTCTTATCTGAAAATGCTAGTTTTGCTGAGCTATGTACTGAGTGTAATGTGAAATTTATTGGTCCTACGGCTGATTCGATTTCAAAAATGGGTACGAAGGACGTTGCTCGTGAAACGATGAAAGCAGCAGGAGTACCAGTTGTTCCAGGATCTCAGGGAATTGTTTCTGGTGTTGAAGAGGCAAAGGAAATTGCTAATCAAATAGGATATCCAGTTATTATTAAGGCTACTGCAGGAGGCGGCGGTAAAGGTATACGTGTCGCTAAAACAGTAGAAGAACTTGAAAAAGGAATTCAAATTACTCAACAAGAAGCGCAAACTGCGTTTGGAAACCCTGGTGTATATTTAGAAAGATATATTACAGATTTCCGTCATGTAGAAATTCAAGTTTTAGCTGATGAACATGGAAATACGATTCATTTAGGTGAACGTGATTGTACAATCCAAAGACGTTTACAAAAGCTTGTTGAAGAGGCACCTTCACCAGTTTTAGATGAGGAAACTCGTGCGAAAATGGGTGATGCAGCTGTTAAAGCAGCGCAAGCAGTAGATTATTGGGGTGCTGGTACTGTTGAGTTCATTTATGAGCCACAAACGAATAATTTTTATTTCATGGAAATGAATACTCGTATTCAAGTAGAACATCCAGTAACTGAATACGTTACAGGTATTGATTTAATAAAAGAGCAATTAAAAATTGCACAAGGTATGAAGTTAGACTACAAACAAGAAGACGTGATTCTAAAAGGTTGGTCAATTGAGTGTAGAATTAACGCAGAGAATCCAGATAAGAATTTTATGCCTTCTCCAGGGAAAATTATTACGTATTTACCACCAGGAGGACCTAATGTACGTGTGGATTCAGCAGTTTATTCAGGATACACAATTCCGCCATATTATGATTCAATGATTGCAAAAGTTATCGTTCATGGCAAGACAAGAGAAGAAGCAATTGCTATAATGAAGAGAGCACTTGAAGAATTTGTAGTTGAAGGTATCTATACAACAATTCCATTCCATTTAAAACTTTTACAAAATGAAGTTTTTGTAAAAGGGCATTATAATACAAAATTCCTCGAGGAACATGAACTTGTAACCAAGAGATAAAAGGGAGGTATTTTTGTGAACGAAAATAATATGTTAGAAATGGGTTCTGCATCACTTGGACGTGTCGAAATCGCACCTGAGGTAATTGAAGTTATCGCAGGCTTAGCTGCTTCGGAAGTAGACGGTGTTTCAAGTATGAGAGGCAACTTTGCATCTGGTATGGTTGAAAGATTAGGTAAGAAAAATCACGGTAAAGGTGTTCGTGTAGATCTTTCGGATGATGCAATTAAGGTTGATGTATTTATTCTAGTGAAATTTGGTGTAGCAATTCCAAAAGTTGCACAAAATGTTCAAGACAACATCCGTCAAGCCCTATTAACAATGACAGGTTTACATCTAAGTGAGGTAAATGTACACGTAGTAGGTGTACAGTTTGATTCAAAGCCTGAACAAGATTTTCCTGCAGATCATTAATAAAGTAAATGAAGCTTAAATTATGCTTAGCTCATAATTTAAGCTTCTTTTTTTAGGCTTTTTTTGCTTTTAGGTTTTGTATTATGAAAGACAGAAGTTGATTGGAGCGGAAGGGTGCCCAGGCTCCTGTGGGAGAGGCGGGAAGGCTGAGACCCAACAGGAGCGTATGCGACGAGGAGGCTCAGCTCACGCCCCAAGGAAAGCGAGTATCCTGGAGAGGAAATTAACTTACATATACTGAAATAGCGACAATGTATATGAAAACAGCCTTTATATATATATGTGGTTTTTATAATGTTCGTTTTTTAAGGATATAACTAAAGATAAAAAAGAGAAAAATTGAATAAAATGACTAAAATACAAACTTTTTGTGGAAATTATAAAATAATATTAGTAAAATGAATAAAAAGAAGATGTTAAATGTAAGTTCTTGCTTAGAAAATAAAAGATTACATAGCATAAGAAAAAGGGTATTTATATTAGTTAGTCGTTGGAACATCGTAAAAAAAGTGGTAAAATAACATGTTAATAAATTAGTTACCACTTTATAGATAGAATTTTTGATTGAAATTAGGTTAAAAGGAGTTATATAAGAATGAAACGCAGAAAAGCTAGAGAACTTGCATTACAAACATTATTTCAAATAGATTTAGGTGAGGCAAATCCAACTGATGCATTACAACATGTATTAGAAGAAGCTGAAGAAAAGGAAAACTCTTTCTTGTCATCAATTGTGACTAAATTTGTAGAACATAAGGAAGCAATTGACAAGACACTAGCTTCTAATATCGAAAGCTGGACAATTGATCGATTAGGTAATGTTGACAGAAATATTCTTCGCATTGCATTAGTTGAAATAAATTATTTAGAAGATGCACCAAAGAGTGTAGTAATTAATGAAGCAATTGAAATTGCGAAAATTTATGGAGATGATGACTCCAGTAAGTTTATTAATGCAGTTCTATCTAAATTTTAAATAGAAAAAGAAAAGTAATAATATATCAGGGGGAATTACAAAATGGTAGCTAATTTAATTAATGGAAAAGAAATTTCAAGTCAAATGAAAGAAACTTTAAAAGGGAATGTCGCTGAATTAATTCAGAAAGGTGTAACGCCTGGATTAGCAGTAGTTCTTGTAGGGAATAATTCTGCATCTCGTACCTACGTAAATTCCAAACATAAAGCATGCAATGAAATTGGAGTTTATTCCAAAGTAATTGAATTGCCAGAAAGTGTAACTGAAGAAGAACTTTTAAATACTGTTAATCAGCTAAATAATAATGATAAAATTCACGGTATTTTAGTTCAATTACCGTTACCAAAGCATATTTCAGAAAAAAAAGTAATTGAAACAATTTCTCCATTAAAAGATGTTGATGGATTCCATCCAATTAACATAGGGCGAATGATGACTGGTCAAGATGCTCTACTACCATGTACACCCTTTGGTATATTAAAAATGATTCAAACAACTGGTATTTCGATTAGTGGCAAACATGTTGTTGTCATTGGAAGAAGTAACATAGTTGGAAAGCCAGTAGGACAATTATTCTTAAATGAAAATGCAACAGTAACATATACACACTCTCGTTCTAAAAATTTAACAGAACTAACAAAACAGGCAGATATTTTAATTGTAGCAGTTGGAGTTGCAAAATTAGTTACAGCTGAATATGTAAAAGACGGTGCAATTGTCATTGATGTTGGAATGAACAGAGATGAAAACGGAAAGCTTTGTGGTGACGTGAATTTTGACGAAGTAAAAGAAGTTGCTGGATATATCACACCAGTACCAGGTGGAGTAGGACCAATGACGATAACGATGTTACTGCATAATACAGTAAAAGCAGCAAAAGTTATTGAAAACATACCTAGTAAAATGTAATAAAGACTAGTGTATTATTGACTTTAATTCAAAGACTATCTATTATATTTTTAGTTTTGTTTCTTTTTTAAAGATTGTTGCTTTTAGGTTATTTAATTTAAAAGGCAGAAGTTGATTGGAATGGAAGGATGCTCGACTCCTGAGGGAGGTGCGGGAAGGCTGAGACCCCACAGGAGCGATAGCGACGAGGAGGCTCAGCTCACGCCCCTAGGAAAGCGAGCAGCCTGGAGTGGAAATCAACTTACACATACTGAAATAACAACAAAGTTTTTAAATCAGTCCATTATTAAATAGACATAGAATATTTGACAGAAAGATACTAATTAAATTGTATAGTAATAATAATTGAAATGAGGAATATTTATGGCAGAGCAGTTACCAATTACAGTATCTGCATTGAATAAATACTTGCGTGCAAAATTTCAAGCTGACCGTAACTTACAAAGTATTCTTCTTCGTGGTGAAATTTCAAATTTTAAACGTCATTCATCAAGTGGACATTTTTACTTTACGTTAAAAGATGATAATGGGAGAATATCAGCAGTAATGTTTCGTCAGCATAATGTTAATATTGTATTTGAACCACAAGATGGTATGCAAGTTATTGTCCAAGGCGAAGTAACAGTGTACCCACAAAGTGGTAGCTATCAAATTTATGTTAACAATATGCAACCTGATGGTATCGGTAGTCTTTATATTGCATTTGAACAATTAAAGAAGAAATTACAGGAAGAAGGACTCTTTGATCAGCAGTTTAAAAAGAAGATTCCTTCTTTTCCGTCTGTTATCGGAGTAGTCACTTCTCCGACAGGTGCAGCTATTCGAGATATCATAACAACGATTCAAAGAAGATACCCAATAGGAAAAGTAATTGTAATACCTACATTAGTTCAAGGTCAGCAAGCTCCCGATTCAATTGTAAAATCAATTGACATTGCAAATAACATGCCAGAAATTGATGTATTAATTGTTGGTCGTGGTGGTGGTTCGATTGAGGAGTTATGGGCATTTAATGAAGAGATAGTAGCTAGAGCTATTTTTAACTCTCGAATCCCGATTATTTCAGCAGTAGGACACGAGACAGATACAACAATTTCAGATTTTGTAGCTGATTTACGAGCTGCGACACCAACTGCTGCAGCTGAACAAGTGTCTATTAGTCAACGAGAGCTACAGGAACAAATTAGTACATTAGATAATCGTTTGGCTAAGGCTATGAATACTGTCATAGAACGAAAACAAGTTATATTAAACAATATACAAGAATCTTATATTTTTCGTAATCCGCAATCATTTTTAAATCCTAAACAAGAACGATATGATCGTACATATGATGATTTAATAGGATCGTTTAAACAAATAATGTCTGATAAAGGGTTACAACTTAGAGAACTTTCTTCTTCTTTATTTGTCCATCATCCTAAAAATCGAATACAGTTAGAAAAACAAAAGTTCGGGCAACTTTCATCCTCTTTAACAAAAGAATTAATGTCAATAATGATGAAAAAACAATACAACATGGAAAAAGTAATTCATCAACTCGATGCGCTGAGTCCTTTAAAAGTAATGTCAAGAGGATACTCATTAGCTTATAAAAATGGTGAAGAACTTATTAAAAATGTTGGTCAAGTGGAAAAAGGGGATTCATTTGATTTACAAGTTACAGATGGAACAATTCTTTGCGAAGTAACTGGAAAAAAGGAGAGTTGAAAAATGGAAGAACAAACATTATCATTTGAAGAAGCTATAAAACAAATTGAGGAAATTGTTCAAAAGCTAGAGCAAGGTGATGTTCCACTTGAAAAAGCTATTGC